>JABAOF010009103.1_pt1 | contig 14343 bp, 13 predicted proteins | sample 7062171 | NCBI WGS metagenome assembly JABAOF01 (sample SAMN14538628, study PRJNA623070) | marine sediment metagenome | biome: marine biome [ENVO:00000428]; feature: marine pelagic biome [ENVO:01000023]; material: deep marine sediment [ENVO:00002113] | place: India: Gulf of Khambhat ...
GAAGGACAGATCGGCCTTCCCGTGGAAACAGTGGTGGACTTGACCAGCATTGGTCGCGATGCGATCCGATCTGGCATGCGATTGACGCTCGAGCGTACACGCCAGGAAGAGATCACCCGAGGGATGTCGCTCATCGGACCCCATCGAGACGATTTCAGCTTTATCGCCAACGGCATCGATCTTCGCTTTTACGGATCGCGCGGTCAGAACCGAACTGCGATGCTTTCATTAAAATTGGCGCAGGTCGATTGGCTTCATCAACGGACGCGCGAAATTCCGGTCCTCTTGCTCGATGAGGTGCTGTCTGAGCTTGATATCGACCGTCGACAAGATTTACTCACGCGGGTAGATGCCGCCCAGCAGGCCATCCTGACGGCCGCAGATCTGGGGATGTTTCATCGGGATTTTTGTAAGAAAGCTACGACCTGGCAGATTGTGGGGGGGACTGTAACGTCTTTACAGGTGTAGGGAATCACTTTATTGTTCAATAAATTATGAAGTTATGTAATGGAGGCTCTTTCATAGGGGAAAGAGCCTAACTATTTGTCCCCCTATCTGTCCCCCTAACGGGGATAGACTCTGGTTTAGGGGTGCCCGACAGAATTATCTGTCTTCCAAGGGAAGTATTCGTTTGCACCTGAATCTTGAATTCTCATCATCAACGCTATGCTTATGAGCCATTCGATTTATCATTCGCCCCCCTGTCGGTCCCCCCAACGGGGGGACTGTGGGGGCGGCAGTCCGCCCCCACACCCACTGACAACGAACAAGGTTGATTTTTCACCCCATGTTCCGTCCCTCTGAGCCGTTTTAAATTCTTATCCCTCCTAAACTAAGGCACCGAAACGCCAAGATGCCTGCTCCCCAATCCCTGATCCCTTATCCGTGTTGAGTTTCGAAGGAAAAATCGTCAGCCCTTACACCTAGGTGCCCAAGCGCCCGAGTGCCCAGGTGCCCAAGCACCTGATCCTTAATCCCTGATCCCCAATCCCTTCTGATCCTTAAATAAAAAAAACCTTTTCACTTATGCGCCAAAGCGCCCAGGTGCCCAATGCCCGATCCCTAATCCCTCACTTCAACGGTCTCTTGGCCGGGATCCCAGGCCTTCGGGGATACTTGTCGGGCGTGGCGGCGTTCTTAATCACCACTACCAGATAACGACACTCAACCACAGTCGGCAACTCGATGGGGATCAATTGGTCAACACGACCCCCAAGGATGCGTAGCGCTCCTTCGGCCGTGTGCACTTCGGCCGGGCCCGTTTCCCCCTTCTGAATGATCGCTCGTCCATTCAACTTCAACAAAGGCAGCAGGTACTCCGCCAATACAGGCATGGAAGCTACCGCTCGTGCCAACGCCCAATCGTACACACCCCGATGCTCGGACTGATGTCCAACCCGCTCCACGCGATCATGAACGATCTCCACCCTCTCCAACCCAAGCGACCGTACCACATGGCGGCAGAATTCGACCTTTTTTCCGATCGACTCCACCAAAGTCAGCTCAAGCCGTGGGCAGGCGATCTTCAAGGGTATGCCCGGGAATCCGGCACCCGTGCCGACATCGATCACCCGGCCAGTTGGCCCAGGTCCCATAGCTTGAAGACATGTCAACGAATCGAGGAAGTGCTTAACTTCGATACCTTGTGAGTCGGTGATAGCTGTGAGGTTGAAACGCCGATCCCATTCGACCAATTCAGATGCATACCAATCAAAGGACCCAAGTTGTTGGGGGCCGAATTTCAATCCCAACAGCGAGGAGGCCGTTTTGGCAAACCCTTCGTATCCAACCACCCCTGAACCTACTTTCGCTGCAGATGAAAACAGGTTCGAATCTGACCCACGGTTAATTGGCGGTAATTCGTTAGCTCCCTCGGCGTAAAATCAGCCAAGGCTTCTCTCTCCTCGTCCGATAAAACGCCTAGGTCCTCCAGCACAGAGTACGCAACGACCGGGCGAGCTCTGTCACCACGATCTCCATCGGCGATCTTAATCGCAACACCTAAAGCTGGTGCGTCAGGGTTGATAACCCCTGCCCGAATTCCGAGCCCTTGATACGCCTCCGCTCCACCTTTTGCTATCACCCGCCCAGCGGTAGTTTCCATGAGGCGAGTGTCAAAGCGATCTGGACCCGCAACCATGTACGGATGAGACGTCATGGCGGTGACCACCACACGGCAAGCTTCCGCACGATCAGGAGTCAACGCTGAAGGGTCCATGAGGCGAGCGAAGGCCGTGGCAGCAGCCCTGAGAGGAACAGCGAATACCGGCACCGAGCACCCATCAATTCCCAATTCCACCGACGCCGGTTCCAATCCACACATCTCTGCGAAGGTCTGTAAGATCTGAATCTGAACCGGATGGTGAGGGTTGATGTAATCCTCCAGAGGTTCCTCCAAGAATGATGCTAGGGTTAGCATACCCGTGTGCTTGCCGGAGCAATTGTGGTGGTTTGGTGCAGGCTCGAGGCCTTGCTCCCGTAGTCGCCTCGCGGTCTTGCGGTGATACGGAGGGTGAACACCACACACGAGGTCGGTCTCTGATATCCCAACCTGCTCTTGAATTGAAGCCACCGTGCGAACGTGCTCATCGGTACCCGAATGTGAGCCGCAGATTACGGCGATCTGCTCGAGTGAAAGATGGTAATGATCCGCTGCGCCGCTTTCCAAGAGCGGCAAGGTTTGAAACGGTTTGGCGCTCGAACGGAGAAAGGCCACCACCTCAACATCGCCCCACCAGGCATGCAAATCACCGGAGGGGTCCACGACAGCGATGGCGCCATGATGAATCGATTCGACGATCCCGCCGCGCGTAAGCTCTATGACAGGTCGATAGGTCATCTCATGTATCACGCGTCATGTATCACACATCACGTTTCAGTCGGATAGAGGTCATTGTACAGGCGCATTAATCCCACCTGCAATCGGAGTAACGCCTGCTCCCGTCGAGCTTTCGGGATCTTGTAGTCTTTTATCAGTTGCAGTGCGAGAGCCCCAGCGTCCTCGGGCGGGGAGCCCTTTTCGCCGAGGCGTTCCAGCCTCCAAGGAATTTTACGCAGGAAGCGAGCCATCTCATTGATGTGCTCATTCTTGATCAATCCATCTCGAGACGAGACCAGCTTATAAGGGCGCAGGCGCGGTGTCCTCAAATCATCGAGTGTGGCGAGCCAGGATTCGATGTCTGCGTCACCAAGAAAAGGAGGCTCGGCTAACGTCACCGTATCACCAATAAAAACTACCTTAGCCTCCGACAACTCGACCCATATCGAACCCTGCGTAGGACCCGGTCGATGCCAGAGATCGATCTGACGCTCACCCAAATGGATCAACATCTGCTCGGAAAATGCCAATTCTGGCACCGCTTTTTTGACACCCGTGATCCGCTTCAGCGAATCGACCTCCGCACCGATCGGCCGGGCGCTCCCTTTGAAGGAATCTGACCAATTGTTCATCGTTTGTAATGTCCAATCGTGCGCCACACGGGGAAAGTCGAAAATGCGCGCTCCCAGCACTCGGTCGGGGTGGGAATCTAGCAACGCCAAATAACGTGGTTTTCCATAGTCAACGAGCGTGGCTAACCAATCCCGTCCGTCCTCAGCCCGGGCTGGGCAGTCGATCAAGAAAAGCCCACCATCGGTAACGATGACGCCAATTTGCAAACCGGGGTATTTCGTTTCCAGATAAACACCTGGGGCGATTCTACGCATGTAAGCTCCCATGTGAGAGGGTGAGAGCTTCTATTATAACGGGAGGGTGAATAGGAAAGTCGACCCCTCCCCCTCCTGACTTTCCACCCAAATCCGGCCTCCGTGGGCCTCCACCGCCAGACGGCAAAAAGCGAGGCCAATCCCGCGTCCTTTCAAGCGCGACTCCGGACGCACGCGTGTAAATTTATCGAAGATCTGTTGTTGATCTTGGGGAGCGATACCGGGACCGCTGTCCTTGACACTGACCAAGATTTGACTGTCCTCCCCACGGGCGGTGATCGCGATCCGTCCCCCACTTCGCGTGTACTTAATCGCGTTCTCCACGAGATTGATCAAAACCCTACGGATCATGTCGATGTCCATCTTAACTCGCGGCAAGTTCGGCTCAAGGTCGAACTTCAGCACGTGACCTTTCGCTTCCGCCGTCGGATGGACCTCCTCGACCGCCTCGGTGATCAAAACATCGATCGATCCTTCTTCCTTCTCAAGCACCGCCTGACCCGCCTCGAGGCGATCCAGATCGAGCAGCGATTCGACCAATCGCGAGGCTCGCCGCCCCGAACGTAAAGCGATCGACATCACCGACTGCACAGCTTCGTCATCCTTTGATATCGTGGTGTTCATCACCTCAAGGCTCGAGAGGATGTTACCAAGCGGTGAACGCAGGTCGTGGAAGATCATGGATGTTAAATCGGCACGGAGTTGGTCGAGTTCCTGTCGCTCAGAGATATCTCGCAAGATCCATTGTAGGAAAGGTTGTTGGCCGATATCGATGCGTTTGGCATGCACTTCGATCGCCAATGTATAGTCGTCACGGTGAAGTGCTTCGCTGTCGTACTTGACGGTTTGACCAGGTTTCAATTGGAAAAGATCATCAGGCAAATGCTCGCGATCGGGCCGATGCAGCTTCAGGACGGATTTCCCAAGCAACTCCTTGCGTGTGTATCCAAGAAAGATCTCCGCGCTGCGGTTGGCGTCGGTGATCGTCCCGCTTAGATTCGAGATCAGGATCGGATCAATGCTGTCCTCAAAAAGACCAGCATATCGGAGCTGAGCTGACTGGGTATCCGTGAACAACTGGGCGTGAACAATTGCCGTCCCAGCTTGTGCAGCGATGCCCGTCAGCAACTCAATTTGTTCCACGGAAAATTCGCCCTGCCGTGGGTTGACGGCTTCCAACACACCAATCGTCCGTTCTTTGACCCGAATGGGAACACCAGCGATCGCCCGGGTCTCGAAACCCGCTCGTTCGTCCACGATCGGAGAAAAGCGAGGATCTAATCGAACATCAGGAACGATCAAGGGCTCATCGTGCTCCGCGACCCAACCGGCAACGCCTTCACCTTTCTCCAGGCGAACGCCGACCACTTCACCGGCCACTTTCCCGCTCGCGGCTCGAAACTCAAGTGTTTCAGTGGCTTCGTCAAGCAATGCCAATGAGGTGCCTTCAACCTCCAAACAATCCATGGTCTGGAGAAGAATGCGCTCGAGCACTTCATCCAGATCAAGACTGGCAGCCACCACGCGGGCGGTGTCCGCCAAGCTAATCAAGGCTTGCACTCTTCGCTGGACCTCATCATAGAGGCGAGCGTTGGCAACCGCCACTGCCGCCTGATCAGCGAAGGCTGTGACCATCTCAACCTCAACTGGCCCATAGGCTCCCGGGGTGTTGCTATCTACACTGAGCACACCAACGGCACGATCCCGAACCACCAGGGGTGCACCGATCCAACCATGGATCTGTTGTGTCTCCGGGAGTTCGTCGATCTGCAACCAGCCCTCCTCACTCTGGACATCGTCCAAAACGATAGGCTGTTGAGTGGTGAGGACACGCCCTACGAGTATCTTCGGATCGGCGGGAATGGTAAGGCCAAAAGCGACTTCGGTCATCATAAGTCCCCGAGCAGCCACGATACGTAGATGATCATCCTCCAGCACAAAGATGCTGGAGCTATCGTACGCGACCACTCGTTCAAGCTGTTCCAGGATCTGGGGAAAGACTTGTTCCGGATCAAGGGTGGAATTGATGGTGCGTGCGATCTCCTGCAGCGTTGAGGCAAAACGTTGTCGATTCTGCCCTACGGTGTATAAGCGTGCGTTCTCCACCGCGATCCCTGCCTGATCACCAATAGCCTGAAGTAGCGCCAGATCAGCCTCGCCATAATGCCCCGCCTCAGGATGCACCATCGTTAACACACCAACAACACGATCACGGGCGACGAGAGGGACACTGATCGCTGACCTCGAAATCTCGTCAAATTTGTTCTCCGGCAGCCTTAACCATCGCTCGTCGTCATGCGTGCTGGGGATCAAAGCCGCTTGGCGATGTTCGGAAACCCAACCAGCCAAACCCCGTTCAAAAGGATCCGAAAAACGCTCAGCGGAACCTTCGAGGACCTCGCCGTTGTAGGCCGTCGCGCCTTGAGTCAGCATGCCTCGCTCATCGAGGACGATGATGCTCCCGCTGAAAGCACCGACCTCCTCCATTGTCAGCCATAAAACCCGCCGTAATAGCTCCTGTAGATCGAGTTGGGATGAGAGCTCGCGACTGATCGAATATAGGAGATCTAGAGATGCGCGGTCGCGTTCGGTACCAGGTTTTTTTGCGTTCATGATAAGTCTTTCAATCCTGTTCCGGTGTTGAATAAGACCAATCGATCGTCACCACTAATGCTATTGGTCTCTACGAGTCGTTGCAGACCGGCCAATGTCGCCGCCCCTTCGAGACAAACCGAAATCCCTTCTTGCTTTGCTAGGTCGGCCTGTGCTTGACGAATCTCATCATCGGTGACCGTTATGCCCATGCCACTGCTCTCACGAACAGCCTTGAGAATCAAACGGTCAGCGTAGGCACCAGGCGTGCGAATACCGTGCGCGATGGTGATGGGGTTCTCCCACGGCTCAACTCGGTCGGACTCAGTCTCCAAAGCTTTCACGATCGGCGCACATCCCTGGGACTGAACGCTGACCAACCGAGGACGATGCCCATCGATCCATCCCAAAGCCTCCAACTCATCAAATGACTTCCACATCCCGACCAGGCCCGTACCTCCTCCGGTTGGATAGATGATGACGTCCGGCAAATCCCATTCAAAGGCCTCTGCCAACTCGAACCCCATGGTTTTCTTGCCTTCCACCCGATATGGCTCCTTGAAGGTCGTCATATTAAACCAGCCGTTGGCTTGGGCTTCGGTCGTCGCCTGGCGACCTGCCAAGTCGATCAACCCATCTACAAGACGAAGGTCGGCTCCAGACATACGCACCTCGGTCTGATTGACAGTCGGGGCGTCCACGGGCATGAAGACATGTGCTTCTAATCCAGCTCGAGTGGCGTAGGTTGCCAAGGCACCGCCAGCGTTGCCAGCGGTGGGGACGACGAACTCACGTAAACCAAGTTCTACAGCCCGAGAAAGGGCTACTGCCATGCCACGAGCTTTGAAGGTCCCGGTAGGATTTGGTCCCTCGTCTTTGACGAAAAGCGACTTCAAACCGAGTTTCTCAGCAATTCGCGGGGTTGGGATGAGCGACGTGTCCCCCTCTCCCAAAGTGATGCGGAAAGTTGGATCGCGCACGGGTAACAATTCGTGCCAACGCCATAAGCCCTTGGGACGGCGAGTGATACGTTCGCGATCCAATTCACTCGCAAGACGAGTGAGGTCGTAACGCGCCCATAGAGGGGAATCGCACCCCTCGCAGATGGTCTGGATCTGATCGGCGTCGAAAATTTGATCACACTCTGGGCACGCAAGGTCAATAAGCGCGCTCATATCGCTCCGAGTATAGCATATGGGCATTGCGGGGCAATATGTTACTTTGTTGGGAGGACGTTGGGTAATTTACGCAACTCTCCATGAGGGCTTCAAGCTTGGATAAGCCGCTTGTAGGTTACATCATAAATAGACACCGATCTTCCTTTGAGAGGGATTTTGCTAACAGTCCCGGGCTCAACGTCAGGTCCTGACCTGCCCCCTCTGACCCCACCAAAAGGAACTCGCCGAAGTGTTGTCGAGGGGTTGTCGAGCGGAGGGAGTAGTGATCATGCACTCATCCCTCGACAGGTTTTGTCCTGAGCGTAGCCGAATGACTCACCTAGGATGACATGATTGAAGAAGTAAGGAGGGGTACAGGCTGCTTGATCGTGAATTTGTTGAACAGGCGGCCTTGCATGCCAGATCAAGAACCAAAAAGGGGCTGCCTAACGCCTCACTTAGACAGCCCAACACGGATCGATTTTAGAAAATGATTCAGTCTTTCTTGCGCTTCGGTCCCTCCAATTCCTCCTTGAAGACCACCGTCAAAACCGTATTGACCACGCTCACAAGAAGCGCCCCTAAGAAAGCCCAAAGGACGTTGTCAACTGAATACCCATAGCCACCCGGGAGCCAGTTGCCGATCACACCTGTGAGCCAGAACAGAAAAGTGTTGATGATCAGCGTGAACAACCCCAAGGTGAGCAAGATCAAGGGACAAGTGAGTAATTTTAGGATGGGACGCAGAAAGGCATTTACCACCGTAAACACTAGCGCCATCACCAAGAACGCTACCACCGTCGTATTCCCGGCATGGATTCCCGAGAGCCAACCGGTACCCACAGCGACATACAACGCCGCGAGGTTGATCACCCAACGTATTATCAGTCTATCCATCTCACCTCCTTTGATACAAGAACACCTTGAGCAGCACTAGGACGCGCTCTAACGAAAGAAGACATCACGGGAGACTCATCCCCCATCGACCAAAACGAGTTGGAGAGGTCACTCGATGAAAAGCTCGACCCGCTGACCATCCTCGTCGTCCACGATGTCGACAATCTTGCCCGTAAGACCTTGCTCTAACGCCTCGGTCAGCTCCTCCATCGCTAACTCCTGATCGATATCGGGTACGAAACGAGCGCCCATCCGCAAGCCGACGCTGACCAATCCAATCGGCAGGTTGACCCTGACTGATTCCTTGCCCGTATCGAGGTCTGTCACCCGCACCCGAAGCCATCGAGGTTCGCCGGCTCCCGATTCTGGACGCTTTCTCCTCTGCTTACCGAGCGCTTCCAATAACCTGGTCCCTTCCTCGGCCGTGATCTTGCCTTCCTCGATCATCTTTAAAATTTTCATCCGTTCATCTAATGCCATCACACACCTCCTGGATCATCCGAGGTAGACTTCCACTTTTTCGCCACCCTCACCTTTATACACCTCGACATAGATCGGCGAGTCGCTCAAAAGACCCTCGTCTAAGGCGAGCAGCAACTCATCGATACCCGTTTCCTCGAAGCCTCTCATCCTATAACCAAAGGTCCTCAGGATCCAGGCCGTCAAGCGAAGGGGGATGGGCAAGCTGATTGCGATGCGTCTCGGCCAGCTTTCCCGACCGGTGTCCACCCGAACATGGACCCATGGCGAGCTACTGGCCGCAGCGGCCAGGGTGAAGAGTGGGATTCCTACCAACAACAACAGCCCGGCCAAAAGCCACCACCAGCCCCCAACCGTCGCCACTCCCGCCCCCGCGATAGTCAAGCCGATGCCAATGGAAAAGGGTATCAGCCACCAAGCTCGCCAGCGGCGTGGGACTGCTGATTTCACACTTTGAGTACGTTCACCCTCCTCCCCTGACAACCGTTGAATTGCCTGCTCTACATCGATGGCACCTTTCTCCAATTGATCCAGCACATCCACTGGCTGTGCCTCCAATGCTTTATCCTGAGCGAGCTCTTCTCCAACCCCCGATAACTGGCGGATAGCCTCCTCAACATCAATGTTGCCATCTTCCAACTTCTTCAAGATCTGGATGCGCATTTCATCCCCTTCCATCTTTTATCCCTCCCTAGCTGTTGCCGCCGGCTTGTGCCTACGTTTTATTTCGCACCCTAAACGGCCCGGCTCTATCTGGTGTATGAGCCGTTTGGAATCGGGAAGCTCTGCTCCGCCCAAGCCTCTACTCCGCGGACGTTCCCGGAGCCGTCTCACGTTTGATTAAGAATTCCTTCGCTGCGGGAAGGATCGCTCCAACTTCCTGTCCCCGCAGCATCCATCCCATGGTTAAGCCCCCCATCAGACACATCAACCCGCCCAAGATTAAGGTCTCTCGCAAACCCAGAAGATCTCCCATCCACCCAGCGGCGCCCATGGAAATTAGGTTCGTCAGCGATGTCGCCATGTTCGTCACGGACCCAGCACGACCGAGCATCTCCTTGGGAACCCCGCGCTGGAGCATAGTGTTTAAAGCTGCGTTCAGTGGTGGGAGCGTCAGACCCACGAGAGGCATGATCACGAGGGTCATGGCGTAGACCGGGGATAAACCGAAGAGACCTATGCCCACCCCCAGCATGACCATCGAGGCTACGGCTACCAAACGCGGGGGCAGATGTTTCCCTAACCCTCCCATCAGCAAACCACCTAGCAACATACCCGCGCCTTGCGCGGTTTGGATACCCCCTAAGGCCTCAGGCGAGACGCCAAAAGTATGGCGGAGAAAAGGGACAAAGAGCACGTTCACCGCCCCGATCCCTAACATCGCCACCCCCAATCCGAGTGTGATCCCTTGAAGCAGGCGGCTTCCAAGCGCATATCGGACTCCTTCAGCGAGGTCCTTCCATGCAGAGCGTCTTGAAACTTCCCTCGCCTGAGCCCGCGTTACTACGCCTACAATCCCTAGCACCAGAAGCGCCGAGAATAAATAGCTGGCAGAGTCAATCCAGAACGCAGTGCCCGTTCCCCAACGTCCGACAACGATCCCCGCCAGGATCGGGCCCGAAAGGCGGGCTATCGTCTGACCGACTTGCATCCAGCCATTGGCGGACATGAGATCGGCTTCTTCGACAATATTGGGCAGGAGGGCGGTCCGCGCCGGATAAAAGAAAACGCTGAAGGAAGCCAGTAAGAAAGCTGCGGCAAACGCCAATGGCAGATCGCCCGGGGTTCTAATGAGGAGGAAGGTCGGCGCCAGTAATGCCCGAATCACATCCGAAGCGATCATGACGCGCTTCCGATCCAACCGATCCACCAATGTCCCAGCGAAGAGGCCGAACAGGAGCACAGGTAACGCATAGGCAATGAGAACCATACCCAAGGCACGCGCCGAGTCTCCCGCATCGGTGAAGAAACTATCGATACGAATCGCCAAGGCTAGAAAACTGAAGGTGTCTCCTGCCGCTGAGATCCACTGGGCTGTCCAGAGCAGCATGAAATTACGATTGCGGTGCACCTAGATCTTCCACCTTTCCCGCATCTCAAAACGATCTTTAAACACCGTCCTCAATCTTTGCCTAAAAACCGCGGCTAATCCAGAATTGCATTAAGGACTTATAGGAATCGCGTCGTGATCGGGTACGAGCTCCTCCACATTTCGAACCGCCGGGGACAGATATCCACCAAGCGCGATGAATACTCCAAAGGTGCCGGCGAGGACGAACATGAGCGACATCCCCGCCCCCAATCCAGTGCCTACTAGACCACTGAAGGTGGAGGCGAAGGCTCCGCCAGGCATCATCGCCGGTTCAAAAACGCGATCCGCGATGGGTCCGGCCAGTAACATCGCCAACGGTCCCGTGATCTGGGCAATCAACCTTCGAACGGCAAAAACCCGTCCTTGAACATCTGGAGCTACTTTAGACTGCCAGATCGCTTGATTGGAGCCGTTGATGATGGGGATGAAGAAAGAGGAGAAGAAGGCGCCTATGGCCCAAAACGCAACACTTCCTCCCAAGCCGATGACCATCTCACCGAGTAAGCTTGCTAGGGCCATACCGAGCAGCACCCCATTAACCCTACGCTTGGGGCCGCCCCACGCACTCAGCAACAGACCACCGACTACACCACCCAGGCCCATCGCGGAGCGCACAGTTCCTAAGATAAGCTCGCTATTCCCAGTGCGCGCCAAGATCATGGGTGAGAGCACTGTAAAGCCAAACATTGCGATCAGGTTGATTCCAAAGAAAATCAACTGCAAACGGAGCAAACTTGGTCGCTCGTAGATGTAGCGAAATCCAAAAACGGATTCCTTCAACAGGCTACCGCGTGCCTCCCGACCTACCTCGGTAGCAGCGGGCTGTGGGACGTGAACGATGAGCAATGCACCGATCGCCACTATGAAGGTCACGACATCAATGGCCAAGATCCCGGTGATCCGGATGGGACCCAAAAGCACCCCGGCCATGATCGGAGCGAGGACCCCAGAGGCGCTCTCGGCTAACGAAAGCATCCCGCTCGCTCGAGCGTACTGTTCTTTCGGCAGCATCATGGTCACGGCTGCGGAATATGCAGGAAACTGAAATGCCTGAAAGGCGCCAGCGAATGCCCCGGTCACATAGAGGTGCCAGATCTGTAGATTTCCACTGGCGTATAGAATGAGGATCACCACCGTGGAAAGGCCCGCGGCTAAGTCGCTGAGCATCATCACCAGCTTCCGGTTCCAGCGATCAACCAGCGCGCCGGCGACAGGGCTGAGCAGCACTGTCGGACCAAAAGCGAAGAAACCCACCAATGCCAAGGCTGTCGCTTGACCGGTGATCTCCCACGCCCAAATCGTGAGCGCGAACCAGGTCATACCACTACCGAGAAACGAGATCAATTGGCCCACCCAGACAACGGTGAAACCTGACATCCCGGACAGCCTCGTCCCTTTTCCTTCATCGCGTCTTTCTTTCGAAATCACATCATCTGTATTCATCTACACCACTCGCGAGGTCGGTATCCTAAGAGTTACTGATAGGCACTCATTTTGGTTCAAGCGCCATCCACGTAAGTGTGCGCTCAGGGTGGAAGCCAAAAGATTCCAGCGACGTTTCAGCAACCCCAGCAGGATATTCGAGAACGATGGAACCACGTGTGGAAAGATCGGTCAGAGCAAGCGCCAAGAGGTCAGCTTCAACATGTCCACGAGCTTCGGGTTGCACAATCAAAATAAAGCGCCAACTTCCTTTCTCCAACCTGCGTCGAGCTGATAAGCTTCCTATCAATTGACCCTTCTCCGTCCAGACCCAATGTCGAACATCCCCCAAACCAAAAACCTCGACGAAGCCATGAGGACGGAAGAGAGCAGAGGTCGTAGGATAGGGCCATATCAAACCCTCGGGATGGATCACCCGCGCGAGCTCCCATTGCTGCTTCCATTCCTCCCGCTTTCGTCGGCGGGCTAAACCGATCCCTGTCGCAGAGGGAAAACGGTCGCTACGACGTATCCAGGTAGTGCGCGTTGCAAGTGGTCTGAATCCGAAAGAGGCGTAAAGCACTTGCGTTTCAGGGCTGTCACGATCCACCTGCAACAGAATGATCCTCCCGTTTCGTCTTCGTACTTGGTCGATCGAAGCTTTGATCAGCGCCCGTGCGATCCCTTGCCTTCGATAATCAGTGAGAACAGCCACATTCGAGAGCGCCCAACGACCAGGGTAACCATCAACTTTGGTCAAGTTGGCATTGCCCACTACACGACCGTCCGCTTCCCAGAGGAATCCATAAGGCCGAGCTGCGGAAGGGAGGAACCAATAATTAAGAAGCCAGCCGATCCACCCTAGGTGTCCGAGTCTGCGCATCCATTGCAACATTCGGCGACCCGCGGGGTCGAGACTGCCGGAGAAGACGGTTTCAATCAAGTTGGCTATCGCGGACGTATCACGCCACGGATGGATCGGACGTAATCCGGACTGCCCCCTGGGAGCTTGGGTAACGGCTGCCGCGGTCAGTCCTCACCCCCTAAAGTCTTGAGTAGCTTTTCGGCTTCCTCGACCGAGATCTTTCCCCGCTCCAACATTCGCAGAACCGCCATTCGCTCCTCTTCGCTGACCACAGGTCCGCGTGGTTCAGGGCTACCGATCGTGACGGATCGCGTTCGACCGTGTTTGCGAGCATATTTCTCTGCTCGCTTGGCAGCCCTTTCTTGAGCTTTGGTCGCCTTTCGGCGCGCCCTCTCCACCGAGCGGCGCACCCGCTCACCGATACGTTCAGCGTCGAAAGTGTACATCCCGGCCCCAATGGCGTTGAAACGAGCCTCCATCTCCGCAAGCCTCGCGTCCAGTTCGCCCATCACACTCCCAACGAAATCCTCAGCAAAATCCATTTCCATCTCCCCCACTCGTAACCAAAGATTTCCACCGGCTGTTAGTTTTATAGTGGCTTCAGCCTCACCCAAACGGATAACCGTCCCCCCATTCTCACTCACACGTTTGACATCCGCAGGCATTGCCATGTCGCCACCAGCCGTTAGGGCAATTTGCGCTGAGACATCCTCTGGGAGACGACACGAGAGATCGCCGCCAGCGGTCACAATCGAGGATGAGCCTGCTTGTGGGGAAAGGGAAAGACTGGCATCTCCACCAACGGTGGCTTCAACCAAGCCGGTCACTTTGTGTAACACGAGATCGGCCCCTACAGATCGCAAGCGGACGTCTCCGTCCACCTTCTCCGCGATCGCATCGGCTCCGATGCGGTCCACCGTCAGATCGCCATCCACCTTGCGGGCATGAAGGTCGCCACCGATGAGCTCAAAGGTCGACCGAGCCACGCGACGTAAACTCAGATCGCCCCCCACCGTCTTCATCATCAACTCACTGGTGAGGCCGATCACCCGAGCGTCACCACCGACCTGTTCTACTTCCACCTTCGCTGCAGCGGGTAGGAAGATCAGACATCCCGAACGACAACTAACTTG
>JABAOF010018572.1_pt1 | contig 14311 bp, 8 predicted proteins | sample 7062171 | NCBI WGS metagenome assembly JABAOF01 (sample SAMN14538628, study PRJNA623070) | marine sediment metagenome | biome: marine biome [ENVO:00000428]; feature: marine pelagic biome [ENVO:01000023]; material: deep marine sediment [ENVO:00002113] | place: India: Gulf of Khambhat ...
ACGTGCGGTTCTCCGCTATATCTATCGCCTGCTGGCGGTTTATGTTAGCCCGCTGGCTAACATATTGGTATTTTAACGCATGTGCAAACATTGTCAACAAAAAAATGACCAAAAATGCACTTTTTTTAGCCACAGAGGGCACAGAGGACTTAGAGAACTAAATAATATTTAACCACAGATTTCACTGATTACACGGATTATGTTTTAGCCAGCTTGGTGTTCTCGGCAAGCTCTGTTCTGAAAGCGAGCTTTCGCCACAGAGACTTGCTTTCGTCCACAAGGCCATCGAAACGGCCTTTTTCAGAAGCTGGCTAAGAACGGTTCTTGTTAGACGCGGATTAGCACGGATTAAAGAAAAAAGCTGAAAAACTGCGTCAATCATTAGGCTGTTCCCTCCGACTCTGCAGAATCGCGGCCGAGGCAGAAAATGCTCATGACCCCTTTTCCCTCCTGGTTTTTCCCTCCCATAATTGGTGCGATTCATCGCACTCTACTTAATTTTATGGTGTCACGGCCCGGTTGTAGATGCGAACATCATCAATCAGGCCGGACCAGAAGGACCCCGGTTCCATAGCCTTGCCGGTACCAATGTACAGACCGTTTTCTGAGGCCTCCAAATTAGTCTGTGTGTCTTCAGCCACGGCGACATCATCAACATAAAGCGTTCTGTGCGAGCCATCCCACACGAGACCTATCCGGTGCCAGTTGCCATCGGTGACGAATGTTTGTGAGAGTAGTTCGGCGCCGCCTCGGCCAAGACCTTTAAGCTCCGTTATCAAGTTACCTTCTAATGGATCCGCACAAAGCCAATTCACGCCGCCGATTTGCGACAAAACGGCCTGGCCTGGAGCACCGCCTTTAATCCAGGCAAATACGCTGAACTTACCATCCGCCGGGTTCAACACGAAGGGCGTGCTGACATAATCATCAATGCCGTCAAGCTGCAATGCACCATCTACAATACCATTGCCCGGCTGCCAGATGGGACCGCCGATTACAAAGCCATCGTAGCTGCGGGCACTGTCCTGGGCAATATCGCCTTCCGTCTCATCCAGTGCCCAGTGTGCAATCAAGCCAAGCTCTGGAAGCTCTGGAATCTCTGTCTGCCAGTAGCGCATGATAAGGTCAAGGTCTTGTTCATCCACAACGCCATCGCGCCGTGTGGCAGGGGCGATGTCTGCCGATGGTTCCCCGTTTTCCCAGCATTCAATGAGTAACAACAGGTCCTCTAAGTCCACTTTCCAATCGTTGTTCAGGTCAGCCCGTTTGGCCAGGACCATATCCAGCGCCGCACGGGCATCAACGCGGCCCCAGCCGTAGTAACGATCCCAGCCTGGGTCTCCGAGGTCCTTCGCAGAACGGCAAAGGAAATGCCGAACTTCCTCGTTGGTCAGCTCAGGCTCTATAGACAGAATCAACGCTGCCACGCCTGCAGCGACAGGACAGGCCCCGGAAGTGCCTCCGAAAAAGCTGTAATCAAGCTCATTACCATATTTATATCGAGGATCCGAACTCAATCCTGGTTGTCCTGTGATGTCGGTTGTTAATATCATAGTATTTGACCATCTGCCTAGAGCGCCACCAAGATTTCTGCCTGCTTGGCCACTTGGTGCAACGATGTCCAGTTCAGGCCCGTAGTTGCTATAGGACCAACGTGCATCATTATGGTCAGTGGCACCGACAGCAATCAGTTCAGGATAACGTGCTGGCCAGTTGAGGGAACGGCTTTCATTCCCTGACGAGACAAACACAACACACCCCTTTCCGCCACGTCCTATTCCTCCTGGCTTGGTCACATCCACAAAGGCGGAGTGGATTATCGGCAGAGGGACATAGTACCCCCAACTGTTGCTGAGAATGTGGGCTCCATGAACAGCCGCCCAGCGAATGGCCGTCGCAATCTCGGATTCGGGCGCGACATACCAAGAATCCCATATGTTTGTACGTATTGGGATGATACTGCAATTCCACGTGACACCTGTCACGCCGATGCCGTTATTGCCTTTGGCAGCTATCAAACCTGCACAAGTGGTGCCATGAGCATCTTCATCAGGATCCGGGCGATCATCATCCTCAAAGAAATCGTATCCCGGCACCAAATTGGCCATAAGGTCAGGATGATTGGTGTCCACACCGGTGTCAAGCACGGCGACTACGATATTCGGCTCTCCGGTCGTGATTTCCCATGCTTCGGATGCATTGATATCGGCATCCGGCGTACCACCAAGTTGCCCTGTGTTGTGAAGATGCCACTGATAAGGGAAATATTCGTCGTTTGGAATAAAGCCAGATGTATCGTAAGTCCCTCTGGCATCAGATAAATATTCCTGTTTTGCGGAGTATTGCATCTGCGAGACAGCAGGTTCAGGGCGCTTTCGTTGGGATACAATATTCGGAGCCGCCCATTCTATCCAATCAATGTTATTGAGGTTTTCCAACGCTGTGAAAACAGATTCAGCATCAGGCCCAAGGACTTGCAGAAGATACTCCTGTGTCGTAAACTCGATCGGCTTGATTATGGCCAGGGCCACGGACTCGCAGAGGAAATGAACCTGCCTCGCATCGACTCCAGGATGAACGCGAATCACAATCTCAGGAATAACGACTACCATCTCGCCATTTGATGAAAATATCGGCGCCGCATATTTTATTTGACTGCGTGTCTTAAGCGTTTTGATTATCTTTTCGTTTTCAGCGGCTGGACTCTGTCTTTCGACAATCCATAATCCCTTACGTTCTCGGCCACCAACCGGCCTTATCTGCATTTCTGCCAGTAAACTGATATCTCCATAGGTTGATGCAATCACTTGGTCGTAGTCTTGTGATTTTACGACATAGCCAAGCTCCGGCCGGGGCTGATAGCGGTGCTCCTGCCCGGCGATAGTAATAACCACTTCGGTATCGGAAGTAATTGCTGATTGTCCCAACACAGCCGCAACCGGAAGGATGGCGATAAATACGAGTAAAATTGTCTTTTTGATCTTATTAGCCTTTCAAAGTTTGTTAGTATTTTCACCCCGTTAGAAATTTGGCTTTTTTGTACACTATTATCTCTCATTTTAGTTTCTAACGAGGTAAACGCTGCAAATTGTGCGCATATTTAGCGCTTTAAGTTTGTCTTTACGAAAATCTCTTTGGTTGGACGGCATTTTGACTTCTCCTCCAAAAAGCTACAAAGTATAAGCACATATTCAGAGCAGATTGTCAATCGTTGAAACTACGCGTCCTCGGTGTTTGTTCCTGAAAATAGTGTGCCCGATTTAGACAAGTCTGTCAAGAAGAAAATTCCTAAAAACGACTAAATTAATAAGGTATAGTAGGATTTCTGCGTTTTTCGCTTTAGTTCGCACCCCTGCCCAGAGAACCGGGCTAAATACGCTCGACGCGCGGCGTCGAGTTGGTGTAGGGCAAGGCAATATTCAGTGGTGCGAAATATGACCCCGCCCACAGGTGGCGGGGCTAATAAAACTGCGCAGTAATGACCCCCTTAGAGTATAAGGCACTCTAAACAAGGGGGCAGGCCCCATTAGAGTAAACACCCGACAGTGCCGGGGGCTAACAGGCCTTGAGGCGAGGTTTGAAGGGTAAGCATTCGTCGCGCCTGCACCCCCGGCCAGAGACCGGGGCTAAATAAAGCTTCGCAATAATGACAACCACCGACAATGCCGGGGGCTAACAATTAGGAGTGGTTTGGGTGAGGGCGGTTCTATTCGGAATCTTCGGGAGTATTACCCATCAGCGGGAGATACCATTTAGGCCGTTCGGGTTTTTCGGGTGAGTCGAGCAGTATTTGCCAGGCTTCGTCGGTGAGTCTGTCGCTCATTGGGTGCTTGAACTCGTAATAGCTGAGGACGGGGCCTGCAGCGAGGAAAATCGAGCCGTCCGGAGCAGGACAGGCCACGATAATCAGGTCAACGTACCCTACGGCCTCTTCGAGGACTTTTTCCTCGGCTGTGTGCGTATGGACGTCGGCCACAAGCGTTGTAATGAGACCTTTTTCCTCGACGCCGATGACAGCCCATTCAAGGGTTTGAGCGAATTGTCTTATATACTCGTAGTCGCTCTCGGAGAGGATTTGATTGGATAGCTCTTTGTTGGCGATTTCAATCAGGCGGCTAAGTATGTTCTCAAGGCTTGTCAGCCGATCCGCTGCCTGAGCCGAGAGTTCATCGAGGTCGCTGAGGCCCTGCCTTGTCATCTGAGTCAATGCGAGCAGTCTGCCATAGAATTCGGGCACAGGCTCGACGTAGCCGGATACTGAGGGAGGAATGCTGGTTTCTACGGGAGTGTAGCTCTGTTTGGCGTAGAGGATGGTGTCGTGGCGAAGCTCGGTCCAGGAGGCGAGGGCGGCGTTAAGCTCCTTCTTTTCCCAGGCCTGGGTTCGCATAAAGTTAGGATATCCTTCGCCGAAGCCCTCTATAAGGGCTCGCAGCGAATACAGCCAGCCCCAATATAGGTTCCGGTTCCAATCGAGTAAGTCAAGGGCGTCGAATTCGACCTTGAGTTCGTTGAAGCGGGGCCAATAGTCGATGTAGTCTGTATCGCCCTGTTCGATTAAAATCGTCCTGGCGCGGTCGGAGCCCAAGAGGGCCATAACGTCCAGTCCGCGCGGATAACAGCGTGCCAAGCGGACGCCTGAAAATCCGCAGGTGAAGGGCTTGGGGTCCGCATCGCCAATATAGTCGAGCACTTCGGGAAAGACAAGGTGCTGGAACATATATGAGTCCGGGATGAAGCGCTGGCCCATAAGGCGCATACCTTTTGTCTTGTCGAGCACCTCGTCGAGGGACTCGGGTGTGATGGGGGGCGATACGAAGACATTGCCGGTGCCGCCGAATATCTTCGGCGAAGGGAGCAAGGCAAGCTCGGTCTTGAGGGTAAAGAAAATGTCCTCATCCTCCAAGAGCGAGGGTTCGAAATTAGTTTCGAAGACTTTATCCAGCGTGCCGAGATACTCATAAGGAGTGAGGTCATCGGCCAGGCCGACATAGAAGGCCGTAACGTCGTATATGCGGTCCCACACTTCTCGGCCGCTGCGCTGGTCTATTTTTACCGCTTCGAGAGATTTGGCAAGCAGAACGGCCTGGATGGTCTGAATCTTCGCATCCTCGATGCTGATAAGGGCTTCGCCTGCCGGCCCCCAATTCTCGGCGCCTTTGATGAGGAATGCCATCCGTCCGTACCACATCAGCGTTCTGAAATAGCATTTGAGCTGTTCGCTTCGTGTATAATGACCCCTCGGCACATACTGTGAGTAGTCTTCCTCATATATGAAGATGTCGCTATTGGCGAAGCCGGTATGGGCGTCGATTTTTGCCAGCTCGCCTGCGACGAGGTCGGCTACGAGTTCCGGCACTTCGGCATCCGGCTGGATTAGCTTTTTCGCCACGGTTAGGTAGGCCACGTTGCGTTTTGCGGCTTCTTTGAGCCGGCCGGTATATTGTTCGTGCAGGTTCAGCGCTTCGTCAAGCAGTGCCGTTGTCAGGTTGTTTATATCTGCGTAAAACTCGCTTTCTTCTATCTCTTTTAGCGTTTCATCAAACTGGATGTGATAAAGGTGCAGCAGCGTATCGGCCGTTACGAACAGGGGCACATCCATCCGGCGCAGGTACTCGTACGGTTTTACGATATCGTTTTGGTCGGGAAAGTCGTGTTCGAGGACGGCAAAACCATTTTGTTCAAGCAGCGGGGCGGCACTGTTCAGGTCAAACCTGGAATCCATATGGGCGTAGTTTGCGATGGTTCCTAAATCGAGCGGGAGAGTATAGCCCGGTGCATTCGGCTCGATGGGATTGTCGTAGGGGATGTAATACTCGCTTAATCCCGTCTTGCCGGCGTCGCTTTGGTCTGCGGATTTGAGCCAGTTGTCAATGAATAGCGCAAAGTCATTTATGTCCACAACACCGTTTCTATCGAGGTCGGCGCCGTCGCACCAGTCCGGTTCGCCGCAGCCGGTTTGTTGCCAATGAGAAATAAGTATGGCAAAATCGTCGATATCAATATCATTATCGGCGTCGAGATCGCCTCGCAGGCACTCGGAGATGGTATTTTTTTCAATGCACCCATTTCCCTGCATACAGATTGTAACACAATCAGGGTTCATTAGCCCACTAACCCTGACGTTGTCCCCGACCTGGAAGTGCTCCAGATTATCCAGTACGTACAATCCGCCGGCATCGGGTTTGAAAAGTACGCACTCAACTCCCTGTACGAGGACGCCGCAGCCGTCGAAATGGCCGGGGACAAGCGACACTATAAGGTCATTGGTGATTGGGCCGAAGTAAGACTGCACAGTTATCATCAGGTGTGAGCCGATTAACTCGTATTCGTGGGGCATGTCGTCCAGCCAGACTCCTGCTACATCAAAGCCCGGCGGAAGCAAGATGTCGAAGTCGGCTGTGGTGGTTTTTTCGTATGTGGGAAAATACTTGCCGGTGCCCAGCGCGTAGAAAAAGATGAACTCTTTCTGCTCGGGTCGTTTGATTAGGCTGTGTTCGTAATCCACGCTGAAGACAGCACCGCCAGCAGGGAAAGGCCCCTGCCATTCAATCATAGGTATCGTTGGCGTCTCCGGCAGAACGGTGGGATACTCTTGGCTGCTCCAGGTCCAGGGCAATTCAACATTATCGGCGGCGACGAGGATATTATTTGCATCCGGGGGGAGCGGGAACAGCATGGAATTGACGTCTTCGGGGATGTATGTAAAGGTGAATTCTCCGGTAAAGGCCGCGGCAAGTCCTTCGGCGGAGGGCTTGATTTGGATACGCATATTCTCAAGAGGCATACTTGCTATCTGTGGGGGGATGGGATTAGCCGGTGCTATTATAGCTGCTATCAGGGTAATGTGTAAGATTGCCAATTGCTTTGTCATCTGAAATGACCTCCTGCAAAATTCCTTCATTGCTTAGATTTTACCATAAAAACGTCAGGAATCCAAGTAAAAAAGAGCTTTGATTTGTTGTTATATGCGGATGAGATGGAACCTTTGGCTTATTAGACGTAGGGGCAGTTCGCGAACTGCTTCTATCCGGCGGCTAAAGGTTGTCGTGTTTTAATGCCGATGATATTATGGCGGAAGGTGTTTAGCAAATATTAAACCATCGTTCATGCCCCATCGTTGGGGGTGCGAGCAATGAGCAGAGAGATATGCCCTCTACACAGAGACAAGCAGTTAGAAAATTCGATACTCGATACTCGATACTCGATACTCGAACCTCGACGAGCATTGAAACTCTGCCTTTATGGCAAAACCTCAAGGGCTTTCTGGATTATCTGACTGTCGAGGCGGGTCTGGCCAGGAACACTGTTTTGGCCTACGGCCGTGACCTGAGAAGCTTTCTGAAATACTGTAAATCCAAAAACACCAACCACATACGGCAAATAAAGCCAGCCCTTATTCAAAACTACCTGCGAATCCTCACCCAGGAGCAAAAAAGCGAGAACTCGATTAAGCGTTCTCTGGTTGCCATAAGAATGTTCCTGCGGTTCGGCAAGCTTACCGGTCTTGTCGAGGACGACCTGACCTCAATGCTTGAAAGCCCGAAGGTCTGGCAGAAACTTCCTTGTATTTGCAGCAAACAACAGGTTCTTGAGCTTCTGAATGCTCCGTGCCGTGATGAGCCTTTTTACCTTCGTGATAAGGCGATGCTTGAGCTGCTGTATGCGACCGGGGTACGCGCCAGCGAGATAGCGGGGCTGAAAACCTCCGACTTGAACCTTAATATCGGCTACCTGCGCTGTCTTGGTAAAGGCAACAGAGAACGCGTGGTCCCAATCGGCAAAGCTGCCATCGCAGCGATAGAAGAGTATCTGAGCTGTCCTGTCGGGCGGCCGAGGCTGGTCAAGCCTTTCAGCGGCGATTTTCTTTTGCTATCTCGAACAGGTCGGCCTATGAGTCGTATTGAGATTTGGAGATTGGTCAAAAAATATGCGGTTCGGGCAGGTATGCCCAGAAATTTGACTGTGCACACATTGAGGCATTGCTTCGCAACGCATCTGCTGGCCGGTGGGGCGGATTTGCGAAGCCTCCAGGAGATGCTCGGCCATGTGGACATAGCCACTACCCAGATTTATACGCATGTTGACCAGGAAAGATTAAGAAAGATTCACCGAAAATTCCATCCGAGACCGTGAATGGTGATTAATGGGTAGTTAATCGGTGAGTAGTTAATTGTTGAGAGGTGTGTGCGTCGATTTCTTTTGAAAAATTAACCATTTAACAAATTAACCAATTGACGTGGTTGTAGTTTGTAGGTTATTATATGATAATGAAGTTGATGGGCAGGGACCCTGCAAGGCGGGAACCCAGCATTTTCCTCAAGGTCGTCCGGATGAGCACGAAGAGGTTATATCTTATAATATTGATGTTGGCGATAGGATGCCAGCAAGCCGGTATTAGTTCAAATACACCGGCCTTTGCGGCTAATGCAACAAATGGAGCTTCTGCAGAGGCCAAGCCTGACGAGCAATTGGACATTAACAAGAATGCCCTTCTCGAAGGCCCAAGTGAAGAGATACGCATAAAAGCGGCAACTGTGATGTTGGGCAGTGAAAATCCCTTAGCCAGAAAGATTCTCATTGATGCGCTGATGCAAACGAAAAATAGTGCCGCACGTATGGCTGTCTGTAAAGCATTGATTCAGACCAGGTCATCGGATGGAGAAATAAAGAACAAGGAAGATTTCATCCAGCCGTTGTTTAGTGTCTTTGATACGGATGTTGCAGCTGAGGCACAATTGGCTGCGGAGGCAATGCTGATTTATGAGTATGACAAAATTGAACAATCGCTCGAGGAGATAGTAACAGATGCCTCAAAAGCGGTCAAAACGAGAATAAATGCCATACACGCACTGAGACTTTGGCCGGATATGGAGGCAACTATCAGACTTATAAGGCTGGTTGACGACCCGGAAAAACAGGTATCAGCCGAGGCGGAAAATGCCCTTCATTCTCTGGGTATACCGGTCGGCGAAAACTACTGGACACGTGAGCAAAATATCATTGAGCTGCGGAGCAAAGGTCGAGATGAATTCCTGCGGGACTGGCTGATTCGCCAGGAAGCGCAGATGCGTCAGATGAGAGTCGAATTGAACTCGTGGCAAAGCAGATATCAATCAGCATTGAGCAAGATATACGATGGCATCAGTGATGACGGAGCCAGAGGTAGGTTTTTGGCTGAGCATTTGGGCAGTTCAGAAGCGGTAATCAAATTGTGGGCGCTGGAAAAGGTCTCTCAATGGAGAAAAGGAACGAATCCCAAATTGCCGACTGCACTACTCGGGCCTATTTTGGTCAATTTGATTTCAGACACGGACAGAGATGTTCGGCTCAAAACAGTCACATTGTTGTCTTTGATGGTGGAATTGAATTCAGCTCAACGGCTGTTAGCTCAACTTGAAGCCGAGCCAGACGACCAGGTTAAGACCGGATTGTTGGATGCGCTCGGGAGGGCGTGTTCATACGCCCTTTTGCCTTCTTCGCCGGTCAAGATTTCACCTGAAATAAGAAAGCAAGCCCTGGAATGGGCGGCGAAATACCTTTCTGAAGAGAATGCGGGAAAAGCTCGAAAAGGAGCAGAAGTTTTAAGAAAGCTGCTTGAGCCGGAGGGATTAAAACCGGAAGAGCTCGATAAGTATCTTGGTTTGCTTGTCAAAAGATATAACCAGCAAAAGCAAAAGCCTGACGGAGCACTACGAGGAGAGCTGCTCAGCGCGATGGCCGGCTTATGCGCACAGGGCAGCGCCGCCAAGGCCAAGGCGGCTGCGCTTTTTGGGCCGTTATTTATCGAAGCTCTGCGTGACGAGACAAATTTTGTACGGGAAACAGCAGTGGATGGGCTTATCTATATTGACAAAGCAAGCGCACTGAAAAGATTGAGAAAAGATTTTGTCAATGACCCCAGCGGGATACTAAGGAAAAAATTGATAGACCTTGCCGGTGAGATTGGGAGCAAAGAAGACTTGACCTGGTTGGCGGAAAAAATTGGGTTGAACTCCGAGAGTGGGCCTGCCTGGCAGGCGATGATTAAGATATTCGATGGCTCCGATTACGGCACCCTGAACGAATGGATGGACAAATTCACCTCGCAAAGCAGCAAAATCAAGTTATCTGAAGAGCAGAAAATTGCTTTTCTTAAGAAAGCAGAGGCAAAAGCCCAAAGCGAAAACAGAACAGAAATGCTCAAAGACGTTAGAGAGAATTTGGCTGAGCTTTATCAAAGAATTGGCCAGTTTGAACGGGCGGCGGAGTATTTAGACAGGCTGTACAAAGCCGCCCAGACCAACGAGGAAAGAGAGGCAATCCTGCCAAACTTATTGGATGTGTACTTGAGAAGTTCAAAATTTGACCTTGCCGCCGAATTGGTGGGAAAATGCTTAGCGAAGGAAGATATGAGTGGAGATAATGCTGTACTGGTCTCAATTGACAATTATCTGAGCAAACCGCCCCCCGGCGCCGATCCCAACGCAGTCTTAAAAGCACTGAGCGGAATAAAGCTTTCCGGGGCCAGGCCGAAGTGGCAAGAATGGCTCAAAAACCAGACAGACCGTCTTGGTAAAAGCAAAGAGACGGAAAAGCCCAAAGAGGCCATCAAGGCAAAAGAGAAATAACAACTATTTGGCTTCACGAACGGGCTTGTCCACGCTGGTATGTTTATTTGCTTTGCACTTAGGGAACATAGTCTACAGGAACATCCTCGTAAGGAATAAGGACGCCATCGACCGTAATCTGTAGGGCATGCTCTCCTTCATTAGCCGAATCCAGCCAGGACATTATGACCTTTTCGACCGTATTCGGGTCCGGATAGCGCTGCTCAGAAAGCTCAACCATCCGAGGAAGGTCCTTGGTGTGGTATCCGATCTCGACAACGAGGCGTCGGGCGTACATAACACCCTGTTTCTCCAGTCTTGGTATAAAAATCCAATGGTGATGAACAGGCATATTAATCGACAAGGATTTAACCCTCTCCTCACCCGCCCGTAAACGACTATACTGACCTGTGGGGTCTATGTAATATAATATCATTGTCGGTACGTCAAGGCGTTTGCGTATCAGAAGGGTTTGGTCATCTTCCATGTACACCTCAAACTCATCTTCAATAAAACCCACGCTGTCGCAGATCCAAATGTCCTGGTCGGAATTGTTCTTTATCTTCCAGCGTAATTCCAGAGTTGGCTCGTCTATATTTAAAGTCTCGTCGTTAGGATCCAGGGATTGGTCATTCGCATCTGTCGTCTGGTCGTTTACATCAAGGATCAGGTCATTCACATCCAGCCGGGTGAGGGCAATCACGATGGAGTCCACATCGTTCTGATCAGGCAAATCGCCGCCATCTTGGCCACACTCTGCTTTTGGGCACCTTGCTAACAAAACAAACAGGCTCAACGTTAGAATTACACTTAATGCCAGAATTAAATTTTTAGGTCTGTCCATCTCTAATCCTTTCACATATTTCACCCGCTTATCAATGTGTACCTCTATTATACACTTGCTCTGTCAAAATTACAACTGTCGATAAGGGACCTTTGGGTGTTGCTGGATTGCTGCGAGAAGATTTTGATGTGAATTTTGGGAAAAAAGTAAAAATTTTTCAATTTTTTTCATATTTTTTCCGTTTTTGTGTTTGAACATTGGGGATTATTTCGATATATTACTTAATTTACATAAAAAAGCTATTGAAAAGTTATGGGTTCCTGCGCTACCAGTGTATATAAATTTAGCAGGAATAAAGGGATATTGTTTTTATTTTTCGGCTTTTAGCCGGTCAAAATCGTGATATATTATTCGATTCACTACGGCGGCTTCTGCTTTGCGTAGCTGCTACGGTAGTGAAGTAGCTTCGGTACGTAGCCTGAACTTGTAAAGCGAAGAGCGGATAGTGAGTCGAATATTGCTGCTGTAGCTCAGTGGTAGAGCGCGTCCTTGGTAAGGACGAGGTCATGGGTTCAAGCCCCATCAGCAGCTAAATGCAAGCGGGTCAAGCCGGGGCAGCTTGTCCAGCGTCAAAACGGTGTGAGCCTCGCAGCACTGCCGCAGGGTAAGTTAAGGCTGTTTTGGTGTGGGAGAAGGAACTCCGGCTATGAATTGATTATAAAAAGTGTAAAAATAGTTTTTTAGGAAATCAGATAGGGACAAGTAAGTACTAACCCTGTACATTGGAGGTTTATACTAAGATGGCTAAGGCGGTATTTGAACGGACGAAACCACATATCAATATTGGTACTATCGGCCATATTGACCACGGCAAGACGACGTTGACGGCTGCAATCACGATGCGGCTGGCGCATAAGGCCGGTGGCGGTAATATCAAGAGATTTGATGACATCGACAATGCCCCGGAAGAGAAGGAGCGCGGCGTTACAATCAATACTGCGCATGTTGAGTATGAGACACCAAAACGTCATTATGCTCACGTGGATTGTCCGGGACACGCCGACTATATCAAGAATATGATTACCGGAGCAGCCCAGATGGACGGAGCTATTCTGGTAGTGGCGGCCGGCGATGGTCCGATGCCCCAGACTCGCGAGCATATCCTGCTGGCCCGTCAGGTCAATGTGCCCAAAATTGTGGTTTTCCTGAACAAGGTTGACCAGGTAGACGACCCCGAATTGCTCGAACTGGTAGAGCTGGAGATAAGGGACCTGTTGAATAAATATGAATTTCCCGGCGATGATATTCCCATTATTTCGGGTTCAGCTTTAGCGGCAATGGAAAGTGAAGGTAAGGATGACGAGGCTTGTAAGTGCGTCGATGAGTTGATGGAGGCTGTTGACGATTATTTTCCGCTTCCCGAGCGTGATGTTGACAAGCCGTTCCTTATGCCGGTCGAGGACGTTTTCAGCATTAAAGGCCGGGGTACGGTCGGTACCGGCAGGGTTGAGCGTGGTAAAGTCCACACCGGTGAGGAGATTGAAATCGTCGGTCTTGCCAAGGAGACTCGCAAGACGGTTGTTACCGGTGTTGAAATGTTCAATAAGACGCTCAATGAAGGTCAGGCCGGCGATAACATCGGCGTGCTTTTGCGGGGCGTTGAAAAGAAGGATTTAGAGCGGGGACAGGTCGTTGCAGCACCGGGTAGTATAACTCCGCATACCAAGTTTCAAGCAGAGGTTTATGTTCTAACCAAGGAAGAAGGGGGTCGTCATACTCCGTTCTTCGCAGGCTATAAGCCGCAATTTTATTTCAGGACGACGGATGTTACCGGTTCTGTTCTTGCATTAATGAGCAGGGAGGGCAAGAGTGCAGAGATGTGTATGCCGGGTGACAATATAGCGATGGAGGTTGAGATTATTTCGCCAATCGCTATGGAGGATGGCCTTCGTTTTGCTATTCGTGAAGGCGGTCGAACTGTCGGTGCCGGCGTTGTAACTAAGATTCTTGCCTGAACATCTCTGATTAACTTCTGAAGGGAACTTCGAGCGCATGAAACCAGAGCGCTCAGCCCGGGAAAGTGTATCCAGGCGGGCATCTGCGGAACAATCGGATGTTTGTTAATTAAGTGTGCCTGTCTGTTGTGGATGAACCTTATGGCTAAAAAGAAGAGCAAAAGAGAGTATGTCTGGCTTGAGTGCAGTAAGTGCAAGGATAGAAACTATCGAACCAGTGTTAGTGTAGCAGAAGGTACGCCGAAATTGAATTTAAAGAAATTCTGTAAAAAGGAACGTGAGCATACTGTTCATAAGATACGACGCAAGTAATTGGTTATTGAAAGATGCGTATTTCGGCGTTTCAGACTATAGCAAATAATTAATGAGAAATAATCAATAATCGAAAGTCAATTGAACAGGCCAGTAGCTCAATTGGCAGAGCGTCGGTCTCCAAAACCGAAGGTTGGGGGTTCGATTCCCTCCTGGCCTGCTTTGAATCTTGAGATGTGGAGCGAGATAAGAGAGTAGTAAAGCTGCTTGTGTTTGGCGGATACGAGGTAAATTATGATTTTTGGTATTTATAAGCGTGGCCAGGGCAAATATACAAGGCTCTGTAGTGCTTTTGCCGCGGCAATAATTGCCGGTTTGGGCTGTTGGCAGCTTTACAGTAAATTAGAGGCTGTCGAATGGGGCCTGAGCCGCAAAGCGGCATTGTGGATTGCCACTATGGTGCCTGCCGGTTTGTTTGTTGTTTTAGCTCTTTTGATTTCCTGGCTGATAAATAAACCTTCCGTTGCAGATTTTATGATCGCGGCTGAGGGTGAAATGAAGAAGGTTAGCTGGTCAAGCAAACAGGAAATAGCTGTTTCGACGTTTATCGTTATCGTGGTTGTGATTATGATGGCCATACTTCTTGGAACCACGGATATCGGCTTTAGAACGTT
>JABAOF010000537.1_pt2 | contig 14308 bp, 11 predicted proteins | sample 7062171 | NCBI WGS metagenome assembly JABAOF01 (sample SAMN14538628, study PRJNA623070) | marine sediment metagenome | biome: marine biome [ENVO:00000428]; feature: marine pelagic biome [ENVO:01000023]; material: deep marine sediment [ENVO:00002113] | place: India: Gulf of Khambhat ...
GAAGTAGATGGGGTGAGATCGGCTCGCCCGTAGGGGAAAAGAAGCCGACATATGATGATCAGTTATCCTTAAGAGACTATTTGTATTACGTGTCGGCAAATTTTATGAATAATTCAGGTTCTTCGATTATGAGATATATCCTTTCCTCTTTAAATACAGCTTTAAAGCATCTTTCCAGTGGGAAAACTCTTCCAATCCAATCTTTTTAGCTTTTTTGTTTTCCAAGACAGAATATGAGGGTCGGATAGCCAGAGCTCCATAAGATTTGGAATCCACAGGTATGAGTTGAGGGCTTTTTCCGATAAGAGAAAATATCGTTTCTGCAAATTCGAACCATGTGCACTGTCCTTCATTGGTTAAATGGAAGAGACCATAATGCTTTGTCCCAATGAGCTCTTTGATTTTCTGTGCGAGTTCTGAGGTTGACGTGGGCGTTACCCATTGGTCATTCACCACTCGGAGGTCTTTTCCCTTCTTCTCGAGAGATATGACTGCGTCTACAAAATTGGACCCTTTGCCCCAACAGCCGGCCTCCCCAAAAAGTCCACACGTGCGGATAAGGAAATATCGCTGCAAGATAGTCCGAACAAAGTATTCTCCTGCCAGTTTAGAAACTCCATACACATTCAAGGGATGGGGAGAATCTTCTTCCGCATAAGGGGTCTCCTTCTTACCGTCGAAGACATAATCCGTGCTGAAATGAACTAAAACCAAATTCAGTTCCTTGCAAATGAGGGCTAGATCCCTGGTAGCTATCGTGTTCACTTCAAATGCCTTCAGAGGCTCTTCTTCGCATTCATCAACCCTGTGAAAGGCCGCCGTATTAATCACGATTTCGATGTCGAGCTGCGAAAGAGTTTTTTGGGTTTCTTCAGGCTTTGTGATATCAAAATCAGGATAATAAAAGGGAAAAACTTTATTCCCCTTTAAGGCCTTCACGCAATCAGACCCGAGCTGCCCGTCAGCACCAATAATCGCAATATTCATTAATAATTGACACTCTTCAACTTTGTATTTTTGCGCTGAGGAAACCTTCCACTATCTTCTTGATGAGACCTGAATCCCTGGGTGTAGACTTGAGAGCTTTTTCATAGAACGACGAAGTCTTCAGTTTCAGTGATATGAGGTTCTTTAACAGTGTTCGGGCATGTGAAACATTGATTTCAGGATGAATCTGGAATCCCCAGATAGGCCTGTCTTTGAATTGAAATGCCTGGACTCGGCAGTGGCTGGATGATGCCAGAATCTGCAAGTCTCTGTTTGAATCCACAACCTCATCAAAGTGAACGGAAAAGGAATACGCCTGCCTTTTCTTTCCGAGGAGTTCACTGTCTTTGTTGATCTGAATGGGAATCCATCCCACTTCAGGATGTTTGGACCTGCGAACAGAGGAAGGTCCAAAGATTGCAAAAGCAAGAAGTTGATGACCGTAGCAGCTTCCGAGTGTTGGAATACCCTTGTCGATGGCTTCAAGAATGACCTCAGCCTCTTCATACACCCACCTTTCCCTCTCTACAATAGACGCTTCTGACCCAGTCAACAGCAAATGTGTGTAGTTTCCTTGACTAAAATCAGGGAATTGGCTTTTGGTCGCTTTGAAGCCATCCCATCCCAATCCAAGATAGGGTATCCAATGTTCTTCAGGATTGTATACAGACGAATCAATGGAATTGTCGATAAAAGCGAGTTTCACTTCTTTCATTTCACTAAACCGGCCATTATTCTGATGGAGTCTGCGCACAAATTATATCCATTCAATGGCAAAAGACAACTTCTTTCTTTTTTGCTCATATTTTCTTTGAGTTTAAAGCACTGATTCTGGTATAATTCATTTTCATCCAAGGAGGAAATAAAGTGCACAATGTAAAAGAAGGAACAGAACTCCACGTGACAACGCCTAATGAGCCTGGCATATTGGGTCGTGTACTGGGAACTCTTGCCAACGCAGGTGTAAACCTTAGAGCGCTTCGTGCTCATTCTGAAGGCAAAAAAGGAATTTTCCTTCTGATAACTTCCGATAACAAAAAGGCCGAGAAAGCTCTTAAAGTCTTACGCTATAAAGTCAAAACAAACAATGTCGTCACAGTTGAGATCGAAGACCGCATCGGAGCGGGTGCAGAAATAGGCGCTCTTTTGGGAAATGCTGCCATCGACATTGATTATTGCTATGGCACTTCGACAGGTGCTGGAAGAGCTCTCTTGGTGTTCCAAACGAACAAAAATAAGAAAGCTGTCGAAACTCTGGGCTAATCCTTGAAAATCCAGCTCTTCCTTGAAGTGAGGATTTCTCTCCGCAGGTAAAAATTCAGCGCCACCAATCACTTCTTCTAATAAAATAACGCCTCAGTGATGAGGATAAGGAAATTGGATCCTACCAATAGCAGCACTGAAAACTTGAGCGAAACAATCCCTTCTTTCAACGTCAAAGGTCCGAGTATTTCTTATTATTCAACAGCTGATCCTGTTGACAAATTGCCTCTTGTTTTAGTCCCTCTCGTTTCTTCCGCGGGAGTCGTTTTTCCTCAAATCTTAGAGCCGCCTCGATCATACACATCCGAAGATAATGTCCTGAATGATCTGGCTAACTCGAACAGTCTATCTCAAAAACTCCGCTGTATTCCAGGATTGAGGACAGCACTCCAACCTAAAGATATTCAGAGCCAACTCCTTGAGGTCGGCGCTGTATTTTTTTCACTCACCGAAGAGATGCATTCGAATTCGGAAAAAAGCCCAGTCATTCAAAATATTCCTTCCTTTCCCCGAAGTCTGGGTTCGATTTTTAATTATTTCAAGAGTGGTTTCCGAGTGTGTTCAGTCAAAAACGCTGTCTTTAATATAGAAATCGGAGAAGGGAGTCTTATCCAAAACCCCCAAGAAGGCAGGAATCTCGCGCAGTCGCTGAAAAGTGTTTTCAAACGCATGCAGATCAACGCATCCTGTTTTTTGACTGATTCAGGCTTACCAATCGGCCAGGCTTTCGGGAATTCCCTTGAAATCAAAGAGGCAATCGAAATCCTTAAAGGATCAGGTCCCTTGGATTTGCTCAAGCTGGCCTTAGAATTCGGCTCAGACATGCTTCTTTTTGCTGATAAGACAATGTCAAAAGGCGAAGCCAAAGAGATTCTCAAAAAGAAAATATTGAATGGAGATGCACTCAAAAAATTTCGAGAAATCATCGAAGCTCAGAGAGGAGACACTCGAATTATCGACAATGATTCCCTCCTTCCTTTTACTGAGAATAGAATAAACTTCCGTTCCAGCCAATCCGGCTTCATTCAGAAAATAAACACACGAAAGCTTTACTCGATCTATCTACAATGCGTATCGCAGGAGGAGAGGGCAACCAACATCGGTAATTGCGAAATCGGTTTTGTCCTCCAGAAAAAATCTGGTGATTGGATTGAAAAAGGCGAGAGCCTCGCTGAATTCCACCATAACAGCAAAATTGGCCGCCCCTGGATTGAAGATGAATTCCAGAAAATCTTTACAATCTCCGAAACTCCCCCACCCTTCCAGCCATTGATCATAGAAAGAATTCGGGATTAGCCTCATTGTCAGTCTAAAAGAGTAAAAAAACCGGAATTCGAATCTTTGATACACCTTCATGTCACTAGGAAGACACTCAGGGCAGTGTATTCCGAAACCGAGCCTCTTTTGCCCCAGAGAGTCAAAAGCGGCTCGGTTTCAGGCTTGGCTCTCCTCACCTCTTCGGTGCGGAACCATGCCCGCTCCGCCTTCAAACGGTTTTCTCACCCACTGCCCTTCGCTTCTATATAGAGAAGGATAGGGAGAAAATAGCGTTAAAATCCAACAGGAGCAAAGACATTCCTGAAGACTATTTCAGCATTCACTCCAATTAAATTTGAGTGAGAAAATGGATTCGATAAGAATAATGAATTTCTGTTAGAAAAAAATTTTTTTGTATGGTAGACTTCATGCAACTCAAATCCTCGGAAAGGAGCTAAAGATGGAAGAACACAAGCCATATGTGCCTGACCAAACTCCGTTTAAGGATTTCACCATAAAGGCTGTCATCATCGGAGCCATCTTTGGCGTCGTCTTTGGTGCGGCCAATGCTTACATCGGATTAAGAGTTGGGCTGACGATCTCAACAGCCATTCCTTTGGCCGTCATTGCTGTGGCCGTATTCAAAGTCCTCACTCCTATCCTCGGAAAAAGCACGATCCTGGACTGTAATATCGCCCAGACAACGGGCTCAGCCAGCTCTTCTCTGGCCTCAGGAATCATATTCACCATTCCGGCTCTCTTCCTTTGGGGATTTAATCCTAGTCTGTTCAAAATCGGCACTCTCGCCATCTTTGGAGGGATTCTCGGAGTTCTCTTCATGATTCCTCTCAGGAGAGCTCTGATTGTCAAAGAACACGGAGTTCTTCCCTACCCTGAAGGTGTTGCAGCTTCTCAAGTTTTGATTTCAGCCGAAGAAGGAGGAGCGAAAGCGAAAAACGTGTTCCTGGGCTTAGGAATCGGGGCCGCATACAAAGCGATTATTGCCATCTTTAAACTCTGGCCGGAAAAGATCTATCTCAAACTTCCTGTCCTCAAAAAAGCCGAGCTGGGGCTGGACGCCACACCAGCCCTTCTGGGAGTGGGCTTCATCCTGGGGCCCCGGATCGCAGGAATCATGGTGGCGGGCGGCATTCTTTCCTGGATAGGCCTCATTCCTTTGATCGCCTACTTTGGAGAAAACCTCAATATACCACTATTCCCTGAAACAGAGCTGCCGATAGCCCAGATGGCGGCTGAAGACATCTGGTACAAGTACATAAGGGTCATAGGGGCTGGAGCCGTGGCAGTCGGTGGGATCATCACTGTCATCAAGTCTCTTCCCACGATGGTCGGAGCTCTCAAGACGAGCCTTAAAGACTTCAGCCTCAGCAAGCAGAATGAACATATCAAAAAAGATAGAACAGACACCGATCTTCCTTTTCCGGTTCTGGGCCTCGGGATTCTTGCGGTGGCAGTATTGATCATCCTGGCACCTCAGGTTCTCGGCATCCAAACGTCCATCCTTATTCGCCTTTTGGGAGCCGTGTGCATCGTCATCTTCGCTTTTTGTTTTGTGACTGTCTCCTCCAGAATAGTCGGGATGGTGGGAGTAACATCCAATCCCACCTCAGGTATGACCATTGTCACCCTTCTCGGGACAAGTTTGGTGTTTTTAGCCCTGGGATGGACAGACACTTTGGGCATGGCCACGGCCCTGACAGTCGGGACAGTTGTCGCGATCAGCGCTTCTATCGCTGGAGATATTTCTCAAGACCTCAAGGCTGGATACATCATCGGGGCCACGCCAAAAAAACAGCAGATGTCCGAATTGATAGGAGTTCTAGCATCCGCTTATGCAATAGCCTGGACAGTGTGGCTCTTAGGTAAAACCTTTGAATTTGGCTCACAAGATTTGGCTGCGCCCCAAGCCACCTTGATGAAGACAGTCATCGAAGGTGTTCTGGGTGGTGATCTTCCCTGGGGACTCGTTCTCGTTGGAGGAGCCTTTGCAATTGTCGCAGAGCTTGTCGGGATTCCGTCCCTTCCGTTTGCTGTGGGGATTTATCTACCTCTCTCTACGATGACACCCATTTTTGCCGGAGGTTTTATCAGGCATCTGATTGAGAAAAGATTTAGCAAAGATGAAACGCAGAAAACAAAAGCAAGAGAAAAAGGGATTCTCTTGGGTTCAGGATTCATTGCCGGAGAAGGAATCACCATGGTCGGAGTCGCATTGTACGCCTACATCACGACTAAAAAACCAATGGGAATTGGGATCAATCTTGGTGATTTCGCTGCACTCGCGGCATTTCTTGCTTTAGGCGTTTATTTGTATTTGAAAAGCTCCAAAAAGGAATCATGAATTATTCATAAAATATGCCGACACTTTATGTAAAAAATATCTGAAGGATGACTAATAATCTTATGTCGGCATCTTTTCCCCTTCGGGCGAGCAAATCTGACGACCTTTTCTTAAAAAAAATTGTCATTGCGGGCAAAGCGTGGCGATCTTATAAAAAGAATATCTTCATTCCCGAAATAACATAATTTTTCTCAACGAGATTGCCACGCTTTGCTCGCAATGACACTTTCTTCCTCAGTATCATTAATAAAAGTGTTACTTAATTACTGAGCATAAAGAACAGTCTATCTTTTCTTTAAATAATGACTGAAAGGGACAGCCCTCAATTTCTTAAGGGCTTGCATATTCCAGAATTATCCACTATATTTTTTAAAATTGTAAATATTATGGAGCCAAAATGAATACTTTAATCATCGCTCTCATCCTCATCGCCTGGCTCATTCTGGGCTATAAGATATACGGAAGCTTCATCGAGAAAAAAGTCGTTCAAGCCGACAAATCCCGCGTGACCCCAGCTCAAGAATTGAGGGACGGAATTGACTATTCCCCGGCAAAAAAACCTCTTCTCTTCGGCCATCATTTCTCATCGATCGCAGGAGCGGGGCCTATCCTTGGGCCTTTGCTGGGGGTACTCTACTTTGGCTGGCTGGGTGCACTCCTCTGGGTGGCTATCGGCAGTATTTTCCTCGGAGCTGTTCACGATTACACCGCTCTCATGACATCTGTCCAGAACAAAGGCACATCTCTGGCAAATGTTTCTAAAAACACCTTAGGCTTTCGGACAAAAATTATTTTCTCTGTTTTTATCTGGATGGCCCTGGCTCTGATCATCGCTGTTTTTGCTGTGGTCGCCTCGCAGACTCTTGTCTCACAGCCAGAAATCGTTATCCCCACATTCGGTTTGATCTTTATCGCAATGGTATTTGGCTGGCTGATCTACAGAAAAAACATCAATATTGTTGTCGGAACTCTTCTTTCGCTCGTCGTGCTTTTCTTCCTGATCTACATCGGGAATATTTTGCCGATTGTCCTCCCCACTCAAATACTCGGAATGTCTGGCCAGAAATTCTGGTTTTTCATCCTGATCATCTACAGCATTTTCGCTTCCTCCCTTCCTGTCTGGTTTCTCCTTCAACCGCGTGATTACATCAGCACCTGGATTCTCTTTTTAGGCCTCGGGTTGGGTTATCTAGGCCTCATCGTTGCCCATCCTTCTTTGAATGCTCCCGCCTTTGTCTCATTCAAAAGTCAAGGAGGCCCATTGTGGCCGATGCTCTTTGTCATCATTGCCTGCGGAGCCATCTCAGGTTTCCATTCGCTCGTTGCCGGGGGGACAACGGCCAAACAGCTCCCGGATGAAGTCAGTGGAAAATTGATCGGATACGGAGGAATGGTCACAGAAGCAGCCCTTGCTGGACTCGTGATACTCATCGCAGCCAGCGCTTTAATCTGGGATCCTTCTGGGATGGAAAGCCAATTCGGCTTTCAGTATTTCATGACCACGCTCGGAGACCCGATCCGTGCGTTCGCCACTGGATACGGAAAGCTCCTTTCCTCTCTCCCCGGCCTCACACTCGTTATAGGCACTTTTTTCGGTATGGTTATGCTTAATGCCTTTGTTCTGACGACTCTTGACACTGGGACCAGGATCGGCCGCTTCATCACGACTGAACTCCTCGGGAAAAAAGTTCCTCCACTCCAAAACAGATGGGTGGCTTCTCTGTTTATCCTCGTGTTTGCAGCTGTTTTGGGAGGAACAGAGGGCTATAAGGTGATATGGCCAGTCTTTGGTGCCTCGAATCAACTCGTGGCAGCTCTGGCTTTAATCGTTATCTCCTCTTATCTTGTCGGAATTAAAAGACCCAAAAAATACACGGTCTACCCTGCGATTTTCATGCTGTTGACAACGCTCGGAGCGCTTGTCTACCAGGGATACAATTTTTTCAGATCAAAAAGTTTTCTTCTGGGATGCATCAGTGTCATTCTGATCATTTTGGCAGTCATTATTGTCTATGAAGCCCGAGCTATCCTTTTTTCCCGCCAAAAATAAATGGGGTCGCATCTCAACATTCGACNNTAATGTTACAAATCTGAATTGAACGTTGCTATCTACTCAGATTGGTTTTTCCACTGCGCTTTATTCAGGAGATGTCGAATGTTGAGATGCGACCCCGCTATTATTGAGATGCGACCCCGCTATTAGAGAGGAGTGATTTTAAAAACAACTCCTTTCGGATCAGGACAGCAGAGCGTTTCCGTCTCAGCCACCCAGTCATCATGCGTCAATTCATCTTCTCTTTGTTTAGTGGTGAGGAAAGGAAAAAGGCTGTTTAAAGCATAGACACACACTTTCTTCTTTTCCGGGATTTCAATCGTCCCCTCTCCTCTGATGAAAAAGGTATCTCCAACTTTATGCTTAGCCCCACACCTCTCTTTCACTCCGACGACTTCTATCATTAGCTCTTTCATGGTTCCTCCTTTCTGTGTTCAAATATATATGCCGAACTGAAAAAAATCAATAACACGTTGACAAAGCCAAGAGACCTGTCGTAAAATTATTTCTCAGGTAATCCAGTAAACGAGGAGGAGAGTATGGCAGCAAAAGCTGAACCTAATGTCGTTCCACTGTGCGATGTACTCTTGGTTCTACTCATTATTTTCATGGTTATCACTCCGTCAGTCCAAAGAGGAATGGATGCAAAGCTCCCTGAAACTCTGGGAGGAAGCGATCAAAGCATTGACGTGATCGTTATGACTTTGCATAATGATGGCAAAATCGATATCAACAAATCATTCTATGAACGAGAAATTCTTGAAAGCCAATTGATGAGTATCTACGGTCCCCGTCAGCATAAAACCATTCTGATCAGAGCTGATGCCCGAGTTCCTTTCACGAATGTTGTTGAGCTCATGGACATAGCCAGAGGAGCAGGAGTGGAAGAAGTTGGAATCGTCCTGGAATACTTCGAAGAAGAAGGAGACGAAAACTAAACCTCAGAATACACAGCCTCCTCTTGTATTAAAATCTTCCTTAATTAAAATACCCCCTTCTTTCCTCATCAGCACTCCTATCGGTTCTCTTCAATTTTGTGCGGGCTAGACTTTACCTACATAATTTTGGAGAGGATTAAAGAATCTTTATTGATATTCTATATGAAATCTAAACAGTTTGGGCTCCTCAAGCGGCTCTAGAATATACAGGTTATCATTCTCATCTAAAAAAACTCTTTGTACATTATAATTAGGCTTGACGCCAGAGCGAAAGCTTCCTAAAAATTCACCTTTTGGATTGAATACATCAATAATAAGGCCTTTTTCATCGGCTTTGCTGCCCCATAAAATGTAAATGTTATTTTTTTTATCAACGGTAACATCTTGAGTAATAACATCCCCTTCAATCCTTATTATATTTGGTTGTGGACGTACTTCCTCAAGTGGTTTTGGAGTGTAGGGGAGTTTTCTAGTGACTTCAAACAGTAATTTTTCATTAGGGGAGTATTTTTGAATTTTGTATGCATAACGAAAAGAAATAATTATGTTATCTTCATGGTCAATACAAAAAGAAAATCTATTTTTTGCTCTTTGAATTAACTCGTTTTCTTCTTCGTTGTTTACTTTGACAAATGAACTTACTAATTCTCCTTTTGAATTTAATTTATGAAGAATGTGTTTATTTGTTGGACGAAGTAACTCAATATATATATAACCTTTTGAGTTTACAGCAATTTTAAAAGGAGCACTTACTTCAGTTTTAAATCCTTCTTTGTATTTGCCTTCTTCGGAAAAAATTTCAATTTTTCTGTTGTTTTGGTCAGCTACATATATATTTCTTATTTTATCTAAAGCAATGTCTATGGGACGATTAAATTCTCCTGGGCCTTGACCTCTTTTATTCAGTGACCATAGGTATTTTCCATTCTTATCAAATTTCTTTACCTCTATGGCATTTGTGTCGCAAATGTAAATGTTACCTTTTTTATCAGCAATTACGGCGAGCGGAAAACGAAAGTATTGATTTATATCTTCTTCAGATTCCCCTAGAACTAAAGTATTTTCGAGTTTTACATTTTCATATTTATTACTATTTTTATAAGAGCAATTAGTAATTACCTGAATAGTAAATAGTAAAACTAAAATCTTGTAAATTTTTATCATCTACTTATCCCCCTTTTTTAATTAGGATAGTATATTTTTTAGAGAAAGAGAACCATAATTATCTTGGATTTTTTTGTCTATTATTTATTCAATCCATCTTTCGATGGAAAAATTACTAGGTTTTGAGAAACCAAAGTTTGGTTCTGGTTTCCTCTTCCTCAGCAAATTCAATTTCAACAATTAATCTCTTTCTCATTTTATTTTAATATATGGAAGAGAACCAAGAAAACTAACTTATCTTTTTTTGCTTCATCCGGAGAAACACACATAAACGGACTATTAACCAGGAAAGAAGCGAAGGAAGGGTTTTATCTATTATGTTATTGGTCCGATAATCTCCCGGGAAATGACCAACCTCTGGATTTCATTTGTTCCTTCGTAGATCTGGAGGAGTTTTGCATCTCTCATCAACTTTTCCACCGGATAGTCCTTCATGTAACCGTAACCTCCCAGAATCTGGACACAATCAGTGGTGACCTTCATGGCCACATCAGATCCGAAAGCTTTTGCCATGGCTGATTCTTTACCGCTGGGTATCCCTTCATCCATCAGCCAAGCGGCATGCCACACTAGATGGCGGGCCGCATTAATTTCCATGGCCATCTGGGCTATCTTAAAAGATGTGTTTTGAAAAAGAGCGATAGGCTTCCCGAACTGCCTTCTATTTTTGGCGTATTCTATCGCATATTCAAGAGCCGCTCTCGCTACTCCAACTCCAGCCGCTCCGACAGGGGCTCTAGTCTTATCTAGAGTTTTCATGGCTATGATGAAACCTATCCCCTCTTTACCCAAAAGGTTTTCCTCTGGAATTTTCACGTCTTCAAATGTCAGTTCGACCGTGTTGGAAGCCCTGTGTCCCATTTTATCTTCCTCTTTTCCTATGATGACTCCGGGAGTTTCGCGGGGAACGATAAAAGCGCTGAGTCCCCGCATTCCCTTATCAGGATTCGAATTAGCGAACACCACATACAGACTGGCAATTCCTCCGTTGGAAATAAAACATTTTGAACCATTGATAATGTATTCCTTCCCTACTTTTTTCGCGCGGGTCTTCATGGAACCGGCGTCAGATCCCGCTTCTCTTTCAGTCAAGCAAAAAGACGCAAAAGACATCTTTTCCGTCTGGGGAGTCAGGAATTTCTTTTTCTGCTCATCCGATCCGAAAAGGATTATTGGTGTGTAGGCCAACGCATTGACCATCATCGTGGTGTACATTCCCGCACAACCAGCTGCCAGCTCTTCGCTGATGATAACAGTATCCAGGTCATTCATGCCTCCGCCTCCGTATTCCGAGGGAATAGTGCAAGTCAGAAATCCAACTTCAAAAGCCTTTTTCATCACATCCTCTGAGAATTCATCCCCCTTATCATACTTTGCCGCATTGGGTTTCATCTCTTTCTCAGCGAACTCATGAGCCATCTCCTTAAGAGCCTGCTGTTCTTCTGTTAAGCTAAAACTAATCACTCTCTCCTCCTTATTTTATCAACCTGAATTATTCATAAAATATGTCGACACCTTATAAAACTTTCAATTATATGAGCTCTTTAGGTAGGTTTTTCCCGAAATCAAGATTCAAACTGTTTTTTATGTCCATTCATTAACTCAATATCGGCATCTTTTACCCTTCGGGCGAGCCGATCTCTCTGCATCTGCTTTGTTGCGGCCCAATCGCGGTAGACGACCACAGCTTCATGGGCCGACGCCTCGCATCTACAGCAACCTCGACTCGTGAATAATCCAGGTCATTCATCGTGTTTATACTGGAAACCTCATTCTATGTCAATTTTTCTGGTTTTTCTTGAATATAATTTCTTCTCGGGCCATGATTGGAGCGGGTTTACCTAACCTGAAAATATCTTTCACGATTTCCTGCGCGCTTATGCTTTTCTGTGAAGAATGCTTCAAGTGAAAGATAAACTTTCCTTTTTTTCTGTCGATAATCGTTTCCTGGATGAATTCATTTTGACTTTTACCCATAAATCCTTTGATCCGCTTTTCAATCGTCCTGTAATACTCTGGAGAAGGCATATTGTTCTTATTCTGCCAACCGATTGCACGCATAATTTCACTACTTTTTATGTCGACAGAGTAAATGAACGCCTCTATCTCTTCATTTAAATTGGGCTGAGAGCCTTCCCTCTTCTCAAGGCGCAGGATGTGAACGCCAGAGGGCAGACAGATGTTCATCCGAGAAATAAATTCGTCCTCCCCAAAAAGAAATCGAGATTTAAATTCAAAACATTCTGCTTTTCCACTCATCCCCAAAGGAAGAGCGGATGGGTAGGAAATCAGCATTTTAGGATGAAAACCTTGTGAATAAGCCACTTGAATTTCAGCCCGTCTCAAAGCCCTCTGAATAACATTGTTCAAATCCATGTGTGACATATACCGTGCGGATTGAAGCTTGGAATAAAAAACTCGATAGCGAAACACATTTTCTGTCTCTTCTCCCAAAGGCTTCGTCGGAGGGGGCGTGATTTTTATCTCCTCTGGAAATTCTCTTTCCAAAAATTGCGGAAAATTACATCCTTGGCACGTCCCACAGCTATCATCCAAACAGGACAATGTGTATTCTTCTTTCAAAGCCTTATCCAATTCTTCGCTCAAATAGGACTTTTTTATGCCAGAATCTATGTGATCCCATGGGAGTCGAACATCTCTTTTGATCGAAGACAGATACAAATGATAATCGACATGCGTGTGTCTGAATCCTTCTTCCCAGGCTGCATACTGGAAAAGGTCATTCCAACTGTCAAAACGGGCTCCTCCTTTCCAGGCCTGGACCAAGACCTGGTTTAACCTTCTGTCTCCCCGAGAAAACACAGCTTCCAGGATGGAATTTTTGAGTGAATGCCTAGCCAGTTTGACGGTTGGATATCTTTTTAGCTGAGATTTGAGATATCTGTACTTTTCTTTAAGAATGGACTCTTCCTCCATTTTAAGCCACTGGAAAGATGTGTGGGGTTTAGGAATAAAAGATGATAGGCTGAGGTTGATTCGAGGAGGAGATTTCAGGATTTTGTGTCCCAATCTGATCAGTTCTCTGACTATGTCGATGATTCCCTCTAAATCTTCATCATTTTCTGTCGGAAGCCCCAACATGAAATACAGCTTGAGTAGTTTCCATCCTTGAGAAAAAGCATTCTGTGCGGCTTCCCAGATATCGTCATCTTCCAGTTTTTTATTGATGACACGTCGCAATCTTTCAGTCCCTGCTTCTGGAACAAGAGTAAACCCTGTTTTTCTCACTTTGATGATACTCTCGACAACATCTGAAGACAGACCTTTGGGCCGCATGGATGGTAACGAAAGAGAAATCTTATTCTTGGACAATTCTTTCATCAATATTTCAACCGTTCTGTCAAGATACGGGTAATCACTGATAGAAAGAGATGCCAAGGAAGTGTCTTCATACCCTGTCAGGCTCAAGCTTTGCAAGATGTTATCCAAGACGTCAGAGGGGCTTTTTATCCTGGGCGGGAAATAAACACTCGAGGCTTGACAAAACCGGCATTTTTGAGCACAGCCTCTAGCCACCTCAACAGATACTCTATCAAAAATGACTTTGATGTTAGGAACAACGATCTGTTCAGGAAAAGGCGCCTTATGAAAAGGAAAAAGAACCCGTTTCTGTATGCTGGATGGAGCATCTGCCTCGGGTTTCACGGCAAGAAGGTTGGAACCTCTGGGTAGATAGGACGTGTATAAGGAAGGGACGTAAACTCCCTTAATCTGGGCCATTTCTTTCAAGAGAGTGTCTTTTTCCTTTAATCCCTTTTTATGTGAGAGGAATTTTTCTGCGATTTCCAAGAACGCTTCTTCACCATCCCCGATCAAAAACAGATCGAAGATCTCTGCAACAGGTTCGGGGTTGAATGCCGCTGGACCACCTGCGATGACCAAGGGATAATCCACGCCTCTCTCTGACGAAAAAAATGGGATGCGGCCCAAATCCAGTATGGTCAGGATGTTGGAATAGTTGAGTTCGTAGAGAAGAGAAAAACCCAGGATATCAAATTGAGTAAGAGGAATTTTATTTTCAAGTGAGAAAAGAGGAATTTTTTCAGACTGAAGTTCTCGTTCAAAATCAATCCAAGGAGCAAAAACTCTTTCAGCTAAAATCTTTGGATTGTCATTTAACAGAAAATAGAGAATCTTCTGGCCTAAATAGGACATCCCAACCTCATAGAGGTCAGGAAAAACAAGGGCTATTTTAGTTTCGACCCGCGAAGGGTCTTTTTTGACTTCATTCCATTCTCCGCCTAAATAACGCCCAGGCTTTTC
>JABAOF010012644.1_pt1 | contig 14305 bp, 11 predicted proteins | sample 7062171 | NCBI WGS metagenome assembly JABAOF01 (sample SAMN14538628, study PRJNA623070) | marine sediment metagenome | biome: marine biome [ENVO:00000428]; feature: marine pelagic biome [ENVO:01000023]; material: deep marine sediment [ENVO:00002113] | place: India: Gulf of Khambhat ...
AAAAGTCCAAGCGATCCCCAAAGCGTTGACGCGCATAGCATAGATCTACATAACCTGTTCGCTTTGTGGTTCCCTGCATCCCCCCAAGGCAAGCTTCCGGGGGGTTATTCTTTCATCGGGTCCCGAGAGGTTGCCCTACGGGGCCTAGCGGGGATCCCTTAGACCCTGAGCCCAGGTTGGATAAGGTCTGGGTCCGGGCAGGACTTAGGGCCTGGCTGGGTTTACGGTAAGGAATTTCGGGGATTTCCGGGTTCTCGGCGGTTGCCTGAGCCTAGCCTGAGCCGAGGATTTCGGGTTCCTAGAAGGATCCCTTGAGGCTGGGACTGGGTCCGCGCGGAGCTTAGGGGTTGGATTACGGGTATTTCCGGGTTTTTTCGGGAGTATCCTTACCTGTTTTCCCGGGTTGACTTGTCTGGAATTGGGAAGTGTAATGGTGTGTATTGCATCGAGCGATAAGTCTTATCATTCCGCTTTTGATACTTTCAGGCACCATTATGAGAATGGCACTTCGCGAAACATAATTCACTGAAGCAATATCCCTTTCCTCTGAACGATGATGATTTGTAGATGCTTTTAGTGTGAAAATTAGAATAACCCCCTTTTTACACTCAAGTCAGACAATTTTACTAATTCATAAATTAGGTTATTGGTTATTTCGCGGTATTCAGCGACAAGATGGTTCAATTCAACCTCGTAATCGCTCCCAGTTTCTGGGATTGGAAGTAATACATTTGCGAGATCCTCTGTCTTTACACGGTTATGCGATGCAGAAGTTCCGGAAGTAAGACTCTGTATCTGAGCTTGGACCGAAGGAGCAAGCATAAGGTAAGCTATTAGGTATGGGTCTACATTGTTCTTGACAGACATTACTTCAAATTCTGATGAACAAAGTATAGGTTTTGAAAGTTCAGGCACAACAAGAACACGAGGTATCCGAGGGTTGATCTTTGAAAATATAATCTCATCTGGCGTTACAGGAATACCTGGTGTTTTAGGACGATATTTAATAATGCTATCAAAATCTATAAGCCCCTCTCCAATCACATGCTTTATTCCTAAGAAGTAGTAATCAACCGTGTACTTAATTCTATCTCTCGTCGAACTGTGAAAAAGAACGTAATTCAATAACGAAACAGGATTAATACCCTGGTGAGTTTTAAGAATTGAGATTGACTTAAGTCGTTTAGCACTGTAATGGTTGGGGGTCCAAGAATCATTTACAAAGTCATTGTAAGCAACTTCAACACTCGAGGGATCCTCATTAATTATAGTAGTAACGGCTGTACGTCCACTTGAGGTGAAGGACTTATAGGCATTTAGGATTTCTGGAAGATCATTCTTACCTTTCGAGTTCTTGATCTGAACACCTTTCCGGGATGTAACATCAAACCCAAGCTCCCGTGACCTCGCAATAAAAACCGTTTTCTGATCATATTCAGGATTAGGGGATTTAATTAAATAAAGGATACATGTTCTAGTACGGGTGCCTGCTTGAGCGAAAGTGACTGTAGGCAACTCAATTATCGCTCGAATATAGGATTTATTGATTAACTGTTGCCTTAGCAACGCCGGTATTCCTCTTGATGAAATCACACTGTCCGGCACAATAATTAATAATCTTCCGCCATCCCGTAATAATGATAGATTGCGGTCTATAAAGAGAAGTTCAGAGCTGACTCTTGAAAGCCTCTCACTTAAAGGTGCAAATATTGGCAAATTTAAATTTCCAAAAGCCTGTACTTGTCGATTATCGAAAACCGCTCCAAAGGGAGGATTTGTGAGGATCAGATCGATTGATCCATTGAGCTCTGAAAGTGGAGAGTCTTTGGAGAGCGAGTTTCCTATTGTGATTTGATAATCAACAGCCTCAAACAATTCAAGATTTACCTTAGTTAAGCGAACCATTCTATCGATTTTGTCCTGTCCGATAAGGCGAATTTTTCGATTATCAATGAAAGGCACTTTTTTTGATTTGTGATAGAAGGTGGTAAGAAACGATCCAACTCCGCACGTCGGATCAAGTATAAGAAGTGGAGAATTATTAGGAACAGAATTTGACAAGCTCTCAATATCCTCAAGTGCAATACTAACCATGAAGTCCACAACCTCTGGTGGAGTCATGTACTGGGCATCTTCAATATTGCTCCTGAAATTATCTCGGACAAAATGCCCAAATGCCTCATTCAAAACATCAAATGGCTCTTCAAGATTCCTGTTTGCGATAGCAACATCTATCGTGTCCTTGACAAGAGATACAGATGCGATAGCAAGCTCTTCGTCACCTTTCTGAAAACACAGGGAAGGATTTGACCCAAAGATGGATGACCCGTCTTGATTACGGAAACAGTCTAATCGTTGCGTTTCTTGGAAGCACTTTGATAAATCGCTAACAAGTTTCTCAGGAGCATTTTTATCCACTTGAGGAAAGTTACTAATCAGCTTTCTCTTATACGCAAGGTACATCGCAATCAGTTTAACGATTTCGTCTAATTTGGCGTTTGAATCATCAAGCCTACCCGAGCGGTGAAAAATCTCGCGCAGCTCAGTCAAGGATGAATAAATAGATGAATAAGTAGCCGTTAATGGATTGTATGTGAAGAGATCCTGCATTTTGAAATCCTCCGTAATGATTCTAATCGAAAATGTTGTCTAGAGCATGTGGAATCGAAGGTCCTATTCAATGATACTAGAAATATGAATGACTTCTCAATGAAATTAGGTGAAGTGATTCGAAGAGAGAGATTAAACAGGGATTTAACTCAAGAAGCTCTGGCTGCCTTATCAGATGTGAATAGAACTTACTTAAGTGAAGTAGAACGAGGTATTGTCGAGGTATCTGTACACAAGGCACAGGCCATAGCAAAGGGATTGGGGATTCAACTTTCAGAACTTATAGAAATGGCAGAAAAACTTGATGTCTGAATTGCCACCTGAGGTTCAACAACAAGCTTTACGATTGCTAGAGTCTCATTACAACGCATTTTGTGACGTTTCTGATCTAGCACACGAGACCGATCATCCGACACCTTCGGATACAAGGGCATACTCACAAATACTTGTAAGCATTCTCACAGGTGTGAAGGGAATAAAGCGAAGAAAAGGGGCAGACTTAGCTAATGGCTCTGATGTGAAGGCAGCAAGTACATGGGAGGCAATAGACACTCCCAGATTCAATAATGTCATCAAAGCAGGGACCAAATCTGAAGCAGCCGGATCAATGGATTACTTGGATGAAACGCCCTATTTATTTCTCGTTCTTTGGGATTACACACCAGAGGTTGAGAATCCAAGATGTAGAATTTGGTGTGTGAGGACACAAGAGGATGATGTATTTAGGAGTGTCTGTGCAAAATGGTATCAGCAAAGAGAAGATGGAATAATCACAAGCAATAATTTTCAGCTACATCCACCCCGGAACATTGATTCGAATGAAATCCGAAATACTTGTGGCAATCTTGAGTACCCACTTCTATTTGCAGCTGAACGGATTGACGGTGGATATAGGATCACCCATTATGACCCAGAAGTGTTGGAAAGAGGTGAGTGTGTACTGTTAAACAACACGAGAGACGACCAATTATGACTTTTAGCATAAACAAATGTGATAAGTGATTCCAGCCTTCGACACGGGATTTGAACGTTTAAGATCCTTACACTGTCAATGATGCAATTAATATCCTTGGTCTATCAATCATCGTGTTTCAAATTCCAAATTCCCTTGATAGGATTCTCCGCTAATTACCCAGGGAAATCGTTAAGTGGATATCAACCTTACAAATCTAGTAAGTAGTAGTTAAAAGTCCTTCATATATTGATGCTGGCCTCGCAGAAAACGTGCTGATAGATAAGCCTTATCATTCCCTTGGGACATATCAAAGTAAGTCGTTCAATAAGATTCTCTCCTATAGTTAAATAATTCAAAAGTATTTAAAGCCATTCCGATACTTAAACTCGAGATGTGCAACTATTATTTCAATCTAATAAAAAATGAGGCTTCTCAGAATAATCACCCTCAACCCGAGGGGGACGAGCTGAGGGTGTAATGGGAGATATCATCTATCCCCCTTCGGCTTCGTTGTACAACAGAATCAACTCTTCCAGCTTCTGGTAATGGATAGGATGAGGGGTATATAGATCTCGTCTGATCATTGATGCATAACGCTTGGATAACCCAGTCGCTCCTATAATTCTCGAGAGTGGGATATAAGCCAAATATGGAAGTATCTCCTTTTTAAATCGTTCCCTCTCTTTTTCGAGATTAATATCCGGATGGTCCTTCTCCCATTGCTTACGTTCATGAGCCCTTCTCGCGTTTGATTGTCCCCGCTTCTTAGCTGCCTCGCCACCATGGCTTGGATCTTTTCCAATGGCTCGTAACATAGCTAAATTTTTAGGCCCAGCCTCCGCAAATTTTGGAACAACAATAGCTTCGTTGAAGGCTTCCCAACATCTTTTGCTGCAGAACTCACCCCCGTCCCTTTCTAATGTTTCTCCACATTCTCGGCATGCCTTAATTGCTAACTTTGGATTTCTCTTTCGCCGCTGTTGTTTCTTTCGATATGGACTTCTTCCTTCAGATCGGTTCGCCTCTGTTAAAGGGGTAGCAATTCGGTTAGTCCTATGCTTTTTGCTAACTGCATTTCTCCTGTTGAGAACATTCGCAATCCACTCTACCACTGGAGCAACTGCTTTCGCCCATTGCCCAGTCGTAGCAGAGAGCTCGCGGGTGAGTGGAGCTCGAATCATGATTTGCCCTTCTGGAGTTTCATAGAAATCGGATTTAGTGAATGTGTTGATGTGGATTAACTCATACAACCATCTATCGACCTGAGGGCGAACCGGCTCCATCAGATCATAGATCAACGAGTCGCGTCCCGGATGGTCTGCGTGGAGTACACCAATCCCTGGATCGAGGCCCATTGTAAGAATAGCAATCCGTGTTTCAGCTTCTAACAACGCGTAAAGGTAATTGAGCATTGCATTAGCAGGATTGGCAGCTTTTCTGGGAGAGTTGGTTAGAGGTGAAACGCGCCCAGTGTACGACTTCCAATGCTCTGGAACACGCTTTTGGTCGCGGCGAGTGAAGCGGATTGGAATCTCAGACCACGCATTCCAATAGAGGGCCGCCGCTTGTGCCTCGACACTCAATAGATCGGATTTAGATAAAGCCGCTTCTACCTGAGGTATAAGCTCAAGTATCAACTCGGCTGCTTCAGCCTTATTCAAGTGTGTGCAAACCTCGGCTTGTCCTTCCACTTTCCATTTAATCACTTTCCTTGCAATATCCATGTCTTGACCATTTGTAGCAGCTAGCGCCTGGGCTCGTCTGAGTTTCGCATTGTCCACTTTCGGGGGTGCTGACGCCATTACTACCGTCGCGTCATGATCGATTTGGATAACCGCAGCACCCACGTCATGAATCCAACGCAGCGCCTTAAGAGAGATTGTACCGGTGTGCCCAATCAGGATAAGTCGCGACAACCGTGATGTGGCTTTGGATAACCAGAGCTCCGGTCTATTCTCGAAAGCACCAGCCTTGATGCGCAGCTGCCCGGCATCAACATTCACGCTTACTATGCCTGATAGGATGAATATTCCTGGGTGGACAGTTCGAATCGGGGATGTATGTGTAGTAAAATCTTGTCGCATGCGGAAGACTCCTTTCCGTGTGCCAGTCCCCGGGCTGCGTCAACAGCGCCGGGGACAACTTGTTTAGCCTTTTGATTTCGTTGACTTAAACTCCCTAATTAAATATTCTACAGTCTCTGGCTGGTCTTCTAATAAACGTTCAAGTTTCTCTGATTCAATTTCTGTCTCTAACATAGTTTGAATATTAATTGGCGTATCGGCGATGTGGCGAACTTGGAGCCAACCCAAGAACATTCCAGGGACTATTGGATCAGATCGCTTTAGATCGAGATCTGAAAGTGCTCCTAAGCCAAAGGAATCCTTTCGAGTGAACTTATTGAGGAGCTTCGACACAGGTTGAATAATCTTACAAATCCGAAGTAACTCATCTCGGGCTCGGGTAAGTTCTTTGTCCGTTGTATTTTGAATTGTCGCTCGAATCTGGGCTGGCTTAAAATGATCTGCAATTGTAAAGATGGAATCACTCAGTTCCTCGTCAGACAAATCCGTCCAAATCTTTTCATTTATTATTTTCGCAATGTTGCGAAGCCCAGCTTTGGACCTCCATTTATCATCCATGCTCAGTCCTCTTCTAAGGATTCTTATTTCAAGTTCCGGTTCGGGTGAATTCCAAAGGGTATCAGGTCGAACACCAGCAGCGACAAAAAAGAGGATCCGGGCAAATGATTCAAACTTCGAAATGCGGAGGCGCCTACGGGCATTACCGAGGCTTGGCTTCGGAATTCTTCTCTTATGCGAGAGTTTCTCGATCTCTAAAAAGCCCTCTTCTGTAAGACCATCAATACCAATTAATCCTTTGAAGGTTTCTTCCCATTGTTTGGATGTTTTATTTAGGAGATCTCTCAGAGCTTGGAAGGAAACCTGGAAGTTCTGAAAGAAGAGAGCAACCAACGCTAAATCTAAGCGACGATCCTGCTGAAGGATTTGGCATAAGGCGACGACCTGCTCGATTGTTCCTTTGGGATAGAAGGATTTTGTACCTTTCCCACGTCCAAGCCCTATGATGCTTGGACTAGCGATTAATCCACTATCTCTCCACCGTTTTAATTGATGTATGGAGACCGAAAAGCCTGCCTCCTCTGCTGCATAAATGATCTCTTCAGGACTAATACCCAAGTCTTTTCCCATCTTATTACAATTTTACATTAGTGCGCGAAAATGTGCAAGTTTTAATTGTCTCACTTTTGTAAAATCAAGGGCATGAAAAAGGTTTGCCTGTCATCCAGGTGGTTACGACTAGAGGAAGCGGCCGAAATATTAAACCTCAGCCCATTGATCATCCTATCCATGATCCGTCACGGCGAATTACCTGTGGCAGCAGGGTCGGTTGATAACGTTTTGATTTGGAGAGAAGCAGTAGAGAGAAAGGCGAGAAGCCTGAAAGCACAGAAAGATTAGACTAAAAGGAAAGACATAAAAAACCAGAGACTTATCGCCCAGCAGGCACCAGTCTCTGGAATCACAGGATGGATCCTGTTATGTATATTTTATCATCTCCTGAATAACTACTCAAGTGTCTCAATATTATCAAACCCTACAAAGTGCTACGCCCCCTTGATTTGGAGCAGTGAGTCATGGCTTCCAGATCTTTTAAACAGCTTGCTGAGCAACGAATTAAAACGCTTGAAGAAAGGGGATTCTCTCAATACGAGATAGCACGTCGGGCAGGAATCTCTAGAGGTCATGTCTACAACGTGCTCCGCGGTCGAGCAGGATTGTCGCAATCAACTGCATCCGAAGTCCTGAAAAACCTAAATCGAGACTACAGAGTTCACCTTGCTCGTGAATACGGGATTGTCGCAGTTGAACCTGCAAATCTCCGACAGTATTCCCTTGTTGGAAAGCATTGGAATGCTATTCAAAGGGCAAGGGAGTCTGGTGATTGGGAGCCTCTCCGAGAATTTCGCAGGAAGCATGTATACATCATTGACAAGGGAAAACGGCAGAAACTTAAGTTGCTTGATGACCGAGATAGTGATGTTCTCAAACGACTGGAGGAGTTCGGACAGCTGGACCCCCAGGAGGTCACTTGGGGGGGATCGCAGCCGTCACCGAAGGCGACCGAGAAGCAATGAGCAGGAAGCCGCGCTGTTCATTATGTGGATACGATGATCGCACCGGACTCGTTCAAGTATGGCTGTGCAGTAATTGCCATGCGGAAATTCTTGGAAGATCACTCATGGAAGAACATCATTTACTCGGTCGAAAGATTAGCGATGATGTGGTATTGGTCGAGCCTAATTTGCACAGATACCTCACCGCTGCTATGCGAAAGTGGCCTGAGATTCTTCGAAAACCAGATGGTGGAGCCCCGCTTATTCAAAGTGCTAGGGCACTGTTTTCACAAATTGAGCATGCCAAATGGTTTATTCGCCACTACGATCGCCTACCTATTCACCTCGTAGCCTCACACCTTAAACGTCTAGAAGAGGAAGGAGACCGTTACTGGGAGCGCGATGGTCTTGGACCTATAGACATTTCAACGAGTGAAGACAAACCGATCTCGAGCTAAAAGAATTGGAGGTGAGAAGTCATGTGTTCAGCCCAAAATTCTACATTCAGTAAATCAGGAGATCTCCTTCCAATAGCAATACGCTGTTACACTGAGAGCATCAAAACTTCTAAAAGCAGCAAGAAACTAAAACAACGAAAAACCAAACCCCGCCAGGATCGTATGCTTGTCTTGGATACTGAGACAGCCACTACTGAGACCATCTCGAAACCTAATATCATGCCGGGCTTTGATCCGGAGCGATGGCCACCAGAGGCTCAAGCGCTTCTGTTCGGGCGTGCCCACCTCTACGAGCACAGGGAGGATGGGCAATGGAAAAAGGTGTATGAATGGCTTTTTTACCCTGATGACTTGCCAGAGCAAGCAATCAAAAAAATGGAGAGGCGATTCCGCTGCATGGCCTACCGCATGGGCGACTGGCGAGAACCACGTGATGAACCAGGAGTGAAGTGTTACCTCATACCACTATCGAAATGGCTTGAGATTTTCTACTGGGAGGCTGTCGCAAAGCGCTGTCTGATTGTCGGCTTCAATCTCCCTTTCGACCTCACTCGCATCACCTGCCATGTAGGACCTGCAAAAACTAGGTGGTTTGCTGGGGGTTTCAGCGTCGTGATTTGGCCTGACCCTACCGGTAAACGCAAGGGTAGTCTCTTTCGACCTAAAATCCACATCCGAAAATTAGGCCAAGGGATGAATACCATTGAGTTTGCTAGATATAAGCTTGGTCCTAACAAGGAACACCGTAGCATCAAGCCGGAGAGCGAATTCCTTGATCTTTCACAGTTAGTGAGAGCGCTCACCGGTGATTCCCACAGCCTGGATTCGGCTTGTAGAGCATTTGGTTTGGAGAGTTCCAAGCACACAACTCAAGAACATGGCGTAATTATCCTAAAGTACCTTTTATACAATCGCCAGGATGTAGAGATTACCTTTCAGCTTGCCATAGCTGCACTACAAGAATTCGACCGCCATCCAATCTCTCGTAGGTACAACCCACCTGGTCATCTCTCCGAGGCGAAAGTGTTTTCCTCCGCATCAATTGCAAAGGCATACTTGAAATTGATGAACATCGCTCCTAGGCTAAAAGCTCAAACTGATTTCCCTAGACGTGTTCTTGGGAAGGCGATGGAAGCCTATTACGGTGGAAGAGTGGAGGCAAAATGGCGCCTTATCGCATCACCTGTTGTTTACCTCGATTTTTTCTCAATGTATCCGACGATTAATGTCCTCATGGATCTATGGAAATTTGTCATCGCTGAGGAGATTGAGGTTGTTGAAGATACGGAAGAGGCGAGGTTATTCTTAGAGCGGGCCACACTTGACGACGCTTTTGATCCTTCACTCTGGTCAACCGAACTCAATCGATTGGTTCTAGTTGAACCAGATGGAGATATCTTTCCAATACGAACCAAGTACCACACCTTAAGTGAGGGATGGAAAATCGGTTTAAATCAATATTATTCCGATGAGGCTCAATGGTATCCGATCGCGGACGTCCTTGGTTCAAAGTTGCTCAATCGAGTAGTTCCTAAGATTCTCAAGTCAATTCGTCTAGAACCTAAAGGCATACAAAAGGACCTTAATCGCATAGATTTCCGGGGACTGGTGAGTGTAGATCCTGCTGAGAAAGATTTTTTCAAGGTGATGGTCGAGGAACGGGCAAAAGTAAAAGCCAAGAAAGAACCCTACCACAATCTTTCCGATGAGGAGCGATACGCCCTTTCCTTAGCCCTCAAAATCACAGCGAATGCCGGAAGCTATGGCATTCTTGCTCAGGTAAATCGCAATCAGTTGCCTACTCGCAAGACTGACATCCAAGAACTTTGGTTTGGAAGGAATGAACCCATCGAATATGAAACCGGAAGACCTGAAGTGCCAGGCGAATGCTCGTTTCCCCCTCTGGCAGCATTCATCACAGCTGGCGCTCGGCTTATGCTCGCTCTTTTAGAGCGATCCATTATTGACAGAGGTGGCGCCTATGCTTTCTGTGATACTGATAGCTTGGCTGTAATTTCAAACCAAGCTGGTGGCTTGATCGAGGTAGCTGCCAGTGGAAGTGATAGAAACCCTTACCTACAACAAGCGCATGCTTTGTCCTGGAATGATGCTAAAGTACTCGCCTCATGCTTTGGATCCCTCAATCCGTATGACAGATTCAGAGTCCCCGGATCCATCCTTGAACTGAAAGAAGAAAACTATAAAGGAGGCGACCGATCAGCTGAGCAAATTCAGCTTTACGCGTTCTGTATCGCTCCGAAGCGTTACTGTCTCTTTACAGAGGATACCAACCGGCGAGAGATTGTTTCCAGGATGGAAAGTGCACTAGGCGCTCTTCGACCCCCGCACGATGGTGATTGGATTACTGAATGGTGGGAGGCGATACTACGCAATGAAAATGTACCCTTCGCGGATCTTCCACTTGTACGTCAATTTACGATAAGCAATTGGGATATCTACCGTCGATTTAAGAGATTGAACCGCGGAAAGCCTTATCAGGCACAGATCAAACCCTTCAATTTCTTTTTAGCGACAAGCGCAAACGCCCTTATGTATCAAGGAAGAATCAGGACCCTCATAGCCCAATATGACCCTGATTCGAAGAAATGGGAAAACCTGGTTTGGCTTGATTATAAGTCGGGACAAGCGCATAAAATCACAACTCGACTTGACATAGCAATGGCTAGGGAGAATGAACGAATAGGCGTTGAAACGTTCGGCTCATACTTTAATCGATATCGACAACATCCCTGTCGAGAATTCTTAGGGCCTGATGGCATGCCTTGTAAAGAAACGACAGAAGGACTACTTACAAGACGAACCATCAGGCGGCTTAGCACGAGTTTAATTGGCAAGGAAACTTCGGTGTTAGCCCTTGTGGAAGCTGGGTTGGAGCCTGCGGAAGTTTTACAAGTGCCCTTAGTAGAAGAGCACTGGTTTAGTTTGATGCGTCCTGTTCTTCGGGATATCAAGAGCTCAGAGGTCGCTAAGCGAGTAGGCGTGAGCATAAGAACTGTGCAGATGTGGAAAGCTGGTACGAGGAGGCCCTCATCCAGGTATAAATTTCAACTAGAAGCAATATGTGTGGAGCACGCTCGGAAAAAATTCCAGGAGCTCGGTCTTGTTCTTCCTAACCACTCTCTAAACATTTTCCTGGAATACCAGCGGATATTGGATTAACTTTCAGGGTGCTAAGGGTGACAGAGAGCTGTTGAGTCAACATTCCGATATCAGGACCCCCCCCATGATTCAAAAAGCTTTGAACCTTCTCCCGGTGTGAAAGGGCTCATTTATCGCTGGAGGTTGTTGCCAAAAATGGACGGAAAGCCGGATGTACTTCCAATTGACCAGAAATGAGTTCAGCGGTAGATTCTGTAGGCCTTTGCATTGCGTAAATTATAGTTTGTCGATTTATTCTCCTCCCGAGAAAGCCAATTTGATACATGATTGAGACCAATCGTTCTTTGCTCGCCAGAGAATACCACTCCCATTTTCTAAACTGATTATCTACGGCTTCGTCTGTAAGGGCATGTGTCTCTATCCATTCAGCAAATTCAGAACCGCTCATGACTTCTGGACAGCCTTGGAAAACACGTTCAACGAATCGATGAATTTCTGGATAGACACCACTAAAATCCGCAGCAAGTTCATAAGTTTTTACCTCTGAATATGATTTGAGAATAGTCTTAATATGAGAAATTGTGATCTTTTCATCCTTTGCTTCAGTTTTTGCCCGATTTGCAATGACAATCATGTCTCTTGGACCACTGACGCAATACTTGGTCAAGTTGCGTGAAAATGATCGAAAGTTCTTGCTTTTGGGCCATGCAAACTCCAATTTCCAGAGGTTTTCAGAATTAGTTGCTCTCGGATCCTTGTTATGGATTCTAGCTATCCTCTTTGCAATCAACAAGCAAAGGGCATCATGGTCCCAAGATATCTCCTGAATAATGTGGGCTACTTTGTCATATTCTGTTTGATTCTCAAACCACTGCCGCCAAACACCATATTTCATGAACAGTAGGACATGGAGATGATGGTCTGACATGCGGTTGATGTCGTGAATCGCACGGACTAATGCCTCTATAAATGATGGATTCGTTTCAAGGCGCGGGAATACATCCTCAACGTCGTCAATCATAATGTACGCTTCCTTGCCTTCAAGTGCTTCCATCAATCCTGAATGAACTTTTTCCCGTGCAGCGTTCACATATTTGGATGCTTTTGGTTTAACAAGTTCCGACATGTCAATCTGATCAAGGGTTAGTGCCTTCGGCACATTTTTAATAATTTCTATCCCAGCTTCTAAGGCAGATTTAGCCTTACTAGCCACTTTATCTAAAGTATTGTCCGAATATACATCAGTAAGATGACTCGCAAATCCGCGGAGAAGATCAAGGGCTAACGAGTTCTTGACTATCCCCGACCGTCCCTTAATGGTCGATGCATCAAAATCGAAGTAAGCATGATCACAATCAATGTTCCAGACTATCGAGTCTTTTCTTTCTTCGATAAATCTCCGAAGGGCAGTTTTTCCACTACCTTTGATCCCTATGATTACTTGCTTTCCATCGGATTGGTCGCCAAATTTAAGTTGATCCTCAAAAGCCCATTGAACATGATCAGGAACGATAGTCTCTTGAAGCTCATGCGCTGCATCACTCAAACCAAAATAATTCTCAAGTTTTTTTGTCATGATATAGCCCTTAGACTCATGTGTAAAGGACTTTTATTGATCGTTCAATGCCATCTGAACAAGCAAGTAAATACAGTAATTTTCGAAAGGTCTCGCGATCGATGGGAGGATTGGCAACAGGTAGAGCTTCATATATTGTTTCAGGATTAGGAACATCTGGAAGGGTAATACCTAAGATTGTTTGAGTAATTGTGGAAAGCGGTAATTGCTTCTTTTGAAGGAGACTCTTTACAGATGAGCGTATCTGTCGAGCGAAAGCATCCTCCGATGAAAGTGAATTTGCACCTTTTGGAGTTACTTGAATTAAACCGCCAGGGAGACTTCTTATAAGCTCTAGGTCCCTCATTAGATTGATCATTCGGGAAATAGATCTGATGCTCATATAATGATCAATGGATGATCCATCCCCCCTAAGTCTGAAAGCGACCAATCGCCGCCTCCTGACATCGGTGGCCAACTCATTAATTGATTCCCAGCTAGGTTGCCGTCTGGCTTGGGAGAGAAGTGTCCTAATCCTAATAAAAGTAGTAGCCATCGAATATTCCCCTTTCTATTTTTGGTGAAGAAACACACAATCCAAAGCGATTGCTTGCAAACAGCCTCGTGCTGAGCGGCACTCAAGACCTGCTCCAATCATCTTCGCGAAAACACACGCTCAGAATCAACCGGATTTTCCACACCGGTTCGGCGTCCGCTCCAGCGAGAGTTTAGCAAGCCGGAGGGTTGCGTCTCGTCGATCTGGTGGCTAATCGGATTCTTTATCCGACTGTCCAAAAGAACTAAGCATTTCCCTAATACCACCAAGAGCACCGAGAATTCCTGTTGCCTCGAATGGCATAAACAGTTTAGTTGATCTTCCGTCAGCTATTTCCTGTAAGGACTCTAGATATTTAAGCGTAATTAGATACTCAGATGCCCTAGTTTTTCCGATTTTCCCTTCAATGGAGGAAAGGGCTTCGGCTTCAGCTTCGGCTATTGCCAATCTTGCTTGAGCCGTCCCTTCGGCCTCTAGGATTTTTGCTTGTTTTACAGCTTCGGCTCGCCGTATCTCTGCGATAGCTTCGCCCTCCGCTTCTTCAATAGCCGCTTGCTTCTTGCCTTCTGCCCTGAGGATGTCGGCTCGTTTTTCTCGTTCAGCGGTCATCTGCAGTTCCATCCGCTCGCGGATGCCATCAGGTGGAGAAATCTCCTGAATTTCGACTCTTGTTATTCGGACCCCCCATGGATTCGTAGCTTCATCCAGGATGGTTCTCAACCTTGAGTTTATTGTGTCACGAGATGCCAGCGTCTCGTCCAGAGTAAGCTCGCCAACGACATTGCGGAGACTCGTCTGAACGACTTTCTCCATTCCATCTACCAGATTTGAGATCCCATATACAGCCTTCTCTGGATCTTCAATCCTGAAATAGAGCACGGCGTCAATCTCCATGGTTACATTGTCTTTTGTA
>JABAOF010005807.1_pt2 | contig 14297 bp, 13 predicted proteins | sample 7062171 | NCBI WGS metagenome assembly JABAOF01 (sample SAMN14538628, study PRJNA623070) | marine sediment metagenome | biome: marine biome [ENVO:00000428]; feature: marine pelagic biome [ENVO:01000023]; material: deep marine sediment [ENVO:00002113] | place: India: Gulf of Khambhat ...
TGTATTGTTATCGGAGTAAGGGTTCAAAATCTAGGCGTACTGTTGCCCGTATTCACGGGTTAGGAAAGATATGGCAAGAAGCATTGAGACGTCCACCAGCATATGTTATCGAGGTCATCTCTGAGCGATATGACAGATTAAGTGAGGAAGAGAAGGAAAAGACATTGATTCACGAACTGTTACATATTCCGAAGGGATTTTCAGGAGGTTTTCGTCCTCACAAAGGCTACATTAATAGGAAACGAGTAGAAAAATTGCATAGAGCATTGCTTGAAAAAAGAGGGGCGAGGTCCTGAGACGAATATTTTTACAGTAGGCGTTTCACAAGTTTTAAACTGTTGGTTAATCCCTCTATATAGAAAATGATGAATATCTATAGATGCCCAATAAAAGGTAAGGAAACTATATCCCTGTTTCAATCCTTCCTCGCCAAGAAGAGGCGGGAAAACCTCGAACTCTTCGACTAGAAAAGATGTCCTTGAGTCCCCCCATCTTTTTTTCTGGATCTCTATACTTCTGGAAATGTCGAGTGCAGGCTCAAGTTTAACTCTAGAGTTAAATTGTTTCATCGTTCACTCCTCTCTATCATCCATTTATAAGAGGGAAGCATGGTTGTGGGTCTTGAAGCCCTGGCCTCGTCTATCCTGCCCACAGCCGTGTTTCGGGGTGCCCCTCGAACCTTCTGAGGCTCCTCTCTGACCTCCCTAAGTACCTCCCTTATCGCCTCAAAGTATAGATCGAGCTCCTCTCTGCTCTCACTCTCAGTGGGCTCCACCATAAAGGCATCCTCCACTATCAAGGGAAAGTAGACGGTCGGTGCATGAACCCCATGGTCCATGAGACGCTTGGCGATGTCTAGGGTTCTAACATCTCTATCTCCTCCAGCCATGAAGTTGACCACAAACTCGTGCTTCCTCGGTCTTTTGGTTGAGTATGGGAGATTCGTCTCGGGGAGTCGCCTCAGCCTACTCAGGAGATAGTTCGAGTTCAACACCGCGATCTGCGAAGCCCTCTTCAAGCCCTCGGGACCCATCAACCTGATGTAGGCATAAGCCTTAAGCAAAACAGAGATGTTGCCGTAGAAGGGGTGCATCCTTCCGACGCTGTGCTTCAGATCGTAGTTAAAGAAATATTTCTCGCCGTCGTACTCGATGGTAGGTCTCGGCAGATACTCGGCAAGATACTTCTTGACGCCTAGGGGACCTGAGCCTGGTCCTCCACCGCCGTGGGGAGTGGAGAAGGTCTTGTGGAGGTTGAGGTGGGCTATGTCGAAGCCCATGTCTCCCGGCCTCACTATGCCTGATATGGCGTTAAGGTTTGCTCCGTCATAGTAAAGGAGGGCTCCGACATCATGTACCAACCTGGTGACCTCGGTTATCTCCGTTTCGAAGAGGCCGAGGGTATTGGGGTTAGTGAGCATCAGCCCTGCGGTTCTCTCCGATAAGATCGACTTGAGGGCTTCAATGTCGATGCAGCCCTCCTGGTTGCTTGGAACCACAACCACCCTGAAACCAGCCATCCTGGCGCTGGCAGGATTCGTGCCATGAGCTGAGTCGGGCACGATGATCTCCCGCCTCGTCTCCAACTCACCGTGTACCTCGTGGAATTTCCTGATTATCAACGTCCCAGTTAGTTCCCCCGCTGCCCCGGCGGCAGGCTGCAACGAGACCTTATCCATCCCCGCTATCTCAGCTAGATAGTCAGCCAGCTCATAGAGGATCTCTAGGATACCTTGGACAGTTTCTTCAGGCTGAAGGGGGTGAGGATCTGTGGCTCGTCGGCTCGACGCGATATCCTCCAAGACTCTAGGAGTGTATTTCATCGTGCAGCTCCCTAGAGGATAGGTCCCTTCATCCACCCCGAAACTCATCTGGGAGAGCCTCGTGAAGTGGCGCACTACCTGTGGCTGCGATACCTCTGGCAGGTTGATCTCATCCCTGACGAGGTGTCTTGGGAAATACTGGTAGATATCCCCAACAGAGCCGACAAGATAGGGATCTAACTCAGGGGGTTCGTATCCAATCCTGCCTTCGCTGGAGAGCTCGAAGATCAGTTCCTCTCTCCACCTCGCTTGTCTGAACTCCTTCATTGCGTTCTCCCCTCAGCGAGTTCCTTGATCAGGTCCACGAATCCATCGATGTCCTGCTTGGTGTGAAGATCGGAGAACGAGGCCAAGAAGGAGTTTTTGTACTCTGGGAACTGAGATTCGACGGGTTCTCCAAGTATGTAGCCCCTCTCCAGCCCCTCCGCAAGGAGACTTCTCACAGGCATCTCTTCAGGGATCTCTATCAATACTTCTCTAAAGTATGGGTATTCATAGGGTGGAGCCGGCAATGCTGCTTCATATCTAAGCCTGTGGGCTGCGTAATGGGCTCTATATGCCAGCCCTTCAGCCAAATTCCTTAACCCACGCTTACCTAGTAGGGAGAGGTATATGGCAGTCGCTGCGGCGGTTAGGGCTTGGTTGGTACATATGTTGGAGGTGGCTCTCTCCCTCCTGATGTGTTGCTCCCTCGTCTGGAGGATCATGGAGTAGGCCTTTTTGTCTCCCTCTTGGGAGAGGGTCATGCCTACGATTCTGCCGGGCATCTGTCTGACAACCTTCATGTCACCCCGAGAACCAAATATCCCGAGTAATGGCCCCCCAAAGTTGGATCTGTTGCCAAGGGGCTGGCCCTCACCCACCACGATGTCTGCTCCGTACTCTCCCGGAGGCTTGATCACACCCAGGGAGACAGGGTCTACACCGACGACGTAGAGACCTCCGACGCCGTGCACCATATCGCAGATCTCCTCCACCTTGTCCTCTATGCTGCCGAGATAGGAGGGATTCTCCATGTAGAAGGCTCCTACCTCCTCGTCCAATGCTTCTCCGAGTTTATTAATGTCTATACCGCCTGTCTCAGCGTCCAGAGGTATCTTCTCTATCAGGATATTCACCGGCTCGGTGTATGTTCTCATGATCTCCAACCTGCGGGGAGAGACGTTGCCGGCCACCAGTATTTTGAATCGATCCTTGACTCGAGAGGCCATCAACACGGCTTCGGCTGCGGCTGTGCCCCAGTCGTACATAGAACAATTGGCGACCTCCATGTCCGTCAGCTCACATATCAGGCTCTGATACTCAAAGAGTACCTGCAGTAGGCCCTGGCTTATCTCAGGCTGGTATGGAGTGTAGCTGGTGAGGAACTCCCCTCGGCCTATGAGGTGAGATACTGCGGAGGGGACGTGATGGATCCAGGTCCCCCCGCCGAGGAAGATCTTCAATTCTCCGTGAATAAGGTTGCTTCCGAGTTTCTCCTCCATCAGCCTTTGAACAGCATCCTCGGTCTCAGCTGGCGGCAGGTTCAAGTTTCGCTCTAGGATCATCTCCTCAGGGATGTCTCTGTACAGGTCCTCTATGCTCTGGACCCCGATTTCCCTGAGCATATCGGAGATGATCTTGGGGTCGTCGTTGGGGATGTAAGGTTTCATGGTCATCCCTCTTAAAAATCCATATAAGTCCGGCCTAATGTAAAAATAAGTTATCGAAGTCGACTGTATCCCAGGATAGATGTAAAAATGATACTTAGAGAGAGACCTCTGACCTTCACCCTTATCCTCGCCATGATGCTTCTCTCACTCCAGATTTTCCCAGAGGCTTGTGCGGCTCAACCCAAACCGATTGTAGAAGCCACCCAAAGAGCGATTCTGGAGAGAGAAGGAAGCGGATCCGTCTTCTTTAACTCAAGTATCAGGATCATGAATCCCTCAGATACGTCTTCCATGAGTCTCCCAGAGTTCACCATAGGTTACCCGTCGGAGACGGCTAGGAACATCGTCTACTTCAAGGCTACCTCTGGAGACACAACATTGGACGTGGTGATTGAGGAGACTGCTAACTCCACATCATACAAGATAAACCTGGGAGAGCTGTCACAAATCCCGGCTTCATCTTCAATCAACCTTGGCTTCACCGCCTACGCCCACTCTTTGATTAAAAACCTAGAACCTAAGAGATTCTCGGCTACGATCCCCGACTTCCCATCATTCGACGTCTCCGTCGACATCGTCAACGCCACGGTTGAGCTGCCCAGAAACCCTGACCTAGAATCCTATCCTTCTGAATACGATGTAATGGAGAAGGATGAGCTGAATCTTGTCAGGAGGGATGTACTCCCCGAGACATTGAGGCTGTCAACCTTTGTCTTCACCTATCCAGAGGAAGTTAGTGGGATACAGCTGCTCTACTCAAACGTAACTCGAAACTATTATCTGAGGTTGGATGGAAACCTTCACGTCAGAGACGACCTCACTTTTCTCAACAGGGGTACCGATGAAATTCTAACCTTTGACATAATCAAGTACTTCTATCCCAATGGTTCCTCGGCCTTCGAGGCTCAAACGGTTCTTGGAAGAGCGCTGAAAGTGGAGAAGATAGGAGATTTCATAGACCTCAGCCCCCCTTTCAAAATCAATCAGGGGGAGAGTTTTAGAATAATCCTTGAATACGACCAGACAAACATGTTTAGACCAGAGGGGTTCCTACTCTTGAACCAGAAATATGACCTCGAAGTCGAATCCTCAATACCTTACCTGGTCGAGAATTTCATAATCAATGTAAATCCTCCAGTTGGATCCTCGGATTCCTGGGTCTTCGAGGACACAAGTAGACATACAAGATACAAGGTGACAGGTGAGATTTCATTCACCGTCTTCCAAGGCATAAACTTCATATTTCGCCCCGTCTTCCTTTTATTCCTCGTCTCAACGACGCTCTACGTCGGATTCAGGGTTGTACCCAGAGTATACACGAGAAAGGCTCCTAAGGAACTCATAGAATACCTGACTCTTGTCAAAGACGAAGTGGACTGCACAAAGAGCATCATCTCCCTCGACGACGCCTACGTGAGGAGGGAGATCAGGAGTAAAGCTTACTCCCGTAGAAAGACGGGTCTAAACAAGAGGCTGAAGGACCTATCCTCCAGGCTTCATGAATCAGCCAAGAATCTCTCGAAGATCGATGATCAACTGAGTGAAGACGAGAAGACGATACTTGAGAGAAAGAAGAAGTTTGACGATACAGTGAAATGGCTGAAAGACTTGGAGGCAGACTTCTCAAAAGGTAAGATAGGTTCAGACGAGTATAAAGGTAAGAGAAGGGAGCAGAGAAGGCTCATCGAAAGTTATATCCGAGAGCTGGAGCAAACCATTTCCGCATACATCCATCGATAACCATACGCATTGAACATCAATGACCAAAACGCATCTACACATTCTCCACAACCACCTCTATGGGATACGCTATAGACAGCGTATCTTTCCTCTTAAATGGTGCGTCACAGAACATTTTCAATAAAAAGAGCAGCATTTACGCTAAATCTTGAGTGCTATCGATTCTAAAGACTCAATGGAAGCAGTGACATCCTTTCTATCATAACACTTATCAGAGCCTCAGACTTATCTCTGCCTGAGGCCCTGATTTCCTCTTCCGAGATCCCATGGATTTCCATTAATACACGAATTCTATCCTCTGATGCCACCTTGAGCAGCTCTGGCTTGAACGTGGCTTCTACGCCTCTCATGAATATTTCGATCGCCTTGAGGGTTTTGTGGGGGGATTTGGATACAACGGCTACAACTGTCTCGAAGCCAATTCGGGTTTTTAAGCCGGCTTTACCGATGGCCCTTTGCACCTGTTTGTCGCAGGTGAGGAACGCTAAGATGCGGAGAGAAGGATCCTTTATCCACGATTCCTTTCTGGCCTGCATGGCTAAAGCGTGGAAGACAGCAGCCTGAAGATGTCTCGGTCCCATGACTATGTCAGCATCGACGGCCTGGATCACCTCCTCTTTGAAGCTTTCTCTCAGCTTATCCATGAATTCATCTACGTCGGAGATATCTGCTTGGATGCTGAACAAGACAAGCTGTTCTTTGAAGGGGGAGAGCGACAGAATCAGTGGTTGGATTTGCCAGTACACCTACCCTTCATCTCTATTATCTTTCGTATTGTCTTCAATGTGTCTTGAGGTATCGCACATAGCTCGTAGGCCCTGTCACCATGCTTCTCGATCATCTTCTCAACCGTCTCCACCCTCTCCCATGGAAAGATGATCCAGGCGTCGGACTCTCCGATGTGAAGGTCGATGGGGGCTTTATTCCAGGGCTTGACATATAACGCAGATGAAATAACTCTCGACGCCCCTAGATCCTTGAGATGTTTCACTACCTCTATGAAGGTCTCGCCTGAGTCAGCTACGTCATCGACCACCAAGATGCTTTTGCCCTTAACAGACTTCGAGGCTGATCTGGTTATTACTGGCTTCTCCGCAGTCTCCCCTGGAGCGACATAGAACTCGGCTCTAACGATCTCAAGTTGGCTGATCCCAAGGAAGTCTGATAGAAGCCTTGCTGGCAGTAGCCCGCCCCTTGAGATACCTACTATGGCGTCGACGGAGATCTTGTTCTCCAATATCTCCTCGGCCATCTTAGCTGTAATACAGAAGACATCCTTGAGTGTGACGTGGAGAAATTTCAATTCCTCGCTAGAATCCCTAGAGGAGGCCATCAAACCACCGTGTTGGATAAGGATTCTTCAACCACCATGAGTAAAATTGATGATGTGGACGACATCGTTGGCTTTAAGTGCGGTCTCCGCACCGCCCAGAACCGAGGTGTGGACACCGTTGACCAAAACAAGGTTTTGAGCGTTAAACCGAATCAAGATCTCTTCGAGGCCCGCCTCTTGGGCCCTTGTCAGAAACCTCTCTCTGAGCTCTTGGGCCAAGGTGTTCAGATCAGATCCTTTGGGTAAGTCTACTATCAGCTTCGGCCCTGTCACCAGTGATAGGGGGCCCTTGAGGACCAACTCCAAACGCAGCTTGAGTCACCTCAGGATGTATATATCCTCCTCGTACCTCCTTCCATCTATGACCTGATTTCTTCCCCTTGGAATGAGTTGTTTATCCGAGAGGTGGAGCCGTAGCTCTTTGTTCACGCTCCTCGGGTCTTGATCAGATCTGAGCATGTCGAGGGAAATATCTACCCCTAGAGGCCTAGCTGGGAACACGTGTCGAGTGGATTTATGAGCGAAGAGTCTTCGCTGACTCGCCGACTCAACCACGCTTCTCTTGTCCACTGGTGGATAACATAGTATGTAGTCAATGGATCCACCTTCCAGTTTGGAGTAGGCATCCCGCTTCACGTCATAGCTAATCATTTTACAGGTTGCTCTCAGAGAACCCTCTATCTTCTTCACAACCCAGCTGGCTTCGATGGTATCCTTAAAGTCCTCGAAAAAAATGTAGGCAACCTTCTTCCCGATAAGGGTGGCTGCGACTTCACCTCCGTTGACCAACTTTACTGCTCTTCTAGGATTGACTGAGGTGACACCAAATCCGAGCCTTTGGATCCTCTCTTCGTTGAGTTCTTCGTTGAGGCTGAGGCTTCGGTACCACCTGTGTACTTCAACCTCTGGGGCCGAGTAGTCGATGGAACAGACGGGTATATACCGTGTCTCTAGGTCTCTTAAGGCCGCCACGCGATGCATCCCATCCATTATTGTGTAGGTCTTAGCATCCATCATCACAGGGTCCTTGAGTATCCTGCTGTGGGCTATGTCATCGAGGATGCTCTTCCGCAGCTCAGGTATCACCTCCTCATGGATCTTTACTCTCTTCAACTCGGCCATCATGATCTGGAGTCGAAAGGCTCCATGGACAATGAGGCAGGGATGTGGCCTCTCTGGGACGTCATCGTGGTGCATACTCTTCATCCCGGCGTTCGTCCGTCTCGATCAGTGTAACAATCCGCCCAAAATCTAGCAGGGGTACTTTATATAATATTCGTTGACAAAGCTTTTATCAAACAATCAGTTGTAAAAAAAGAGATTAGAGCTTATATCATCACATATGAATAAGAATTTTGGATGAAAATAGCTTTAGTGAGAACAACTTTACACAAAGGCTCTGGACAAGTTGTTCACATCAGTGAGCTCGTTCGTAGATTAAAGAAGATAGGCCACCAAATCTCAGTCTTTAGTCGACAAGTTGATGAAAGAATCGATTCATTAGACATATTTCAAGTGAGATTCATCTTTGATGATATCCCTTACATTCGGCACGTAGGTTTCGGCGTTAAGGCTGGAGTTATGATGAAAGACTTTGACCTGGTTCACACCCAATATCACCCGGCGATTTTCGCAGGTAACGCTTACCATTTTCTAAAAGGAAGACCTCATGTATTCACTTTTCATGGATTTGCACCAGTAGGTATCTGGAGGAATCCCGTTCAGAAGTTAAAGATGGTTGATCATCAGACCGGAACCTTTCTCGCCCTGCGGTGGGGTATAGATCAAATCATAACAGTCAGCGACTTTCTGAAGAGGGAGTTACTAAAATCCTATAGGTTCGACTCTGAAAGGATTAATGTGATTTATAATGGAGTTGATATAGAGAGGTTCAACCCCCAGATCGACAGTCTAGCAATCCGAGAGGAATACGGCGTTGAAAACGATCCACTCGTTCTTTTCCTGGGGCGGCTAGCTCCCTATAAAGGACCTCAATTCTTAGTTATGGCCGCACCACATATTCTGAAGGAGGTTCCAGATACAAAGTTTGTCATCGCCGGATCTGGACGGTACGATGCACCTAAATTAAAGAACTTGGCGAGAAAACTTGAAGTGGATAAAGCATTTGTATTCGCCGGCTATGTTCCCCATGAAAAGATCCCCCGAATGTATGCTTCATGTGACGTTTTTTGTTATCCAAGCTTGTGGGAGGGCTTCGGACTTACTCCTGCGGAAGCCCAGGCTAGCGGCAAACCAGTTGTTGCGTTCGATAATTGTGCAATCCCCGAGGTCATAGACGACCAGGAGACAGGGCTTCTCGTACCTCCTAGAGACCACAAGCTGCTCGCTCAAGCCTTAATCGAGCTCCTTTTAGATGAAAAAGAGAGGTTAGAGATGGGTACCAAAGGAAGGGAAAGAGCTGTAGAGATGTTTTCCTGGGACGCAATGGCTGAGAAAACCGTTGCAGTCTATGAACGAGCCCTTGAATCAAGAGGCCGACCTAGATGAAGGGACCTGCGCTGTTAGATATGGATGGCACCATTCTCTCGAAGAGGACTATCGACGAACTTTGTAAAGCCTTTGGAAAATCCGAGGCTTTAAGCCGTTTAGATGAAATGAGCAATGACATATCTGAATATGAAGTCGCTCAAGAGATAGGCCGCCTCTTTTCTGGAGTTAGAAGGGAAGAGATGGAGGAGGTCTTCGACTCCATACCTCTAAACCGAGGCGTCCAAGATCTTATTTCCTTCTTGAAAAAAAATGGTTTGAAACCGGTCATAGTTACCGATTCATATCAGTTTTTGGCTGAGCGATTGGCCAGAAGACTGGGTATAAAATGCGTTTATGGCAATATCACAAAATTTCGAGATGGCATCTTCGCAGGTGAGCTGATACTAAGACATCCTTGTATGAAGGTGCCTAATTGTAGAGAGTACTCGTTGTGTAAGCTGAGGATTCTTCAGAGTCTCAAGTCTGCTTTCGGTGGAATGACCATCGCTGTCGGGGACAGTGGCTCCGATATCTGTATGGTTCAGGGAGCCGATATCGGAGTCGCCTATCGCCCCAAATCCGAGGTTTTGATGAGAGTCGCTAAGATCACAGTCACAGATTTCAGTGAATTAATAAAAATCCTTAAGTCATATTTGGACTATAATATTAAGTAGAGTTCCATTGAATGAACAAGCATTTATACCATCTGTTGATTCCTTACAACATTTTACTCTGGCCAAGTGTCTCGACGAGAAGCTTAATATGCTTGTTCGTGACGAAGCAGGCTTAGCAAACCCACTTACGATTTCCCTTGTCATCCCAACTAAGATAGATGTGGTCAAGGAAACGAGAGAATATGAGCTTATAGTGATGAGACATGTCCTATCTGAGTGCAGCCAACTAGTAGATCTCGGATATCTCGATGAAATAATCGTGGTTGATGGATCCCTAAACAGGAGAGGCGAATCAGACTACTCCGTCCTAAAGAGGGTTGTTGAGACAGCCTTCGATGAATTAGACTTATTTCAGAGGCAAGTTAAACTTATACTCGAGAACAAAGCCATAGCGATCAACGCGAAAAATGGATTTTTCGACTTCATAGTAAAGGTTGTCCATCAATTCGATCCAAACATATCCCGAGTTTTAGATAGATTTAACCTGTACGATATGACCAGTTTTACTGCCATCCCCTCTGGAAAAGGGGCAGCCCTTTGGCTCTCAGTTCCGATAACCAAAGGTGATGTCGTGTGTTTTGTGGATTCAGACATAATGAATTTCTCTAAGGAATTTGTGGTCGCCCTCTGCCACCCTCTCATCCAGACTTGGAACGATGCAACATCACAGATCAATATGGTCAAAGCATGCTACAAAAGGTTCACAGTCAGTCTTGAATTAGAAAAGAAACATTATTTCGGAGGAAGAGTTACAAGACTCTTCATAATTCCCCTTCTTAGGGTTTTGGCTGAGGAATTTCCAAATATTTTCGGCGGATTCGATTCTCTTAAATACCCTCTTTCCGGAGAGTTCACCGTTAGAAAGGAAATCTTAGAGGATATAGAATTTCCAAACGACTACGGTATCGATTTCTCAATGATCAAGCAGATCGTGAATAAATCAGATTTTTCATCCATATACCAAGTCGATCTTGGAATCTTCCACCACCTAGGTCAATCCTCCAAGGGCCTAGACGAAATGATTATACAAATCACCAATCAACTTCTCGAATCCTTAGAGGAAAAAGTTGTGCTTTCAAAAAGACAAAAGAAAAGGATCATCTCCGAATATGTAAGGGAGGTGGAATGCATGCTACCCTACTATCGAAGAATGGTCGATGAAATAAGCGAATATATATCTAAAGAATTAAACGTGAAAATCTCTCTAGCTCAATTTTACTCAGAAAGAATTGAGCTAGAGAGATTTCAAAGATTCCTGGTTGTCTTCAAAGAAGCTCTCATTAATGGTTCTAAGGCTGAATGGATTTCTCTTCCTCCATGGGCAAAGTTAGAAGAGAAAGTGAACCTCTATGCAGTAAGAACTATGCTAAGGAGGAGAACTAATCAAAGCACATTTAGCAGGTTGAAGGAAGCAGGTCTATTCTATGAATAGCATGATTAAAGAATTTACCGAAGCATACTTGTTGAAGAGAACCCGAAATCTATACCATCTTTAGCCGTAGCAAAGGATAGAAAACTAGGTGAAATCGACATGGAGAGGATTGAGATGCTTGGAGAACCAATTGAAATCTCATTTGTTGACAAGGTGAGTTTCACAGAAATGTTTCCTATAGCTTCGAAAGTGTTTTAATAAATAATTCAATCTCGGACTTGGTATTGAAAAAGTTTGGAGAAACCTTAACTCCCAGATCGACGCCGAGATGTGTTTCTCGTCTCTGTGTACCGACTATGATTTTCCTCTCTTTCAATTTATCTTTCACCGTTTTCGCCGGTATATTATCAATGTTAAATAGAATTATACTTGATCGATATCTACGCTCTAAGGGAGACATTATACTCACTTTAGGCAGTTTTTTTAAACCCTCTACAAGAAGATCGCTTAGCTCCATTATTCTTTCTTCGATGTCAGAAATTCCAACCTTAAAGAGATATTCCAAAGCAACTCCCAGTCCATAGATACTTGCGTAGTCAAGCCCTCCAACTTCAAACTTTCTTGCAGTCACATCGAGTTCGTATTCCTCTATGTTACGTTCAACCATATTTAAGGTGGATCTCCAACCTACATCAACAGGTTCGAATTTCTCCAGAAGTTCCTTCCTACAGTAAAGTTGACCTAGACCAAAAGGTCCTAGAAGCCATTTATAGCTATTCGAAGCCAAAAAGTCTATCCTACTTTTCTTCACATCAACTTGGAAGGCGCCCAGCGATTGCATAGCATCTACAAGAAAATACACGTTATTGTCTCTTGCTAACCTACCAAGAAAGTCCAGATCCTGTTTAAAGCCGTTAAAGTAGGATATATGAGATGTACAAATGACTAGTGTTCTTTCGTCTACAGCATCTTCGATATCGGTAGGACTTATCTTCCAATTCTTACTTCTTATAATTTTCACGTCGAGGCCACTTTTTCTAAGCTTAAGCCAAGGATATGTAATGGATGGATAATCTAAATCGCTTATAATAACGTTATTACCTTTCTCCCATTCTATTACATTTACTATTTTGTTTATAGAATCAGAGGTATTTTGACAGAACGCTACTTCTTCCTCTTCAGCATTAATAAGCTTGGCGAAAAGACCTCGAGTCTTATTTATTATATTCTCATAAACTTCAAGTTGGGAACCTGAGGCACAAGAACCGTACAGCATCCTATCCTCATAAAACTTGTTAATCGCCTCTACCACAGGTCTAGGACAGGGAGAAGCGATTCCGTTATCCAAATAAATCGAATCATTTGTAGCAGGAAAATCCTCACGTATATTATGAAAGTCCATAAGACATCAAAACCCCTTCTAATAATTCAAATGTAATTATTTGACTTATCTACTTATTTGACATTTTCAAAGCAGTCTAAAATATTGAGTTCAACTAAAATCTAAGTGTTTTTAGAGAGCACTTAGTCTGCTCAATCTAGGAAACGTAAATTTCGCCTATATAGAAATAATAAGATATAGGGTTCTCTCCTACATCACCCGCTGTGTTTTAAAGATGAAGCGACGATGAGAATATAAAAAAATTGGGAGAGATCTGTTTGACATGAGAAGTTTCTTTAATTATCTAACTGGATCGAGGGAGAAGAGTTTCCTAGTTCTCACCGTAGGGCATGTCCTCATCCACGTCTTCTCTATGATACATCTGGCACTTGTACCCGTATTCATGACTGAGTTTAGCCTAACACCCATTCAAATCGGTCTAATGGTGACAACCCCTGCTCTAGCTAGGATTATCGTCAGTATTCCCGCCGGAATAATCACGGACAGAATTGGGCATAGATCCTTCCTTTTAACAAGCCTAATAATTCTGGGTCTCTCAGCCATATCGGTAAGCATAACCACTGATATCTACCTGTTCACACTAACTCTCTCCATCCTCCATGCTTCAATCTCATTCTTTCATCCCGCCTCTCTAAGTGTCACGAGTGAACTTTTTCCAAAGAGAAGCAGGGGAAAAGCACTCGGAATTCATATCGCAGGAGGATCGATAGGTATGGCATTAGGACCCATCTCCCTAGGCCTTCTCATGCTTCACTTTAATTGGCGTTTAACTTATCTCCTCTGGTCCATTCCTGTTCTCTTTTTAGCCATAATACTAATGAGACTCGATATTCATTACCCAAGACAAGACAAAGATTTGAATAATGGGAAAAAGGTAAGAGAGACAACTTTGAGATCAGTTATGAAGACCAACTTCTTGATACTCATCCTAGCAGTTGCCATCTGGTGGATGGGAGATAGAGGCATATTCACCTTTCTCACCACCTACCTCGTTACTGTGCAGGGCACCTCGGAATCAAGTGCAAGCATCGTTCTTGGTCTTACCTACCTCACTGGCTTTTTAGGTGCGGCGGGTGGTGGTTTTATATCCGATAAATTCGGAGAGAGAAAATGTATATTGGGATCTTATTCTGCCAGCCTATGCATGTTGTTGGGAGTGTCTTTCTCCCACTCGCTTTGGTTATTTATTCTTTTCCTCCTTATTTACGGATTCTTCGCTGAAGCCACTTCTTCAGCAACTTCTTCTCTAGTAGCCCATGCCACTCCTATAAGTCATAGAGGATTCGCTTATGGTTTGTACTTCTTTCCAACAAGTCTCTTGGCTGCTTTTTCACCGATAGTCGCTGGATGGATTATAGAAGTTTTAGATATATGGTACATATTTCCCTTTGCGTTAATTCTACTATTCTTAAGTCTTATTCTTCTTTACCTAATGCCAGCAGAGTAGTGACCCCGTGGCAAAAGTTTTATCGACTTTACAAACTAATACGTGATCCTGAACTTAGGAAAGAATGGACAGAAAAGATTGAACAAGTTACAAACAATTTCATTGAAAAAATCTTTTTAGGTTATCAGGGACATAATACTAGCTTCAAAGACTTATTTACAGTTAGAGTAGATCGGCTATGACCTATTATTCACAGTAAAACATTATACATGAATTAATTATTATAGTAGATGTAGCCACATTGGAATAAGTCTATACAATATTTCAGATTATTAGTTGGGAGTAATCAAGTTCTTCTCTTCCAGTTCTTTGCGTAGGCCATCTACGGCTTCAGATACATCTCTCTCCTTTAGGGCTCCGACGCA
>JABAOF010000136.1_pt1 | contig 14290 bp, 12 predicted proteins | sample 7062171 | NCBI WGS metagenome assembly JABAOF01 (sample SAMN14538628, study PRJNA623070) | marine sediment metagenome | biome: marine biome [ENVO:00000428]; feature: marine pelagic biome [ENVO:01000023]; material: deep marine sediment [ENVO:00002113] | place: India: Gulf of Khambhat ...
ATTCGTACCCAACTCAACAATTATTACCTTCCATTCAATATCATATACAATGGCAATGGTTAATTCTTAACAAAAATAACTGCTGTATCTCCACAACCCTTTGGGAGTGATGTGAAATGCCACTAACCTTACGGGAAGCCATGAATTTAGTTGAACCACTGAAGAAATCGAGAGTCATTGCGGGCGACAGCGGACTTGACAACATTGTCCAATCCGTGAATGTCATGGAGGTCCCAGAAATTTTGGAATGGGTCCACCCGGGTGAGCTTTTGGTTACCACGATGTATCCGTTGCGTGATGACGTCGCCGCAATTGAAACTCTAGTGCCGCTTCTTGCCCAAAAAGGCCTTGTTGGCTTGGCAGTGACTCCCTCAGATTACATGGACAAATTCCCGCCGGGCATGATTCAGTCAGCCGATCAACTCGGATTTCCACTCATCGAGCTGCCGGAAAAGGTTTCATTCATTGATATCATTCAACCCATCACGAGCGAGATTCTCAAGCTCCAAGCCAATGAACTCATCGAGTCCGAAGAAATCCACCGCCAATTCATCGAACTTGTGTTAAGCGGTGGGACTTTTCAGGACATTGCTCAAGGGATTGCCCAACGCGTCAACAGGCCTGTATCGATCGTCGATCGTTTCCGCAGGATCTTGGGTGAGGGGTTCATTATGGGGCACCCGCAGGTACATAGAGCATTCATCCGGGATGAATTCAGTGGCGACCGCTACCTTCATGATAATTACCGCCCAAAACTCCTCTCGGAAGTGAACGGCAGTGAGGCTGTCTACAAAACGGTTGAAGGACCAGCGGGATCCATTGAACACATTGTGTGCCCTGTCATGGTAGGGCCAATGGCCTTAGGTGAAATCATCGTGTGGGGACGCATGCAAGAGCCGATCAAATCGATCGACCTGATTGCCATCGAACATGGCACTACCGTGAGTGCCCTAAAGATGATGGAGATGCGTTCGATTGCAGAAGCCGAGGAGCGATTCAGGAACGAAATCTTGGAAGGACTTCTATCATCAATCCCAGACGAGCGAGAACGGGCAATTCAGTTATCCCACGACCTGGGAAGCCGCCTTGTGCCCCCATATGCGGTAATCCTCGTCGGCCCCGATTCTCCCAGCGGGACGACGCTCACTAAGGTCCAGAGCATTGAGAAGCGTAACATTGACTCCAGCCTACACCTTTCGGAGAGGTACATCCGCGCTATCAAACCTGATGCATCCTTTTGGTACCAAGGTCCACGCCTGGTTGTTTTCTTTCCCCTCTCAACGTCAAAACTTGCCGAGAGCCGCTCGTACCTGCTCCAAGAACTCCAAATGGTCTGTGAACGCATCCAAGTTGAGAATGACCCGTATACCGTTTCTATGGGCATCAGTCCTGCTGTCTTTGATCTCGACGAGTTTCGTCTGGCGTACGAATGCGCCCGACAAGGTCTTGAGATCGGCTCACCACCACAAAGGCAAGACACATGCCGAGTCACGCATTATGAGGATCTTGGTTTATTCAGAATAGTATCCATTGCAGAGAGCCTGACAAGTTTAGAACGCTTCTGCTATGATGCAATTGGTCCGTTACTCACTTATGATCAGGAAAATGAAACCGATTTGGCGTCGACTTTACGCACCTTTCTAGAGCAAAATCAGAATTCCACTAAGACTGCAAAACTCCTCTACATCCACTACAACACATTAAGATATCGCCTCGAGCGAATTAAAGAGATCCTCGGCAATGTTCTCGAGAACCCTCAACAGCGTCTTGAGATTGAACTTGCGCTCCAACTATACCCATTCATAAAACGAGCTACATCCAAGTAGACCAGATCCGTCATATTCGCCCACTTGAAGAAATCTGACAATTCATTCATTCCGCTTGGGGAAAGATACGCATGACACTTGTTAACATCTTACAAGTCCATTATGGAATTATGGAGAGCTTTTATATTCCCATCGCCTCCATGCAATTGCTACAATAATCACAAGCTGTCTGCGCGACTAGAACGCCTTGCCTACAATAATGGTGAAAGCGGGATGACTGGGTCATTCACGGCTGGACGATCCACACTTCAAGAACCAATCCTCCGCGCACATAATCTCACAAAGCAGTTTCCCGGAGTTTTAGCAAACGATTCCATCGATCTTGATATTTTCCCAGGAGAGGTGCATGCACTTCTGGGTGAAAATGGTGCTGGCAAAAGCACGCTGGTCAAGTGTATTTACGGATTCTACCTGCGAGATGCTGGTGAAATCTTCATCAATGGTGAATCGGTCAACATACGCTCACCACATGATGCGCGGGAACATAAAATCGGCATGGTGTTTCAGGACCTGACGCTCATCCCAGCTTTAACCATTGTCGAGAATATTGCCCTATTTCTTCCCGACCTGCCGTCGGTCCCTGATCTGAATGCGATCGCGAATAAGTTGAGCGATATCGGATTGAGGTATAGCCTGGAGGTCGATCCATGGGCTTTGGTCCAGGATTTATCGATTGGTCAGCAACAGAAAGCCGAACTTCTAAAGTTGCTCTTGGCAGAAGCCCGCATCCTCATCCTGGATGAACCCACGCGTGTTCTTGCCCCGCATGAGCTTGAAGGATTCTTTCAAGTTTTAGAGCAGTTGGTCAATGACAATCTCGCGGTCATTCTTATCACACATAAGCTAAATGAAGTTCTTGAATGCGCCGATCGGATCACCGTATTGCGTGAAGGACGGGTCACAGGCAGATTGACACGGTCCGAAGCAAGCGAATCAAAATTGATCAAAATGATGTTCGAGAAGGAACTCTCTACATTGAAAATCGCCCAGAGAGAGGACACGGAAAAATCGACAACACCCCTGCTGGAGCTTCGCGGTGTGCAAACGCAAGGTGTTGGTGCGGAAACCAGCTTGGAGCAGATTGATCTGGAAATTCATCCAGGTGAAATCGTTGGTGTCGCCGGTGTGTCTGGAAACGGGCAGAGAGAATTAGGTGATGTAATTCTCGGCATGATCAAGTGTATTCATGGGACCAAATACTTATTCGGTGAGAACGTCACCAATCTTCCAGTTCGCACGATGCGTAGAGGTGGCGTCAGCTTCATCCCCGAGAATCCGCTGACGATGGCAACCGTTCCATTTATGAGTGTCCTAGAAAATATGGCTCTCACAAAAACAAGACGCTACTCACGTCTTGGGGGTCTCACAATGGACTGGCAAGCAGTGCAGGTTGACACTGAAAACACCATGAAGCAGTTGGATTTCTCTTTCTCCTTGTTCAATCCGGCAAAATCGCTTTCGGGCGGTAACATGCAGCGCATGGTCATTGTCCGTGAATTGTCACACGACCCTCCGTTGATCATCGCCTCTTACCTCACTCGAGGATTGGACGTGCAAAGCACGACCGCGGCTCGTCATTCCTTGATTCAAGCTCGCGACGATGGTGCTGGGATTCTTTTGATATCGGAAGACCTTGAAGAACTATTTCAACTGAGTGACAGGTTGATCATTATGCATGACGGGAGAATCGTGGGCAGATTCAAACCTGAAGGAACGAACATATATGAAGTTGGTCATCTCATGACCGGTTCTAAGGTTGAACATGTCAAAAGATTCTGAGGAACAAGGAGCCGCCGTCCCTCTTCGACGGAGAGTCATTAGTGTAGTTATTCGTTACGGGATCATGGCTGCTATCGCCTTTCTTCTCTTTGGCGTTATCTTGTTGATCTCTGGTAAAGATCCGATTCAATCCTATAAAGATATCTTCACCTCGACACTCGGTAGCGCATATGGCTTCTCCGAGGTCATCGTGGTAATGACTCCCTTGCTTCTTACGGCACTGGCTGTCGCATTACCTTCGCGAATTGGAATGATAAATGTGGGTGGTGAGGGACAGCTCTACATGGGAGCTTGTCTTGCCACCTGGGGCGCACTCACCTTTAGTGATCTCCCCGCGTGGATTTTATTGCCGCTGATGGCCATTCTGGGGATGGTAGGGGGAGGATTCTGGGCACTGATACCCGGTTTTTTGCGAGCACGAGGGCTCGTAAACGAAACAATCACAACCCTATTGCTGAACGCAGTGGCTCCAATGATCGTCTCATTCTTTGTTTTCGGATTTTGGCATTCGCCGATGGACACGAATAAAACACCCAATTTCTCATCTTCAGCTCGAATCCCGACCTTACTCGACACAAGAATTGATCTTAGTTTAGTAATTGCATTAGTTCTATTGGCACTTTATTGGTATGCCACGAAATATACCCGCTGGGGGCTGGAAATGCGTGCCATCGGTGGCAATCCTCAGGCGGCAAGGCGTAACGGAATTCCACTACAGACGTACATAGTTTCCATCATGTGTATTGCTGGTGCAATAGCAGGATTAGCCGGAATGGCACAAGTGTCGGGCTTCTACGGTGTGCTATTGGCCAACTTCTCTCGGGGCATTGGCTACATGGGCTTTCTAATCAGCTGGTTGGCAGGTGGCTCCACTCTTGGAATACTTCTAACCTCATTCATTGTAGCCGTCATCATATCAGGGGGAAACCTGCTGCAATTGACCCGCGATGTGCCCTATTCAGTCATAAACATTCTGCTAGCATTCACACTATTTGTGGTTCTGGCCCGACCTAGTTTCTTCCAAAAGAGGAAAGAAGCATGACCATTCTATCTCTACTTGGTGTCATGTCGAGCGCGATTTTCTCAGGGACTTCTCTGCTCTATACGACGCTAGGCGAGATCATTGATCAACGTTCGGGAATCGTGAACCTTGGTATTGAAGGTGTGATGTTGGTAAGTGCCTCGGCTGGATTTGCTGTTACAGCAATGACTGGAAAGCCGTACCTCGGAGTGTTGGTTTCAATACTTAGCGGGGGGTTAATGAATATGATCATGGGGTATCTGGTGGTCACTCGGAAAGGTAATCAGCTCGCAAGCGGATTAGCGCTGATGTTCTTCGGTTTCGGCTTGAGTGCACTAATTGGAAACTCCTTCGTTGGTGCAAAAATCACTGGGCTACCGAGATTTACCTTACCAGGACTTTCAGATTTACCGGTCTTGTACAGCTCACTCTTCGAATTTGACCTATTAATCTATTTGACCATTCCAACAGCCATATTCATTTGGTGGATTCTCTTTCGGACTCGATGGGGTCTCGGTTTGCGTGCAGTGGGCGAGAATCCAAACGCAGCCTTCGCTTCAGGTCGCAACCCTCAGTTGATTCGCTATCAAGCACTTTTTGTTGGGGGTCTTCTTGTGGGCATCGGCGCTGCACATCTATCCATCGCATACACCATGAACTGGACGGAGTATATGACCGCCGGACGCGGATTCATTGCGTTGGCACTGGTGATATTTGCAAAATGGAACCCTTTACGGGCCATAGTCGGCGCATTGCTTTTCAGTGGCGCGGTAGCCTTTCAACTCCTGATGCAATCCAGCGGCATTCAGATATCGCCGTTCCTTTTGGATACCATCCCATACATTCTGACCATTCTCGTATTGATAGCTTGGGGCGGCACCCGGAAGCAAGCCGCTCCTGCTAGCCTTGGACGTGTCTATCAGGGAGCCGAATAGGAAAGGAGAGAGTATTAAGAATAGGAGAGCTTCTAATTGTTGCGTTTCTAATATCTGATCCAACCACGTTTGTGATTCTGATAGGAGGAGAGGAGAAAATGAAGAACATTAGATTTACTTCCATCCTAGCGACACTCCTGGTCACCTTGCTACTACTCACTGCCTGCGGCGAGGCCGCTACTCCCACCCCTGAGCCACCCGCTGAGCCAACTGCTGTGCCCACTGAAGAAGAACCATGCCTAATCATAGGCGCTCTTCATGGTGGCCCCATAACCGATGCGGGCTATAACCAGGCTATGCACGATAGTGTCATGAAGATAAAAGAAAACATCCCTTGTGTCGAAATTATTGAAGCCGAGAATGTTCCCGAAGAGGCAGGGGCCACATCCACGATGGAAAATATGATCCAACAAGGCGCAGGAATGATCATCGCAACCGCATTCAATCACCAATATCCAGCCTTGGAGCTATCACAAAAATACCCCGATGTTATTTTTGAGCACGCAGGTGGCTGGGAAATGGCAGCAAACTTTGCCAATTTCTTCGGCGAACCCCCAGACACCTGGTACATGATGGGCGTCGCGGCAGGACAGATGACCGAATCCAATAAGCTGGGTTTTGTTGCCGCTTTCCCGTTAGGGTGGACACTCACCTTTATCAATGCATTCCAACTAGGTGCCCAATCTGTCAATCCCGACGTGGAAACCATTGTGACGTACACATTCGGCTGGGGTGATAGCGCTAAGGAAGCTGATGCGACCAACTCACTCATCAACCAAGGAGCCGACGTCATCACCATGCACGTTGACTCTCCCGCTACAGTCCTATCAACAGCTGAATCGCGCGGGGCTTACTCGATTGGCTTCCAGTCGCTAGCCGCACAACAGTTCGCTCCTGAAAACTGGATCACGGGCATTGGTTACACGCTTGGTGATACACTGACCTGGCTTGCTTCTGGGGCTATCGATGGCACGTGGGAACCGATCTTCCTTCGCTGCGGTATAGCAGATGGCTGTATGGCGATGGCTCCATTCGGGCCGAAGGTGCCTCAGGAAGTACAGGACAAGGTCAATGAAGTGAGAGCCGAGATTGAAGAAGGCACCCTTGTCGTCTTCACGGGTCCAATTGTGGATCAGGAAGGTAATGTAAGGATCGCTGAAGGAGAGATCCTTACGGCGGATTTGATGAGCTCAGTCGACTGGTTCGTCATGGGCGTGGTCGGAAGCCCGAAGTAAGGCTTTCAAGACCCAACACAAACTCTGTCATCGGCAGGAGATTCACTCCTGCCGATGACCTAATTGCTTTACCAATGAACTCTCTCTCGAAAACACCGCAATCCTCTGTACATCAAATGGGCGAGACGGTTAGGTCTATTCTCAAGCCCGGTTCCTGTGGGCGCACCCTGGGGGTGTTCTCGAATGCACTTTATCTCAAGTGCTCCGACAACGAGCCTGTCTGGTTGATAACAAAGTGCACTCCTATGCATCGACGCGGCATCCAGATACTAGTGCCCATTCCACGGATTTCACCAGATTCAATGTTCAGAGTGAGGGATCAGTGCCTCACTCTTGACTCTGAGATCAACTTCGACTTGAGTCAGAGCACAAGGTGGGATCCACCGTACCTTCTTCCTGAAGAGGTTTTTTCATTCAAAGCCCTCTTCTCACACCTTTTATCCTATTCTTCTTTATTCGATGATCTCAACACACCAACTGGATTTGGGGTTCTCATCCCGAAAATTACTAAGTTCAAACAAGGCTATCCATTACCTACATCCTTCCCAGACCACATTCCGGCTCTGGAATATGCTTTGCCCACACTCGCGAGAGTTTTTCAAGCCTGTATCGTGCACGACTTTACTGAATTTCTCAGGAGTTCTGAAAACTTGATTGGTCTGGGGGATGGCCTCACTCCTTCCGGCGATGATTTCATCGGGGGCATGCTGTTTTCCATTGTGACACTGCAGAATACCTACTCCCAATTTCAAGGTTTCTCGCGATATGACCTGGAGTTATTTCTAGATAGTTCGAGCAGACGAACCAATCTCATCAGCTATACCTTGTTGAAAGAGCATGCAGCCGGACATGCTTCTGAAACGATTCATCGTTTCATCATTGCCCTATTGACGGGTAAGCCTCAGGAGTTCACTCGTCGCTTGGTGTCTTATATAGTTCGTGTCGGCCACTCCACTGGTTGGGACACATTAGCGGGATTATGGGCGGGTATGTTGCTCATCCTGGATGACGACGCCTCTCCCATGTTCAAGAAAAATTCATCCACGTTTCGCCAACCCTAGAAGAGGAAGGTGGGATTCATGGATATTAAACAGAAGGTTGAGAAAGCCAACGAAGAGACTGCACACCGCCTCAGTTCGGGCGATCCAGTATTGGTCGATATCGCCCCAGCAGGTGAAGTGATCCAGGGTTTAAGGGGGAAGATGATCACCCATGCAGGCCCGCCGATTGAGTGGGAACGCATGTGCGGCGCACAAAAAGGCGCCATTGTGGGAATGGTAATCTTCGAAGGCTGGGCAGAGAGTCCAGAAGATGCAAAGGCGATGCTTGACAATGGCGAGATCCTTTTGGAGCCCAATCATCACCACAATGCGGTTGGTCCGATGGCTGGAACCATCTCGCCTTCAGCTCCGGTATGGGTGGTTGAGAACCGCACTTTCGGTAATCGGGCGTTCTGCCGTCAAGTGGAAGGTCGACAGCAGTTTGGTGAATACAATCAGGAAGCCCTGGAAGGTCTTTATCTCTGGAGGGACCTTTGGGCACCCACTCTCCGGACTGCGATACAAGAGATAGGTGGACTAGATCTGAATCCAATCATCATCCGGGCATTACATATGGGTGACGAGCTTCATAACCGACATGATGCATCTTCCAGCCTGTTCGCAAACCAGATGGCTGTAGCAATGGCCCAAGCAGGAATCCCGCAGGGAGATGCGATCCCAACCTTGAAATATCTCACCAACCACCACCTCGTTTTCCTGGGTTTGGCCATGGCATGTGGAAAGGCTATCGCGGACCCAGCGGGTGGGATCGAATACAGCACGATCGTCACCGCCATGGCAAGAAATGGTACTGAATTCGGAATACGAGTCAGTGGCTTGGGTGATTCCTGGTTCACTGCACCAGCACCCGTTGTTGATGGTTTATACCTTCCTGGCTACTCCCATGAGGATGCTGGCCTTGACATGGGCGATTCGGCCATCACCGAGACGGTAGGGTGGGGAGCATTCACAATTGGTGGCGCGCCCGGAATCCTCAGTCTGGTGGGCGGCACACCCGAGGAAGCTCTAGCGTACACACGCGAAATGAGGAAAATAACAACTTTACTCCATCCAACTTATCGAATGCCAGCACTGGGATTCGCTGGAACCTCAGTAGGAATCGACGTCCGCAAGGTCGTTCAAACCAACATTCCACCCATCATTGACACTGCTATCGCACACAAGGATTCGGGGCACCCGATTATCGGCGCGGGCTTGGTGCGCGCGCCGTTTGCATGTTTCAAGCAAGCGCTGGTCGCTTTCGGTGAAAAATACAACATGAGTTGATTGATGTTGTCTTAACAATAGGGCAAAGTTATATGGCTTCCGGTTACGTAATTCGGGCGAACCAATATTATGACTCGGTCTTCCTCATGAGAGTCAGCAAGCGCCTCTCATCGAGAGAGGGTGTGCGGCAAACCGCGGTCTTAATGGGTAGCGAGAAAAACAAACGGTTGCTGGAAGATATAGGAATCCGGGGGCCAGAGCTAGATGCCGCCCAACCCAATGACCTCATCGTGGCTGTAATTGCAGAAACGCGTGAGATAGTCGAGACCGTTCTTGATGATCTCGACCTGGCATTGTTAGCTCTTGATGAAGGGGGGCCAACCTCACATCATCACACCCTTGAAGACGGGCTGATCGAGAAACCACTTGCCAACCTGGCAATATTTTCCATCCCCGGCGAGTATATTTATAGGGAAGCGAAAAAAGCCCTCGACGCCCATTTGAACCTCTTCATCTTTAGTAGCAATGTACAGATAGAAGAAGAACTGCAGTTGAAGCAATATGCAGCTGAGAGAAAGTTGCTCGTGATGGGACCCGATTGCGGCACAAGTATTCTGAACGGGAAAGGGATCGGATTTGCAAATGCAGTACGCAAGGGCACCATCGGCGCGATCGGACCATCCGGGACCGGTCTGCAGGAATTCACGACCCAAATTCATAACCAAGGATTCGGTATCTCCCACGCTATTGGCACTGGAAGCAACGATCTGTCTGCTGAGATTGGGGGCACTACAACCATTATGGCGCTGGAAGCACTTGAGGCAGACACACAGACAGAGGTCATTTCTATCATTGCCAAGCCACCTGACCGAAAAGTCCTCACACACTTACTAGAGCGAACGGACATCTGCTCCAAACCTGTAGTTGGCTGCTTTTTAGGGTTGACCGACTACACCAGCCGATCCTCAGAACGGATGCATTGGGCTCGGACAATCGACGAAGCTGTCATAATCGCGATTCGCGTTTCTGAAGGGATCGAAAAACAGCAGATCATTGAACTCACTGAGCAGGAGCGCGAGCTTGCGCGAGATCTTCGAGCAAATTGGACATCGGAGCAGAGATTTATACGAGGACTTTTCGCTGGTGGCACCTTTTGTTACCAAACCCAACAAATCTTTGTGGAGGCCGGTATGAAGATTCGCTCAAACGCGCCACTAGATCCACAAAATGAACTCGCACAGATCGATAAAAGCCAGGGTCATACGGTCATTGACATGGGTGATGACAAATTTACATTAGGAAGGCCGCATCCCATGATCGACAGCACAATACGGAATCAACGGATTCTAGTAGAAGGTCAGGATCCCACCGTTGCCGTGATCTTGCTGGACATCATCCTTGGATACAATGCAGCAATAGATCCAGCAGGTGAACTGCTTGACTCTATTCGAGAGGCGAAGCACACTAAGAAAGAGCAAGGAGGAGAGCTGACCGTGGTTGCCTCGATCTGTGGGACAGACCGTGATCCGCAAGGAATCGATCATCAACGAACTCTACTGGAAAATGCAGATGTACACGTATTCCAGAGCAATATGAAGGCGGCACTTTTCTGCACTGAACTCTTAATAGCCTCGTAGGAGTATCCAATGCCTGAGAAGGTTGAATCAATCCTTTCAGAACCCCTCATTGTGATCAATATTGGATTGAGGGGATTTGCAGAAAGCTTAGAGGAGCAGGAAGTTGAAGTCGTACAGGTAGATTGGACACCTCCAGCAGGAGGCGATCAAGAGATGATCGATCTGCTTGAGAAACTCCTATAATCTTCAATAGTGCGTAAACCATCCCTTGCACTTTTCAACCTAGAAAACATCCCTAAAGGCACTTCTTTTTTAACTGTCCTCTTTTGTCAGGTGAAATCGAAGAGAACTGTATCATGATCCATGCTTTAAAGTTGCTGCATCAACGAACATGTTGCTTTCTGTATATGGTGCGATGAGGAGCGGGAGTCGACGTTCTGGCGGAGAATCCGGATCAGGTGCAATCCTCCAATGCGCTGGGAGATGGATGCCTGTCCGCTCCAAGAAAGAAGCAGCCTCAAGACTTGCAACGCTGAAAATTGAGCCTTCCACGTTCCCATTGTACGTTAAGCAGGATGGACGGGTATAATCGATATGACCGTCCACCTGTCGTCGATGTCTGATGAGGCTGAACTCGTAAAACGTGTCGCGCAAGGCGACCGTCAATCATTCCTGCGTCTGTATGATCGCTACAGCGCACGTGTCTTTGGATTCTCCCTGCACATGCTGAAGGACGAGATGACGGCCGAGGAGATCACCCAAGATGCTTTCCTTAAACTGTGGACGAGAGCAGATACCTACCGGTCGAGTAAAGGAAGCTTGCTCACATGGCTGCTTACCATCACACGCCGCCTGGCATTGGATCGGATTCGCATGGAATCGCGCCGCCCTCAGATTAAGGAATCGGATGAGAGCGACGATTGGACACAGGTGTCTGATCCAGAGAGCGAGGGTGATGAATTTCGTTGGCGCAGCCTGCGCATGGCCGTCATCGACCTACCTCCTGAGCAGCGCCANNGCATTCCCCTTGGAACTGTGAAGACCCGTCTGCGGCTGGGCATGTCAAAGCTTCGTGATGCGATTCTTACGGTTGGATCGTCATGGGAGGAAAGATCCGATACATGATCTTCGAACGTATATCATGGTAGGAAGGTTGTGCGATGCAAAAGAACTGTTCGGACGTTGAGCCGCTTCTCCCAGGGTATGCTATCGAAGCGCTCGACGCCGATGAGCGCGATCTCGTGGATCGACATCTTGAGGTTTGTAACGACTGCTCAACAGCATTGACGGATTTCTTACGAGTACAGGAGGGGCTTCTGTACGTGCCTAGCCCGATCCAGCCTCCTCCACGGGTGCAGGCTCGCTTGATCGCGTCGCTGAGTGACGAGCCACGCGAGGCTACCCCTATGAAACGGGTTCGGGGATGGTCGCTGGGCAGGGTGGCCATCGGAGTAGCGATCGTGGCGATGCTGTTTCTGAATCTGGCATTGCTGAGTCAGTCGCTCAAACTCCAGGAGCGGGTAGATACGCTTGCAGCCAAGCAGGAGTACGGTCAAACAGCCTTTGCATTAGCTAATGATCCCGGCGCACGCACCGTGACGATTAGCGGTGAGGGAGCCGGCGGCACCTTGCTTTACGACCCCAGGCTTGATATCGCAGTTGCAACGCTGTGGGGACTCGAGCCACTGCCTGCTGATCTGGCCTACCAGGCCTGGCTTATCTCACCTGACGGCGGTCGGACAAGCGGCGGTCTCTTACAGCCCGATCCCGAATCGGATTTCGCAGTCCTGGTGATCCAATCGCCGAAACCGCTGACTGAATTTGTTGGTTTTGGCATGACCATAGAGCCAAGTGAGGGAAGCCCTGGTCCCACCGGCCAGAAGGTGGTCGGCGCCGAATTGTAAACCCCTGTTGATACCGCCGTTGAGATTGCGCCCACAATAACGTGGGCGTTTGCGCATTTATCGAAACAAGCACATAGCACTCTGATCAATCAATTCCACAGTAGAAAACAGTCTGCGGCACGGTTCCTCCCATTCCGTTCTTCTGAATCGATAGCCCTAAGAGTTCAATCCAGCATAGACATATCCTACGAAGCAGATTTTCAACCTATTAAGTGAATATAGATCCAATTAGGCTATTTTTAGCGTATGTTTTGATAAGGGTCAAAAGAATGACCAAGAACAATAACGTCAAAGGAGGAAATTCGTGATGAGTTCGAAACGTGTTTTGATATTGGGTACTCTTGTGATTTTTGCAATGATCATGGCAGCTTGCAGCAGCGTGACCTCGACGCCGGAACCCACTGAGGCGCCGGATGAGGGTGGTGCAGATGAGGCTGAAGCCGCCCTTGAAGAGTCCTCTGTATTTGTCGGAGACCAGGATGTAAGTGCTGGTACCGTCATGATTGAAGATGTGCACGCAGCACAAGCCGGGTGGATCGTGATTCACACATCCAAGGGTGGGGCACCTGGTCCTGTGATCGGCTTTGCGCCCGTTCAAGCTGGCGAGAACCACGATGTGCAGGTTGACATCGACCTGGAGCAGGCGACCAAGCAGCTGTTCGCCATGTTGCACATCGATGCTGGCGTTGCAGGGGAATACGAATTCCCTGGCGAGGATGTCCCAGCCAAATCCGGTGAGGCTATTGTGAACGTGCCCTTTGAGGCCGCATTCCCCATCGAACCCGAAGTCATCGTGAGCAACCAGGACGCCAGCGGCGGTGAAGTGAGCATCAGCCGTGTTTCTTCTGCGGATACGGGCTGGCTCGTGATCCACGCCGCCAGGAATGGAGGTCCGGGGCCCGTGATCGGTTTTGCCCAGGTAGAGGCAGGCAACAACTCAGATTTGAGTGTTGAGATCGAGTTGGGGAAGGCGACCCGCCAACTTTACGCCATGCTACACATTGATGCCGGCATCCTGGGTGAGTATGAATTCCCGGGCGATGATGGCCCTGCGAGGAATGGCGAGTCGATTGTGATCTCACCCTTTACAGCCGAATTCCCGATAGAGGTAGGAGTCAACGTCAGCGATCAGGATTTCAGCGATGGAATCGTCACTCTGGACAATGTCGCTGCTGAGGATTCGAGCTGGCTTGTCATTCACATTGAGAATGACGGCGCGCCAGGTCCTGTGATCGGGTTCGCACCCGTTGCAGCTGGTAACAATGCCGAATTGAAGGTGGAGATCGACTCGGAATTAGCGACTCCCAAACTCTTCGCCATGCTGCATCTCGATGCAGGAACCCTCGGTGAATATGAGTTCCCAGGCGAGGATGTACCTGTGAGGAACGGGGATGATGTGGTTGTGGTTCCTTTCAACCTGGCTGAGGACAAGTCGATGTCACCTTCCGCTGAAGCCAAGGTTATGGTGGTTGACAGCCAATTCATTGAGAAAGAGATCACCGTTTCTGTTGGCACAACCGTCATTTGGAAGATGGATGCTTCATTACCACACACTGTGACGGCCGATGACGGCTCTTTCGATAGCGGGACGCTGCGCGATGGCGATACCTTCAGCTATACCTTTGAAGCCGCCGGAACCTTTCCGTACTACTGTCAATTCCACGGAGGCCCTGGTGGGAGTGGCATGGCCGGTACTGTGACGGTAACTAACTAATTATGTGCCTGAGTGGTGTCTGATGGACTCGC
>JABAOF010005088.1_pt1 | contig 14284 bp, 8 predicted proteins | sample 7062171 | NCBI WGS metagenome assembly JABAOF01 (sample SAMN14538628, study PRJNA623070) | marine sediment metagenome | biome: marine biome [ENVO:00000428]; feature: marine pelagic biome [ENVO:01000023]; material: deep marine sediment [ENVO:00002113] | place: India: Gulf of Khambhat ...
GCGGGTGACCACAGATTACGCATTCGAGACGAAGGAAGTACTCTCGGGCGAGACCATCGAGCAGATGCAGTCGATCGTCCGGAAGGTCCCGGTGGGGGATCACGTGTACGAGTTCGCGGTCCGCCTGGCGCGCATGACTCGGCCGGGTGAGGATAGCCGCCCGGCATTCGTCGATGAGATGGTGAGCTGGGGCGCGGGTCCCCGGGCGAGCATCTACCTACTGCTGGCTGCCAAGGCCCGGGCAATCCTGCAGGGGCGTTATCATGCAACAACAGAGGATGTGGCGGCGATGGCCTTGCCGGTGCTTCGTCATCNNTCGGGTGATCCCGACGTTCAATGCTGAGGCGGCGGGTCAAACGTCCGACGACATCACGAAGCGGCTGCTCGAAACGATCGAATGGTCTGGGGGAGCCGGACGCGCTAGCGCTGCTGCTAGGGCGGATTCACGGATGCTGAGGGTATCGCGAGCGCGGCCGCGGACTGGTCAGAGAGGCGCGGGCGCCGCCGGAAAGCCTTGAGATTGACGCGGCAGTCGGGCCCAGGCGACTGCAAGCTTTCAATTAATTAACGTTCCGCCGGGTAGCTGCTCCAAGACTTCCGCCAGTCAAACAATGTCCGGAGGCGGCTTCGTGCCCGAGCCAATTGAACACGCTGATCTAGTGGACCCGGCCGCGCTCGCCAAGCTCAGCCAACTAGAACTGATCGCCACGCGGGTCGTTGAAGGTTTCATCAGCGGGAAGCATCGCTCCCCCTATAAGGGCTGTAGCGTCGAGTTTGTCGAGCATCGTGCCTACAGCCCGGGCGACGAGGTCCGATTGCTTGACTGGCGCGCCTTCGCCAAGAGCGACCGGTACTACGTCAAACAATTCGAGGAAGAGACGAATCTACAGGCTCTCCTGGTGATTGATGCGAGCGGGTCGATGGGCTTTGGCATGACAACGGTAACGAAGCTGCGTTACGCGCAGATGGCCGGCGCATGTCTGGCTCGGCTGATGCTGCATCAGCAGGACGCGGTTGGCATGGCGGTGGTCGATACGAGCCTGCGCAGGTACATTCCGCCTCGGTCGGTACCGACCCATTTTCGCGTGCTGATAGGGGAATTAGGCCGGGTGCGTCCGCGAGGCGAAACGTCACTGGGTACTGTCCTGCATGACTTAGCCACACGGATCAAGCGACGGGGGATGATTATCATCTGCTCGGATTGCTTCGACGAAGTGGACGCGCTGCTGAACGCGATGCACCATCTTCGCGCGCGGGGCCACGAAATACTGCTCTTTCACACGATGGCGCCGGAAGAGCTTTCGTTCTCGTTCAGTCGATGGTCGCGTTTCGAGTGCCTGGAGACAGTTACGCGGCGGCTCGACCTAGATCCGGCGTTGATTCGCAAGCAGTATCTGACACGGGTAAGGGCCTTCCTCGAGCGATTGAGACGTGGTTGCGGGGAGGCTGAATGCGATTACGTCCCACTCACCACGGATCGTCCACTGGGTGACACGTTGGCGTACTACCTTGGCCGACGGGCAGCGCGGATGAAATGAACTGCACTTGCAGCCGCCCTGCCTGAAGACATGAGCGAGGGCCGTATCCGGTGAGTTTCCTGAGTAGTCTGTTCCTCTGGGGCTTGCCGTTGGCGTCGGTGCCGGTAATCGTTCACCTGCTAAACCGCCGGCGACGCCATGTCCTGCAATGGGGAGCGATGCAGTTCCTACTCGAAGCGGTACCCCGGCGGCGGCGCATCTGGCGATTGGACGATCTGCTGCTCATGCTTCTTCGGACGGCTGCGGTGGCGGCCTTCGTCCTCGCGTTGGCGAGGCCGCTGCTAAGATCAAGCTGGTTCGGCGGCGGGCCACGAGACGTGATCTTGGTGCTGGATACTTCCCTGTCCACGTCGCAAACGGTGGGCGAAGTATCGCTGTTCGATAAGCAATCGGAACGGGCCGACGAGCTGATCGACCGGCTTGCCGAGGGCGATGTCGTGCGGGTGCTGTTAGCCTCGACGACGCCCGAGTGGCTCGCGCCGGTCGGGATCCCGATCTCCGCTGAATCCAAGCGCGAGCTGCGCTCACGACTTGCCAAGCTCAAGCCGACGCTCGCGANNCTCGCGAGTGCGGACATGATGCGGTGTGTGCAAGAGGCTGCCGATGCCGACGCCGCGGACGAAAAAGCCACGCGCGTGATCACGGTACTGACCGACGGGAAGTCGTACGGTTGGCGGGCACAGGCCGGCCACGCGTGGCGGGGTCTGGCGCAAAAACTCCATGCGATGCCGACCCGAGCGGTCGTCAATGTGGTCAGTGTGCAAGACCCGGACTCTGCCGCGGCAAATCTGTCCCTCCAGTCCGTGGTTGCCTCACGCGCTATCGCCGGCGCCGGCGAGACGGTGGCTCTGACTGCGGCGGTCAAGAATACCGGGCACGTGGCGACGGACCCCACGCTCGCGGCCTGGGCGGTGGCGGACAGTTCGATCGGGGTCACGTCGTTGCCGGGGCTCGCGCCAGGCGAGCAAACGACGGCCAGCATTGAGCACTCGTTCGATTCGCCGGGCGTTTACGAGGTGACCTGTCGAGTTCGAGCTCCCGACGATCTGGCGATGGACGACGTCGGACGGTTCGTCGTCCAGGTCGTCGATGCGGTGCCGGTTTTGGTGGTCGATGGTGCTCCTCAGGCGGATCCGCTTCACACCGAGACGGGCTACCTCTTGGCCGCCCTGGGCCATGACTCGCACGGCCCGAATCGTGATTTGGAGCCGGTGTTCCGGCCAACGGTGGTGGACGCGTCTGGGCTGCGCTCGGTGCAGCTGTCTGACTTTCGCTGCGTCGTATTGGCGAATGTACCCCGACTGCCGCTGGACGCCCTGGCGAAGTTGACCAGCTACGTGCGCCGTGGCGGGGGGTTGTGGATTGCGTTGGGAGATCGAACGGATCTGTCGTTCTTCAACGAGGCGTTGTTCGGCCAGGCTAAGGGACTCTCACCGCTGCCGCTGAGCGATCCAACAGGCGATGCAAGTGATCACGAACGTTTCGTCGTGATCCATCCGCCGACGACGCATCATCCGGCCACCAAACTGCTGGCGGATACACAGCGACTCGATATCGACCGCGTCAGGGTGTACCGCCGGCATCGTTTCGTTCGAACGGAAAAGGACAAGGAGGCGTCGGTTCTGCTAACGACGGCGGAAGGTTCGCCGCTGGCAGTGCAGAAGGTCTTCGGAAGAGGGCGGGTCATCGTGCAGACGGTGCCACTCGGCGTGAGCTGGAGCAATCTGCCGCTGTGCCGGGCCTACGTTGTGATCGCACACGAATGGTTGTGGTATCTGGGCGAGCCGACGACCACTCGATGGAACCTTAACGTGGGCGAGGCGTTGAATGCCTCGTTCCCGTCGGGCGCCTTTGGGCAGACAGGTCAAGTCGCGACACCTCTGGGCAGGTCGATCAACGTGGAGTCCGAAGTGCAAGAGCGCCGCCGTGTCTTTCACTACTCCAAGACGTTCTGGCCGGGCAGGTACGAGCTGATCGTCAANNCCCGTTCTACGTACAACGTGACGCCGGTGAGTCTGATCTGTCTGCGCTCAGCCAAGCAGAGTCCGAAGCCCTGGCTTCGGCCGGCGGAATGCGATTCGTGACAGACCCCCTCGCTGACGCGCTTGATGGCCGCGGGGCTGGGCGTGCGCAGCCTTTGTGGACGGTGTTGTTGGTTTCGCTGCTCGTGCTGATGTTGATCGAGTTGGTCCTGGCCGGAGCGCTTGGCAAGCGCCGGTCGGTGCAGTCGCCGGCAGTGATAATGAATGCGGACCCGGCGTGAAGCAATCGCCTTGTTGGCGACCTCTGGGCGGCGCTGCGTGTAGGACCGATCCCGGTTGGCGTGAGTCTTTCCGGGAGAACCTGAGAAGTTGCGCGAGCGTATTGGGCTTTTGACTCTTGCCGACAGAGCGTTTTGAGACGGTTCGGGAGTTCGTTTACGCGGGACGCTTCTCGCCGGGCGAGTTGATCGCGGCGGGAATCGCGCTGGCGATCGCAGTCGGCGTGCTCACGTGGTGGGAGAGCCGCCGCGTCAACGCGTATCTCCTGCCATTGCTGGTTGCGCTGCGACTGGGCGCGGTTGCCATCGTGCTATGGATGTTGGCCGGGCCGACGATCCTGACGAAAGTTCGGCATACCAAGCCCAAGTCGATCGGGCTTCTGGTGGACACGAGCGCGAGTATGAGCGTGATCGACGGCGAGGACGGCACCGCCACTGCGATTCGTTGGGCAGCCGTTCATCGACCGTCGGACCGCTCGGAATTGCTCGTCGAGATGGACGGGGGAGCGGTCGCGCTGGCGGCGGCCCGGGGCTACTTCGTGCGTTTTGCTGAAGCGTGCCAAGGCGAACGGCAGACGGGGTCTGCGCAAGAAGCCGGCGCACACGCCCAGAAGTTGACCCAGGCGGCCATCCGTTGTCTGGAGCAGTTGTCCGATCGGATGGGAACTGACGGTGCCGTTGCCAGCAGCGACCTGTCGGCGATACGTTCGACGCTGGCCGATGACGTCTTGCCTAGGCTGGCGTCCGTGGCGGACGATATGCGGGCGGGCCGGCTTCTGCTTGCCCAAGATCGAGTTGATCGCCTTGAGACGCTGCGCGACGTGCTCGATGGGATCACGAGGCGATTGACGCGCCTCGCTGATGAATTCGCGAAGCAGGGCGAAAGCGGCGAGGACCAAGCGACATTCAGCAGGGCGCGTGCTCAGTCGGCGATGACTCGGCTCGAGAAGGTGACCGGATTGTTGGAACAGGCACAAACCTCGTGGTTACGGGACGTGGAGCACAAAGCCCGCCTGATCCGTTACCGGTTCGACAATTCGGTGTTCCCGGTCGCAGTTGACGATTGGCGTCAGGCGCTCTCGCCTGCCGACGAGGGCCCGGCCATGTCCACCGATTTGGCGGCGGCGATGGAGCAGGCCGCGCGCGACTCTGCAAACGAATCGATCGAGGCAGTGGTTCTGCTGACGGATGGTGGGCATAACGCCGGCGGCGATCCGCTGAAAGTGGCGTCCGCGATGTCGGGTCTCCCGGTTCATGTTGTTCCCGTCGGGAACACGGAGCCGCTGCGCGACGTGATGCTGCATCATGTGCAGGGACCGCGCACGGTCTTTCAAAACGATCTGATTGTGATCGAGGCGACGGTCGATGCCCACGGCTGTGTGGGCGAGGAACTGGTCGTCGAACTGCTGAAAGACGAAGCGGTTGTGGACAGTGAGGAGATCGCGGTTTCATCCGATACCTTCATACGGAGGTTCACCTTTGCACGGAAGGCTGAGCAGATGGGCATGCAGGAGTTCCACCTGCGGGTTCAGCCAGTCCCGGACGAGCGCATCGACGACAACAATGAAGCGCAGCTTCGTGTGGAAGTGACCGAAGACACGATCCGTGTGCTGCTGGCTGACCATACGCCGCGATGGGAGTTCCGTTACCTTCGCAACCTGTTCAAACGTGAGGAGCACATCGAGTTCGACGAACTCCTTTTCGAGCCGAGGCGCCCTCGGAGCGGGCAGCCCGCAACGGGCGCGGGATTCCCGGGCGACTTGGCCGGATGGAGCCGTTACCGCGTCGCAATCCTCGGCGACCTCAGCCCGTCGGAACTGACCACCCGCCAGCAAGCTTTGCTGGAGGAGTACGTCGATAAGCGGGCAGGAACGCTGGTCCTCATTGCCGGGAGAGACTGGATGCCCGGTGCGTACATGGGCCAAACGCTGGGGCGAATGGTCCCTGTCGAAGCGTCGAACCACCGGACGGCAGATCGGGCGGGGTTTGGACTGTTCGTAACGTCTGAGGGCGCCAGCGTGCCGGTGACATGCTTGTCCGACGACCCACTAGCCAATGAACGGGTTTGGCGGGAGCAGTTGCCGATCTACGACGTTTCGCCGTATTCATACCCTAAGCCGACGAGCCACGTGCTCATCGGGGCTGCGCCGCGAGCTCTCGGCCAACGTCCGCGCCGGCCGAACCACGCTTTCTTGTGCTGGCAGAACTATGGCAGGGGGCGGGTGGTATATCTCTCGGCACCAGCTACGCATCGCCTCCGGTTTCGCCAGGGCGATCGTTATCACCACAGGTTCTGGGGGCAGCTGCTGCGCTGGGCAATCGCACGCGAGATCGCAGGCGGATCGAGGATGGTTCGACTGGTGACCGACAAGACGCAGTACGAACACGGCGATGAGGTGCACGTTACCGTCCGGCTCAGCCAGCGCGATGGCGATCCGGTAAGCGGCGCGAGCTGTCGTGGTGTCGCCCGTCAGTCCGAGCGCGTCGTTGCCACGGTTGATCTCGTCGAAGATGAGGATGCGCCGGGACTGTATGCTGGGGTCTTCAAGGGATTGTCCAAAGGTCGGACCACCATCAGCGTGGCTGGTGTAGAGGTGCAATCACTGCTGGCCGCTGAGGGCTACACGGACCCGGTGGAGACCTTTGTCGTGATCAACCCGGACATCTCGCCGGAACTGCGCAATACCCGATGCAATCTGCCCCTCCTGGCGCAAATCGCAGAAGCGACCGGCGGGTTGGTCGTGCCGCCGACCGGGCTGGCGGCGGCTGTGTCCCAGTTGGACTTGTCGCCCGAAGTATCGGAGACCGTAACGGAGCGCCCGTTGTGGACCCGGTGGACGTGTTTGTGGGTATTCCTGGGCTGTTTGACCGTAGAATGGGTGGTGCGAAAGTCGGTGGGCTTGGCGTGAGGCGCGAGCCGTCATTGCGTGGGAGTCCGCATCATGTCTGAATTGTCGCAACCTGTGGAACTGCCGTCCGTCGTGGAGGCGAAGCTACGGGCGGTGCGCCGGCGCATCGTAGGGATTCGAACAACGGGAGGATTGATCCTCACAGCTACGGTCCTACTGCTCGTCATGATGGTGGCGATGGCGATCGATTGGATGGTGGTGTTGTTCGACCACCGATGGCGAATGGCGGTCACGCTGTCGTCGCTGGCGTTCCCGGCGGTGACGCTGGCGGCGTGGTTTGTCCGTCCCTTGCTGAGCAGGCATCGGCTAGCGTCGGTGGCGCGCGTGGTTGACCGGTCGGTGCCTTCATTGGAGGAACGATGGTCAACCGTCACGGAGCTGGCCGAAAGCACCGACCCGCCCCAGATCCGTGGCGCGGAGGGTTTGATCCGTCAGGTTTCGCATGAGGCGACGAAGCTGAGCCATCTTGTGGCGGCGGAAAAGGTCGTCTCGAAGGACCAGGTCCGCCGCTGCTCGATCGCCTTGGGGGCTGCCCTGGCGATCCTGGCACTCGCACTTCTGTTGGCGCCCGCACACACGGGCGTACTGATCCGCCGATTCTGGGCGCCGCGCAGCGACATCACGCTGACTCGGATCACTTCTCTGACGGGTGACCGGGTCGTGGCGAAAACGGAACCGCTCATCCTCGAGGCCGAGACCGGCGGACGCCAACGCGAAACGGCCACGCTGTTCGTGCGCGGTCCTGACGGTGAGCAGCGTCTTTCGTTGACGCCATCGACTGACTCACTCCTATCGTTCACGTACAAGCTGCGCTCCGTTCAGGATTCCTTCGACTATCGATTCCGTTGCGGGGACGGCCAGACGCCCTGGTGCCGGATCACCGCCGTCGATCGACCGAGCATCGCACAGGCTCGATTCCAGACCACGCCACCGGCGTATAGCAAACTCCCGACCGATCGGCGCGAGGCGCTGCCGCGCCGCTGTCGAGCGTTGCGCGGCACGGACCTTGACGTTTCATTTCTGGCGAACAAGCCGCTCTCTCGAATGGAGCTGCGGTTCGGCGACGACCGGGTCGAGACGCTGAGTAGGATGGACGGGCAGTGGTACGGCTACCGCATGAAACTCACTGAGAATGTCTCGTTCTCCGTCCTGCTGGTTGACCAGCACGGATTGACGAACGTGGACCCACCGTTCTGCCGCATCGTCGTGTACGCCGACCAGCCGCCGTCTGTTGAAATCCTCTCACCCGATGAAGAGATCGTCGTGCGGCCCGACGATACGATCAAGATCGAGTTCAAGGCGAGCGATGACTTCGGCATCGCGACTGCTGAACTGATGGTAGCCCCTGGGGAGCGTGAGGATGAGGAGGGGGCGACGGTCATTCCGATCCCGTTGGGTAGGGATCAGGATGCCAAGGTCGTGCGGGGGCGCGTCGAGCTGGATCTCAAGCCGTTCCAGCTGAAACACGGGTCTCAGCTCAATTACGCGGTTCGGGTGGCTGACACGCGCCACGCGGTTGCCTTGAGCGAGGCTTCGGCCAGAGCGTCTGAACAAGAGCAAGAGCTCGATACGGGCAAGGCGGTCGCCTCAGAGGGGACGGCGAGCGAACCAACTGCGGAATCGCAGCCCGCCGAGGGTTCCGCCGGTGATGCTACTGCCGACGGTAAGTCCGGAGAGTCCGAGGCACAGGCGGCCGCGGCAAGTCAAGCGACGGCGCAGGCTTCCGAGGATGACAGTAAGCCGCGAGGCGCGCAGTGTTCGCCAGGTGCCGAGGATACCCAGCAGTCGCGCGCTGGCGCCGCCCAGCAGAAAGGCGCTTCGACGCGGCCAGCCGACGCTTCGTCGAGCCCTCCGCCGAGCAAGATGACCATGCGACAGGCGCTCAATGAGTGCACGGCCTGCTCAAAGCAGCATCGCATCCAGGTCGATAAGTGGGTCGGATCGTTTGACGGTCAGGCGCGTAAGAAGCTTCAGATCGCAATTGACGCGTACCTGAAGCGACTCGATGCGGCACTGGCGGCGGCGCAGGCCGCGACCGACGGACTCTGCGACCACGTTCGTTCGGCGCTCGCCTGGGATGAGCCCCAGGCCCGCAAGCTCAGCCGGGCACGCGAACACCTCGCTGACGCTGACAAGACCATCGTGGAGTTGAAGGCCAAGAGTGCCGACACGCCTTATGCTTTCATAGGCCTGCAACTCCATGAGATCGGCCTTGCGCACGTAGCACCGGCTAGACAACACTTGGCCGAGGCAGGCGAGATAAGCGATAAGCCGACGCAGCAGCTTAACGTGCTCGACCGGGCGTCGTACCACATCGAGCGGGCCCGCGCGATGCTGGCGGCCCTGACAAAGAAGTACGAGGCCGTCAAACAAAAGGAGAACCTGGCCGAGGCGATGGAGCGTGTGGCCAAGATGCATCAGATCTTCGTGGAGGACATGCAGGCGCTGCTCAAGGCGAATCGGCCGACTCTGAACCCCCGCACTGGGAAAATGGTCGAAGTGTCCGATGAGTTCGTGGCTCAGCTCGAGGAATACTACAAGAGGCTCAAGCAACTCATGGATGAACTGGCCAAGATACTGGCTGACGATCCGGATCTGCTTCGCCGGTTCCTTGCACTCATGCGGCTGGATAGCGTTACTCTACGCGACCAACTGACGATTCTGTCACACCGGCAAGAGGTGCTGCACGAGCAGGTCGGCGAGTGGATCGATCAGGGTCCCGAAGGACGTCCAGCCGTGCAGGCCAAGCTCACCGACGAATATCGCGCCGAGCAGATGGAGCTGGCTGAAGCGGCAGCCCAGCTATATGACAATATGATCACGTGGATGCCGCGGGACGTGGACGCGTCCGAAGGACCGCTGGCTGAGTGCCAGCAGTTTGCAGCTGAGGCCGCTGTTTCCGCGCGGGAGCTGGCACAACAGAGTGCCGCAGGGCGAACCGATCGCGGCCTCGAACTGGCGGATGCGTTGATCGACAAGCTCAATGCCTTTCATAAGGGGCTGTTCGACGCGACCTCCGGCGATGACGCAAGCGCCAAGCTCGCGATCTTTGCTGCCAATCGGATGGCGGAGTCGCAATCGCTGATATCACGTCAGGGGGGCTGGATTGAGAAGATCGAGGCGCTCAGGCAAGGCAGCTACGGGGGGGCCGCGGTGATCGACCAGGATCGCTTGGCGTGGGATACCGTCGAGCTCGGCGTCAAGCTGGACCGCGTCGTGCCGATGCTCGCCCGGATATCCGACGAGGGCGGAAGAAAGGCCCGCCAACTGGAGCAGACGGTCAGCCAGGAGGTCCCGGCGCACCAAGTCACTGCCGCGATGGCGCTCAAGCAGGACAAGCTCGCCCCGGCCCGTCAGGCCGAAGGGAATGCTCTGGAGTCCTTTGCCAAAGCAGAGAAGCTCTTCGACGAAGTGCTGGACATTGTGGAGCAAGCCGCCAAGATGCCGCCCGGCGCTCCTCGCGCGCCAACCCTGGAGGGGCTGCTGGCGATGTTGGAGAACGAGTGCAAGGCGTGCGAGAAGCTCGGCGCCGCCCTGCGTCTGAACGTCGCGGTGCAGGCGGACTGGGCAATGCCCGGCTCGGGTCCAGGGGCTGGTGCCGGTGGCTCTGGGGCTGGCTCGGGAGGTAGCTCCGGGTCTGGCTCCGCCGGGTCGTCGGGCGTCGGCCAGCGGCGTGGGCACCGGCCTGCAAGGACTGAGGCCGCTCGGAGAATGGCCGATGCTCAAGCAAGAGCGGCGCAGGCCTACGCCGAGAAGGCGGCTAGAGAAATGGCCAAGGCTCAGCAGAACGCAGCCGCCGACGCACGTAAACTAGCCGCGACCTCGCCCCCGGACTCCAGCGTAGGGCCGCCCGAACCGATCTACGATGAGCAAGGCCTGCCTCTTCCCGGCAGCAACCGCGATGAGCGAGACTGGAACGTCTTCGTGTCCAGGCTGCAGCGCGAGCTCAGGCAGGGCCGGGACATCCATCCGCCAAAGCAATACCGTCGGGCGATCGACGAGTACTTCCGGACAATTGCCGAAATGGCAGCCGACAGGGCCGCGACACCGTAATCCCCTGGTCCGCATTGCTCGTCGTGTCCCGCGGACGTCGTATAACTCGGCGCCGCAGGACCGAGAATCCCCTCTCGGTCCGCGACCATCCTCGGAAGCTCACGACAATGTGGCTGCATCCAGACACGAGCGAGATATGAATCTCGGTTCAGCGAACAATCGCTGAAATGGCTGCCGGCACAGCCGGCACGCCATGATGCGTTGGCAGCGGGTGCCCCGCCCTTCGCACTGATGCGAAGGGTGGGGGACGGACGCTCTGCGAGGGCGAGGCAATCGCGCAATTCGGCGGTTGCAGGACTGCCAGTAGGCCTATCGCTGATAGATGGGCAAGAGCTGGTACGGGGTAGTCATCGCCAGCACGGTCAGGGCGGTGGTGTACACGTTGCCGTAGCGATAATCCTCGCCCGCTTCAACGTCCCAACATCCCTCCGGGGTCTGATGTGCCACGAGCGTGCGTACCAGGCTCGGGTAGAACTCCGCCCAGTAGTGCCCGCCCAACTGGAGCATCGCTTGGCTGCAGTAATAGGCTCCGTAGTGATAGCGATCTGGCGAGTCGGACTCAAGCCCAGCTCGCGCATGAATCGATGGCATGTTGTACCGATCGAAGGGGTGTTGGAGCACCCAATCGCCGGCGGCGCGTGCCATCGGCGTGTTGTGCAGCCCGCCCAGTGAGAGCGACAGGATTCCCGCGCCAGCCATCGCCCGGCTCGTGCGGCGGTCCCGGCCGATGAGCCCGTAGAGAAACGTCTTCCGGCGGCTTTCGAAACAGCGTTGAACGTACTGCATGGCCTGATCGATAAACTCGCTTGGGACCTCGAAGCCGGCGTTCTTGGCCGACCGCAGGAACATGAGCTGCCATGCCGTTACCGATAGATCTGAATCGCTCGGGTTCCACCGCCGGATGTACCGCCACCCGCCACGGTCAACCTCCTGCCGTTTCGGGGCCAACTGCTGGGCACGCGTGAAGCCAAGCGCTTTTTCGATCGCCGGGCGGATGCGCGCGGCCCTGGTCTTGTCGGTCATGCCGTAAACCTCACCGAGAAGGAGGCCGCCGATAGTGTGATTGTATATGGCTGTGTGAGCAGCATTGTGCGGCTGCATCGCGCGCTGCGGTGTAGCGTACGCGATGAGCCCGTCGGGCTTCTGAGAGGAAAGGACAAAGTCGATCCCCGCGTCGATGTGTTCCCCGTAGGGCCCCTCACCGGGCAGATGCCCTCGAGACAAGAAGGCGAGCAAGCAGAGGCTCGTCACGCCCGGTTGCCCGATGCGCAGCGTTCGGAATGATCCGTCCCTGCGCTGCTGGGTCACCATCCACGCCAGCGCGCGATCCACACACCGATCGACCTGCTCCCATTGCTGCGGGCTGAGCACGTCTTGGCACGCCAGCTTCGGCGCGTCTGAGTCTGGGGGAGTGATGTCCTCGCCTGCCGCACTCGGGGTCGCGCTTCGGCCTGTCACCAGCAGAGAGCAGATCAGGGGCAAGCATCGTAATCGTCGTGTCGTCGCGTTCATAAAGCTATTCGTCGTCGCCCTGTCCCGATGTCAATACCTGGATATCTACTACGTGCATCGTCGGCCTCGGTTCGAGATTTCAGGATTCGTTCTTGCTCCGAGCTTACCGTTGGAAGATCGGCAGCAGTTGGTAGGGCGTGCCGAGCGTCAAGACGGCAAGCGAAGTCGTCAGGCACGGTCCCCACTGCTGCTCGCCGGCCTCGGGTGGCCACGAACCGTCGGGCTGTTGGTGTCGGAGCACTGTTCGGCAAATCGCAGGGTAAAACCCAGCCCAGTAATGCCCACCAAGCTGGTACATACCCAGCGTGGCATAGAACGCATTGTAGTGGAACCGGTAGCTTCCGTATTGCCTCGGCAGGGGATGTACGAGGAGCCAATCACCTGCTTTTCGAGCCGCCTCGGTGCCGTGCCGGCCCCCCAAAGACAGCGATACGATGCCCGCGCCGACCATGGCTGGACTGGTGTGCCGGTCCATACCGATCAATCCATATAAGAACGTCCCGTTTCGCTGATAGCAGCGTCCCACGTATTGCATCGCTTCGTCAATCGGCGCGGCCGATACGGCGAAGCCCGCATTCCTGGCCGACCTCAGGAACATCAGATGCCACGAGGTGATCGAAAGGTCGGAATCGCTCGGAGCCCATCGGCGGACGTACCGCCAGCCGCCGCGATCGACCATGCTTCGCTTAGACGGCATGGTCTGAAGACGAAGCGAACAGGCGAGGGCGCTGCGAATCGCCTCGGCGAGCCGGTCACCCCCACGCCGGTCGGTCATGCCGAATACTTCCGACAGCATCAGACCAGCGATGGCGTGGTTGTAGGTGGCCGTATGGGACGCCATGCCAGGCATCATCTGGGCTTCCGGCACGAGCCTTGAGAGCAGGCCGTCCGGCTTCTGGCACGAAAGGACGTACGCAATGGCTCGGTCGATGGGCTCGCCGTGAGGGCCTTGGCCTGGCAAGTGTCCGCGGGCCAGGAAGGCCATCACCGCCAGTGACGTGACCGCCGGCTGGGCCCTATCATCTGAACGGAATGACCCGTCCGCGAGTTGCTGTATCCGCAGCCAAGCTAGCGCACCATCAATTGAGCGGTCCACCTCGGCCCAATCGCCCGCAGACAGAGACAGTTCCGCCGGCGCCGAGTCGGGCGTCCTGACCGTGTGTTCCGTTTGAATACGCGCGACATGCTCGCCTGCCGCAGAGCCCGGAGGCACCGGCTCGATCGTCAGCACCGCGCCGATCACAAGCGCCAAACCGACTGGCCGAAGTGGGTTCTGGCTGATCGGGCTTCTCATTATGCAACATTATCGCCGGACAGATGGCGCATCCGGGCTCAGAAAAAAGAATTTGCGGCCGGCGCAGGCAGGGCCAGTTCCGTGAGGCGCGCCTATCCCAGATTCACATACGGGGCTTCGGCCGCGAAGGCCGGCCCGGCAGGCTGCAGCGCCGTCCAGGAGGGCATTTCAGGCAGCGGGGGGAACCTGGCTCGGCAATGGGTGCAGATCAGTTCGCGCGTCCGGCTGCTGCCACCGGTGGGGGTTGGTCGCGTGTCGAATGCGCGTGCGCAACCGCCGCTGTTATCGATCGAGCAGTTGGCTACTCAGGCCGGTCCTGGGCAAGCGAAACCGGCGTCCGATCTGGCCAGGCTCGTCGGGTTACACGAAAGTTGCTGAAAGACAAGCTGGCACTGGCCGCCTGGGACGCGGTAAAGTTGTTCACCTCCGTGCCCACGTACACGGCTGTTGTGGCTGCGCTGGCCCATCCACTGGTGGGCTTGCTGAAATACCCGCGAGCGACCAGGTCATGAATGATTCTCCACCAGTCCACCGCCAGGGTTGTCTCCCGGCCCCGGCAGACGGAAACACCGATAGCGGAACCGTCCATCGTTACGAATTCGAGGCGATCGTTCTTGATGGCGGCGACAACGTCTGGCTCCGGGTCGGCATCGCCCCAATTGGCGAGAGCGAAACAGATCTCGGCCCCTCGTGTCCTACCGTCCCAGGAGCCGGTGAA
>JABAOF010023790.1_pt2 | contig 14276 bp, 14 predicted proteins | sample 7062171 | NCBI WGS metagenome assembly JABAOF01 (sample SAMN14538628, study PRJNA623070) | marine sediment metagenome | biome: marine biome [ENVO:00000428]; feature: marine pelagic biome [ENVO:01000023]; material: deep marine sediment [ENVO:00002113] | place: India: Gulf of Khambhat ...
CTTTATCGAGTTCAACAAGATTCCCCCCCAGTTTCACAGGAAAACCGTGTTGTAGCCTATCTGCGAGATGATGCGAGAGATCGATGGCTTCACCTTCAGGGCGTAGACTATGAAGGGGTTGTACCAGATCACCCTGGCCGTCCACTTGTACATCTCGGAGGCGGTCTTGATGGGGATCAGGTATCTCTTGGGTATGTAGTCGAAGCCCTTCTCGCTCTCTCTCTGCCAGCTCATGTACCTGCGGAGCTGGGTGTGCATGAACCCCGTGAAGCCTGAGGGGTTCTCCGAGGCGTCGTGGTACTCTAGGCTCTCCAGCTCGTTCTCCCTCAGCTCGTTCTGGGGGAAATAGGTCCTCCCCAGGGAGAGGTCCTCGGCTATGTCCCTGATGAAGTTGACGTACTGCATCGCCCTCCCCAGGTGCCTCGCGGAGCCGTAAGATTCTTGCGGTAGCCCTATGACCCTGGCCATCATAAGCCCCACCACTTCCGCCGAGCCGTAGAGGTAGGTCCTGAGCCTTTTGATCGTCGGGTAGACCCTCGTGTGCAGATCCGATTCCATCGAGGCCAGGAATGCGTCTACCCAGTCTGGCTCGAAGCCCTTCCGATCCGAGAGCTCCACGAAGGAGTCCACGACGACATCCCCGGTCGCCTCGCCCTCCATCGCTTTCTCGTACCTCTCCTTGAAGGCGTAGAATTCGTTCCTCTTCTGCGGAATCGTGTCCACGAAGTCGTCAGCGACCCTCACGAAGCTATAGAGCTTGAATACGTCCTCCCTGACCCTGGGCGGGAAGAAGACGCTGGAGTAGAAGTAGGTCTTGCTGCCGCTCCTGAATATCCGTGTGAATGTCTCGTTCAATCGTCTCCACTTTCTCNNAGTAGAAGTAGGTCTTGCTACCACTCCTGAAGATCCGGGTGAATATGTCGTTCAAACGTGCGCGCTCCCTACTATCTCCCATACCTCTCGGCCAAGGTCTTGCAGAGGATCTGGGACGAGATGATGGCCATCGGCATCCCTATCCCCGGGTGGGTGTAGTGGCCGGTGTAGTGCAGGTTCTCCACCCTCCTGCTATGGTGGGAGGGCCGGAACAGAGCCGTCTGCCTGAGGGTGTGGGTGAGGCCCAGGGCGGTCCCCTTGTACGCGTTGTAGTCCGTCCTGAAGTCGTCGACGCAGTAGATCCTCTTCACGGCCTCGCATCCGATGATCGGCTCGCCGACCAACCCCTCCAGGTGCCCCATCACCTTCTCGTAGTACCTCTCCCGGAGCTCGGGAGTGTCCTCTAGCCCCGCGGCCAGGGGGACGAGGACGAAGAGCGTCTCGCCTCCCTCGGGCGAGACCGACAAGTCCGTCTTCGAGGTGACGTTGACGTAGTAGGAGGGCGTCTCGGGCCACGCGGCCTTCTTCGGGTCGAAAAGGGTGTCGAACCCCCTGTCCCAGTCCTCCGCTAGGTAGAGGTTGTGGTGATCCAGGGCCTCGATCTTCTTGTAAATGCCCACGTAGAGTACCATGGCTGAGGGGGCAATGACCCTCCCCTCCCAGTATCCCTCGTCGTAGGTCCGGTAGGGCTCTTCGAGCAGCTCGAGCTCGGAGTGGGGGTAGTCCGCGTTGACTACGAAGAAGTCGGCCTCGAACTCGCCCTTCTCGGTTAGGGCCTTCCTCGCCCTCCTGCCTAGGACTTCTATCTTCTTGACGGGGCAGTCGAACTCGAACCTGGCCCCGTTTTCGACGGCCAAGTCGTGTATGGCTTTCACGACCCTGCCTATGCCCCCCTCGTCGGGGTACCAGACCCCGAGCTTGAGGTCCACGTGGTTCATGATGTAGTAGAGGGCGGGGGTGTTGTGGGGGCTCCCCCCTATGAAGCCTATGGAGTACTCGAGGATGCGCTTCGCCTTCTCGCTTGTGAAGGTCTTGCTCACGAAGCCTTCTATGTTGCCGAAGAGGGGCATCCTGAAGCCCTCCAGGACGAGCCTCCCGCTCAGGATGTCGAGTATCGAGCTGTACTCCCTGTAGATGAGCTCGTCCATGGCGAGGTTATAGTGCCTCTCCGCTTTATCGAGGTACTCCCTGAGCTTCTCGCCGCCCCCCTCCTCAAAGGAGTCGAAGAGCTCCAGGTTGTCCTCTAGTGAGGCGGAGACGTCCGTAGTCGAACCGCCCGTGAAAAATATGCGGTACGAGGGGTCGATGCGTATCAGATCATAGAAATCATCGGGCTTCTTTCCGAACTCAGCGAAGAACCTCTCGAAGACGTCCGGCATGAGGTACCACGACGGCCCCATGTCGAAGGCGAAGCCCTTGTCCCTCCAGACTCTCGCCCGTCCTCCCGGTTGTCCGTTCTTCTCTAGGACGGTTACATCGAATCCGTCTCTGGCCAGGAGGGCTGCGGCTGAGAGGCCTCCGAACCCGGATCCGACTATCACAACCGACATACGCTAAGGCTTTGAACGGGTTTTATTATATCTTTACAAATGATTAAATACTATTTGTTAAATTACAACTTTTTTCAGGAATTTTTTCTTAAAAAATAATAGAATTCGTTCATACGCTGTCGTTTTATTAAAAAATATGAGTGCGTAATGGAATGTCAAAAATAACTATTATTTTTCGCCAATATTATTCATATTCGAACAGTTCATGCGAAAAATTTCCTTATCTACAAAAACTACCTTCGGTCTCGGATTGATGTTCTTTATAGTAAGCTATTTCGCAGCTCGTTTTCCAGCAACGGCGAATCTCGTACCTCTATCTACAACTTTCATCCTAATGCAGGCTATTCCGTCTTACTATTATCTCTACGATTGGTTGGGTGTGTCGAGGGCAAGTCTGATCATCAGTACCATGAGCATCCTACCGATCATGGTCGAGGCCGTAGCCGTGTTGACTGGATTCCCATACGGAGCGTTTCACTACTCAGACGTGCTAGGGTACAAGGTTTTCGATGTCGTACCCTGGTCGGTCGCATTCGCCTACCTGCCCATGCTGCTGGGCTCTTATGTGATGGCTAAGGCTCTCTTCGGCGGTAGCCGCTTCAGAGCATCGGCTGTCAGTTCAACATTCGTGGTGTTGGTTGATCTCGTCGTAGACCCAGGGGCGGTGGCTCAGGGCCTATGGTTCTGGGTAGAGGAGGGGGCATACTATGGAGTTCCCCTTGTAAACTTCGGAGGCTGGCTTCTCACAGGTTTCATCTACTCCTTCATCTTGGACACGCTCGTAGGTCCGGAGGGAGATGGAGGTTCCTCGGTTCCTGTTGAATTGTCCAGCAGCCTGATCATGATAGTGCTCTTCTGGACTGGGATCTCCCTCTGGAAACAACAATTAATACCGTTATGCATTGGTACAATTGTCTCGGTTTTTTTGGTAAAATTCTTGATGAAGTCAAGATAATGGGATTGGTTGATATCAACGCTGAAAAATTTTCTATAGGATTTTCTTTTTTCTTCCGCTAGGTTATAGATAAATTTTCTTCGGTGGGATATTGATCCATTCTAATTGCGCGCATGCTCAGCTACCACTCGTACGGGAAAAAAAATGACAATTCTATTTTAGACTTGATGTCTTCAAACCGAAGATGATCTTTGTGACTACGTCCAAGACGAGGTAGCTCGATTCGGCTACACTTGTGTTTATAATGCCGATTCCAGTCGGCGATAGAAGGAACACGATAGGGAACAGTGTCCAGCCCACTAGGACGAATTGTTTCAGGGTTCTGAAATCAGGGTTATCCTGGCCTTTGAGGACGTTGTAGAGTAATCCGATGAAGGCTGCAGAGCCCAGTATGTAGAAGATGTACCTTGAAGATGTGATTATGTAGCTCGATAGGAAGCCATTGAACATCGTCAACCATGTGAGTATCGCCAGCTTTGGATAATCGCCATCGGGGATATTCAGTATTTTTGCGGCATCATACATCAATAGGGAACAGGCGACCATGTAGAAAAGCCACCTGGACCAGTAGATCGTATCGCCTCCAAGGGATGTTCCTACGGCGATGCCCTGACTCATCAATGCATAGCTCGTGGTGGTTATGAAGCTGATGAAGAACTCCGTGTCAAAATTGGGCTTGTTCTTTCCAGAAGCTAGGAAGTAGATAGAGGCTATCGCGAAAATGAGGGCTCCAATTTGAAAGATTAAACTGTCAGTTGACATGGATAGTTAGATAAAACCGCGTATAATAAAGCATTACAAGGCACCAAGGACTACGCCGGGCTCGAGGTCTTCAGACGCTCTATAACATCGTGAGCTGTTTTTCTGTAATTTATCATCTTATCTGGAGGCTTTCTATCTAAATTGTACAACATCACCTTCATCCTCGGAATATTTTCGATTTTTTCTCTGTTCTCTTCGATGAAGTTCCAGAACAGGGAATCCCAGACCCTGCTCCATTCGCCTTCGGCATAGTCGCTCATTCTTTTGATGTAACTGCTTGAACTCACATAGGGCTTCGAGGTTATGCTTCCGCCGTCCGAATACTGGCTCATGCCGTATACGTTGGGCACCATTACCCATTCATAAGCGTCGATGAACATCTCCATGAACCACCTATACACCTCCTCTGGGTGGAAACGCGCTAATAAGCAGAAGTTACCAATAATCATCAGCCTCTCAATGTGATTCGCGTAGGCGGTCTCATGCACTTTTCGAAGCGTGTCATCAAGAGGTTCTATGCCGGTAATAGATTTGTAGAAGGAAACTGGAAGGCTTTTTATGTTCTGCCAGAAATTCTGCCCTGCCATGTCCCTGCCTTTCAAGAGGTAGACCGCTCTCATGTACTCCCTCCAACCTATGATTTGACGGATGAAGCCTTCCAGGCTATTCATGGGGATTCCCTTTTTTTCATGAGCCAGTAGTACCTTCTTGAGGACGATATGAGGGGTGATCAACCCGATGTTTAGGCTAGACGATAACAGCGAATGAAATAATGTGCTGCCCCTCTTTGAGATCGCGTCTTGATAGTCCCCGAATAGACGTAATCTCTTATCAATGAAGTCATCGAGGGCGTGTTCCGCCTCGTCTCTATCTATGGGATAGTTGAACCCCTGGTGAGACCCGGGGTTGTCTTCGAATTTATCGAGAACGTAATCCACCGCCTCTGACACGTGTCCTCCCTGTGGAGGGCTATATGGCACAGGGACCTCAATCCCCTTGGGAAGTTTCAGTCTGTTCTCGGGATCATAGCTCCATTTGCCTCCTACGGGCTTGCCGTTTTCCAGTAGAATGCCGAGCCTTTTTCTCTGGGCTATGTAAAAGCTGGTCATGTTGAAGCCGTGGGAGCTGAAAAAATCACTGATGATAGTTTGATCAGTGAGAAAGCCTGGGTAACCAGAAACGGTTAGTTCTATGGAGTTCTTCTTTGATAACGCAGCCAGATTCTCCTCCAATCCACTATCTAGCACCTCAGCAAGCTTCATCCGGGTTATCTCATGTGACTTCAATAGCTTGAATAGATTTTCGAGTGTTCTTTTCTTCTCGTTTTCTACATAGACGACCTCGAATCTCTTGAGATCATCTTGAAAGGCCTTCATCGAGGCCCTGTGGAGTATTAGCTTCTTCTTGTGAAATCGGTATTTTGTGAAGAAAGTGTCCTCTTCAACTAGGTAGATTGGGTTGTCCTCGTCTATGTGAGGGTGATTCCGGAATAGCTGGTTCGGGAATACGATTGTGGCTTCCAATTAGCTCCCGACTTTCTTTTTGCGCATCTCAGCTATTCTCATAGGCATCGCGTCTATGAGCCTGAAGAGCTCATCATCGGTGACGGGGTCTCTCCATTTCCCTTTGACGGAACCATCCTTACCTATCAGGGCTATGTTAACATCGCTACTGAGAGAGAATTCATCTCTTAACGTGGCTAAATCCACATCTTCATCTTCGAGATAAGGGGGTGTGTCTCCGCCCAATCCGAAAATGATTAAGTCTCGGTCCAGTAATTCGTCAATAACCTCGTCAAAGATTATCTTCTGCTGGGACTTGATTTTTTCATCGTCCCCCAGAACCACTATTATCCTTTTTTCCCATAGATAACTCTTAAACAAAAACCCACCTTGATAAGTTATTGTGCAACATTAATGAACCGTTCTATTCGCAATAGGCTCGCCTGTCGGGATGCTGGCGAGGCGGGTGGCGCAAGGATGCAGGCAGTGTCTTATCAAGTATAGTTAATTATCGCCATCTTTGACTTATTCTTCTTTTAACTTGGAAATTTTCTTATCTATAATCATAAAAAATATCAAAAAATTCATCATAAGTCTTTTTTTTAGATTTAATTTTATTTTTATGCTATTTTGTCCTACCGTTTTCTTTCCTGGGCACTTTATACGCGTATTTTCATCTATCGTGGCTTATTTTATGACAGTTAAAATTTCACCATTTTTAGATATTCCAAAGGAAAGTGTGAAAGATGAATAAATCTTCTACATACGTACTAGCAGCAGTAGTTGTACTGATAATCGGTGTAGCCGGGTACTATCTCTGGACATCGAGTCAACCACCCCCAGAGGAGCTTCTAGACATCGTTGACACCGCCGTGGAGGCTGGCTCCTTCACGACGCTGGTGACCGCCGTAGAGGCCGCTGTCCTCGTAGACGCATTGAAGGGCGAGGGACCCTTCACAGTCTTCGCCCCCACAGACGACGCCTTCGACGCCCTTCCCGAGGGAGTGCTGGAGGGCCTGCTGGCCAACACCACGGCCCTGGCTGACGTCCTGACCTACCACGTCGTAGCGGGCAAGTACATGGCTGCCGACGTGGTGGCCATGGACTCTCTGACCACCCTCCAGGGCAGCGACCTCATGATAGACACCACCGACGGGGTCATGATCGACGGGGCGACCATAGTTCAGACTGACATCGAGTGCAGCAACGGCGTCATACACGTCATAGACGCCGTCATGATACCCGGAGAGTAATGATACAAAAAACCCCATTTTTTCTTTATACTCGGTTTACTTATTGATCTTCTAATAACAGCATATGAGATCAAATAAATGAGTTTGTTAACAAGGTTTGATAGTGATTTGCAGAAATAATTCACTGCGCGTGAATTACTCTATTCCATCAACAAATTCTTTGACAGAATCTTGCTCGATATCAACACTAAAGGCAGTCCTATACCCGGGTGCGTGTATTGTCCAGTGTAATAGAGATTTCTCAGTCTCTTGCTTCTATGGCTCGGCCTGAACATTGCGCTTTGGGTTAGCGTATGAACGAGTCCAAGGCTCGTACCCTTGTACGCGTTATAGTCCTCAATGAAATCATTAGGTCCGAATATCCTCTTAACCACCTCGAAGCCAGATATCTCCTCACCCGTTGTCGACTCGATGTGCCTAACAATCTTGTAATATAGTTCTTCGCGTGCTTCAGCCGTATCTTGGTATTGTCCAGGCACCGGAATCAGTATGAAAACCGTCTCACAGGACTTGGGAGCCACGGATGGATCTGTCTTGCTGGTCACGTTTACGTAGTAGGAAACATTCGAGGGCCATTCCGGGTCATTTATGTCATAGAGTTCATCGAAGGTCAGGCCCCAATCACCTGCGAGGTACAGGTTGTGATGTTCAAGGTTATTCAACTTTTTCGATAATCCGATGTAGATCACAAGGGCTGAGGGAGAAAAGAGCTTTGACTCCCAATACCCCTTATCGTAGGATCTGTCATCCCTATCGAGAAGTTTCATCTCGGCATGGGGATAATCAGCGTTGACAATGATAATATCGGCATGGTGAATGCCTTTTGATGTCTTAACCCCTGTCGCCCTCCCTCGCTCTGAGAGAATTTTCATGACGTTCTCATCCATTTTGAACCTCACATCTCTCTCAAGGCAAAGCTGGTAGAGTTTCTCCACTACCCTTCCAATTCCCCCCATCGGGTACCAGATTCCCAAGTTCATGTCGACATGGTTCATGATGTAGTAAATCGAAGGCGTGTTTAGGGGGCTTCCACCGATGAAGCCTATGCTGTACTCTAGTATCATCTTCGCCATATCGCTTGAGAAAACATCGGAGATGTAATCGTCTATGTTTCCAAATAATGGAAGTCTTAGCCCCTCCCGTATCAGTTTCCCATCGATGAGGTTTCTTAACCGATCGTAATCTCTCATGAGTAAATTGTCCACCGCTATGCCATAATCCCGAGAAGCCTTCTCTAGGTACCTTCTCAGTTTTTCCCCGCCCTTATCTTCGAGGCTGTCGAACAGCTCGATGTTTTCAGAAATGTCTGAGGATACGTCTATCCGTTCCGAGTTGGAAAAGAATATTCTGTAACTTGGATCGAGTCTAACTAGTTCGTAACAATCCTCGATTTCCAAACCTAGTTCCCGAAAATAATTCTCATAGAGGTCCGGCATCAGATACCAGCTTGGACCCATGTCGAACGTGTACCCTTTCTCCTCGTAGACTCTAGCCCGCCCCCCTGGCATGGAGTTTTTCTCTATTATGGTAACTTCTTTCCCTGCATCTGCTAGGAGTGCGGCTATGCTTAATCCTCCGACCCCTGCACCAACGATTATGACGGACATCGTTGAACGTCTGTATTATTGATTATAGTTTTATCCTATTAAACCAGTTAATAATCTAGTCGGGTTTGATATACGACGCTGTTGTCATCGGCGCCGGGATTAGCGGTTCTATATCCGCAAAGATTCTGGCTGAGAATGGATACCAGGTACTGCTGGTTGACAGAGGGACCCCTCCCAGAGACAAGGTCTGCAGCGGGGTCCAGTTGCGATATATGGAGAAGCTCATTGGAGAAAAAATCCCTGGCAGGGTTCTCTGCAGCAACGAATTGAATAGGGTACGAATAACGGCTCCATCGGGTAGATCCATCGAAGGCAAGATGCCTCTATTGAATTTCTGGAGAAGGAATTTCGATTCCTGGCTAAATGAATTGGCTGTCAATGCCGGGGCTCACACGTTTTGGGGTGGGAAGATATCCGGTCTTGATGCCGAAGATGATTGTGTGAACATCACGATAAATTCGGAATCTATAAAAACCAAGTATGTCATCGGAGCCGATGGGTTATCTCCCACCTCGTATTCTAGAAAAAAAATATACCCTGAAAATTTCGGCAGCGAGATGACCGGTGCCTCTCTGAATCTCCACTATGAAGGCTCATCATCTGTGAGGTCCGATACCCTCTATCTCTATTATCGGAGAAGATTGTCTGATTTGATGTACAGCTGGGTCTTCTACAAGAACGATATCCTAGTCATTGGTACAAGCAGCACAGAGAAACTCGGCGCATACGCTGAGGCCTTCCTGGAGAAGGTGATAATAAAATTCGATATCATTGGGTCCGAGATAAGGAGAGAGGGGTACTCGACATACTGTAAGGGTGGAGTATTCCTCGGAAAAGACCGTGTGTTACTTGCGGGAGACGCCGCCGGCTTTCTCGATCTGTATAGGGGGGTGGGAATGGATTCCGCGGCCCTCAGCGGTCGTCTGGCTGCACTATCCATAATTGATTCTCTGGAAGGCGGAGAAACGCCTGTGAGAAACTACAAACGCAGAAGCAAGAAGCTCATCTCAATGATAAATAAGAATGCAAAAAAGCAAACGGCGCGTTACACATCTGATAAGGCTCTTGAGGACAGCCTATCTAATTGGAACGTCATCAAAGGCAATGTTGTCATGGCATTGTACAAAATCTGGAACAGTTTATGTAAACCTGAGGAAATAAAGTTACTTCCTCCTTGATATTGATGAATTTGTATTTATATTACTTTTATTAATTTGATTTAGTCATTTTACTATATAAGAGAAAAAAAGAACGTAACTATATGTATTTTTTAAGTAAAAATTTAGTTAATGCATGTTCTGTTGGTTATTCTACTTCAACTTTTTCCTTTAGAACGACCTTCTTTTTTGATTTCTTTTCTATCTCTTTATCTATGATTTCCAATCCTTGTATTCTGTTCTCGATCAACGAATTGATTGCCTTGAGTACTTCCATCTGGGCATTGTTGAGATGCCTTACCGGTTTTAAGTAACTCTCCGGTAATACTTCAACGAATACCTTTTCCATGTTCTTCTGTGCCTGTGCTAAGTTGTTGAATACCTCGGACATGCGATCAATCTCTTTCTTGCTCATGGGGTTCAGTGAAATAAATCAGTAATTCATTATCTAAGATTTTCGCTTTCGTTAAACTCATTTGATGCGTGATTGCTGGTAAGGGTATTACATTCACTGAATTTCCGACATCCGAGCAGATCTTTACTATAGCCTCGTCTCCTATTCTTTCCACTTCACACGCATCTTTTTCTACGAATGGTGCTTTTACTTTCAGCAACAACTGGTTATCTTGGTGAATGGTTTCAATCGGGGCACCTACGAAGTATAGCTGCGATGGATCATCGTCTTTGAAAAGTTCTTCACAGCCTTCTTTCAGCATTTCAATCCCTTTAAGCTCTGAATCGAAAAGTTTCATCGTCTTTATAGGAAGGGGGTAGAAGCTTGTTTCTGCATATCTCATGATTTCTTTTTGCGAATTTTTCCATTTCTTAAAATAGGGATCCGATATTTTCTCAGGTAAAACCTTATTTATAATTGCCAAATCAACATTAATCCCATAAAGGTTCGATACAATATACGCTCTTCTCATATTGTTTATTGAAAAAGAGTCGGGGTTAGACACAAGGCGTAGGCTGGTGACATTGACATCTGATAATATCTTACCCAATTTCTCCATTCTTGTAATCAATCTAATTTCGGTGTCTATTACTTCCTTATCTGGTGTGGGCATACCTACTATGGGGGATATGGCTTTAGCCGCCCAATTTAAAGACTTGAAAAGCTTTAGCATTTTCTTACTGATGTTGCCGAATACCTTTGGGAAGAATATGAATTTTAGTGACTCACCTGTCGGCACGGTATCCAAGATTAGTACGTTATACTCATTCGTCTGGAACACTTCTTCTATCTTTAACATAGCAAATAGAGAAGTCATGACGGGCAGGGAAGATAGTTCATATGCAAGGGTCTCATCCATTCCCTGTGACTGAAATACTTCCGCTAAAAAGTCTTGAACAACTCCATAATTATTCACAGTTTCCTTTATAGGATCTATTTGTTGCACCCATAAATTTTCGACCAGTAAATTCGGTTCATCTCCAACTGGAATCCCCAATGCATCTCCTAGAGTGTGTGCAGGGTCAGAAGAGATTAGGAGGGTCTTATGGCCTAACTCAGCGGTTCTTAAGGCTGAAATGCAGGAAATAACAGACTTTCCAGTTCCTCCTTTACCCGTATATAGAATTACTCTCGGATGTTGCAGCTTTACTTCTGTCAAGAATATCTTGCAGATCTAAAGTTTGGTGAAACTTAAACCTAATGTGTTCTTGAAATTTACCGTATGAAAAAAAACTTATTTGGAAGCTGAGCGTGCGCGAAATTTGTATATATTTATACGATTTTAGAATGTGGATCGTTTGACCAAAGACAGCCTGTAAAATTTTCCATTGGAATTCCCGTTAAAGAACCTTTATGAAATACAAAGGCACGGGTCAGATCTTATCGCCGATCACTATTCTCGTGATAACCGTCCTCATATACATGACCGGCTTCGGGATGATCATCCCCCTCATACCTTTCTACGCACAGAAACTGGACGCGGGGCCTTCTGGGATAGGGATCCTGCTCACCAGTTTCAGCGTCATGCAGTTCTTCTTCTCCCCCCTGCTCGCGCGCGCGAATCGAGCCTGACCTTCGTCTCATTTTTCTAGTGCACGCGCGTGCATGTATATTCTTTGTTAACTTTTTTATTCTGCCAAAAATACCCTGTATCGAGGCCTTTTTTAGAAGAAATTGAAAGAGGCTTCTTAGGTGAACACAAATGAAGTTACACATTCGGAAACTGGAAGAAATAAAAACAACAGCCGCATTTGGACAAGCAATCTGGAAAGCTCACGGTTTTACCTCAGGAAGGGACTGGGGAGCTTTCGTAAGCGACATGAAAGGAAATCCTCACAGACCATAACTCTAACCTCTTTTTTAATGTTAAATAAGAAAAAGATTGGAGCCATTGAGGGGTCTACATAAAAGTAAGAGATTTCAAGTTTAGAAAAGAAGATGTTTTCTATATTGTATGGGTAGAAGGTAACTCTACAAATATTGAATTGGATGAACTATCATTCGAAGTTCTTCAAAAACTAGCTCATGGTTATTCTAAAAAACAGATATCAAATATAATACAAGAAAAATATGGCGAATCCCCAGACCTGAAAGAATTTATAGAAACCCTAACCGAATACGGATTCATAGGAAAAGAAAAATCCCAGACCCCAAAATCAACTTTGTCATTCTTAAAACCCAGACATGTAAAATGGTTCTACGGTAACCCTGCATTAAGTTTTTATTCAATAATAATACTAGTTGGAATAGGGCTATTAATACTAAACCCGAGATACTTCCCTGAATATAATGACTATTTCATATCTGAAAATTATTTTATCACAATATTTCTCAACTTCATATTTGGAACCATCCTACTTAGTGTACATGAACTTTCACACTTATTCTCAGGAAGAGTCCAAGGAATATATGGAAAGATCGGAATCGGATTACGATTATATTTTCCTGTAGCTGAAACCGATTTAACGGGACTTTGGAGACTTGAACCTAAAAAGAGGAATCTTCCCCTTCTTGCGGGTATTATAAATGACTTTTTCTTGACCTCAATAGGGATAATTCTGCTTTATGCCTTCGATCAAGAAATGATCTATTATCCTCTAATACTATATAGGATTATTAATGCATGCATTCTGATTTTATTTTATGGTTTAATTTGGCAATTGATGTTTTTCATGAAAACTGATCTCTACTATGCATTGTCAAACATTCTAGGAGTAAGAAATCTATACGAAGAATCGTGGAATTATATTTTATATAATATTAGAAAACTATGGGGTTTAGAAGGCCCTTTTCTTGATTTTCCCGAAAAAGACTTAAAAATAATAAAAATATATTCAATAAGCATTCTGATACTCTCGATTTATTCTGTCTATACATTCACGTTTTATGGAATACCAATTTTTTCAATTATAATTCTCGAGTCTACAATTAGTTTAGTATCTGAGCCCAGATTAAATACTTTATTACCACACCTTGTGACTTTAGTATTTACGATTATACAATTGATAATTTTCATATACTATTTAGTAAGAATCCTCTTCAACCTCCTGAATCAATTAAAACAATAGAGCGTACAACGTGCGCGCATTTATTTAGCGTATGCATAATCCGATGGAACGCCAAATCGCTCTATCTTATGATCTTTCCCAGATTTCTGAAAATGCACCATAATAGAGGCATCGTCAAATCCTGGGTTCGTCTCGAAGAACTTGGAATCACCATAACGAATTGCCTCTAGAACCAAGGGCATCTCTCTCCTGAATATTGCTTCTCGCATCTGAGCACTACCAAACACTAAACCACCGCTGATGTGACAGTAAACATGTAGTGAGAGTTCCTCATTCAGTATTTTCCATTCTGCGAGAACTTCGTCGCGCATAATTCGAGTATACCAACCTGAGATCTGTTTATTGTCATACTCATTTGCCACCGTAAGATAGAGATCTCCAGTACTATCTGAATGTGTCAAAGTATATCTGCGGGGTAAATCCTGGGATTCATCATTTTGAATGTCAATATGCAATTTCTCAAGTCTTAACCGAGTCACGAAGACCTTGGATATTAATTTCACGGCGAATAATTACCTTTGTGCGTGCGCGTTGTCCCCCATCCGCGCGCGCGCAATGAGAACATGAAGCCGCTCATCCTTCAACCCCCAGTTTGACTAGGATGATCTCACCGCCGTAATTCCTCCAGGATTCCACCGTGAAGCCGGTGTAACCATACTCCCTGAGAATTGTCTCGATGAGTTCAATCTCCTCGAAGACCGGTCGGTAGGGATCAATCTGGATACTCATCGAGTGTTTACAACTGCTAATCGTGTTGAAACTACAATTCCGGAGTATCCAGACGGTTTTTTGTACGTCTGTTTCAAGCGTCTGATACCACGGGAAACGGTGTACCTCAAAAACCCCCGAGAATCAATACTCTCCGCGCGCGCGGGGTCATTTTGATCTTACTCCTATACACAACACATATCTCATATTATAATATATCTATAGATGATGCGTTAGAATATAATATATCTATACCTGAACGCGCGCGCTTATTGTCATCAGAGACAGCCCTATCAGCGCCATTACTCAGAATCAACTGATGTCGTTGTACCCTGTACCCCGTTTATGTGTGTGTGGGTGGGGGATAAAATTTAACCCCAAACCCAA
>JABAOF010001916.1_pt7 | contig 14275 bp, 13 predicted proteins | sample 7062171 | NCBI WGS metagenome assembly JABAOF01 (sample SAMN14538628, study PRJNA623070) | marine sediment metagenome | biome: marine biome [ENVO:00000428]; feature: marine pelagic biome [ENVO:01000023]; material: deep marine sediment [ENVO:00002113] | place: India: Gulf of Khambhat ...
GTCAAGCCATCGTCAAGCGGATTCTGAACGGGAGTTGTCGGAGTTAGTCGTCCGCAAACACCAGCGCCCGGCGCGGGGCCGGGCGCTGTTCGAGTCTCGGCGGTGCTGCCTACGGTGACTGGTACCTCTTACAGCTTCTGACACCTCAGGTTGATCTCACCCGATGGCGTGATCTCCTGCTGCCAGCGGGTGGCGGTCGCGAAGTACGCGCCGCAACTGATGGGAAAGTCCGTCGATCGCTGAACTTGCGCCTTCGCCGGCTCAGTGCCCGCAGGCAGCTGGCCGTGGCAGAGCATCGTCACCTTGCCACTGTTGGACATGACAGCATGGCTCTCTGTCGTGAACACCCCCGGGAACCCCCCGGCGACTCCGACGACACAGCCGAACCCTTTCGCAACGCTGGCCGAGTGGGCTTCTCCTTCGCCGAGCGCCCCTAACATGGTCTCAACCGAGACCTCATTGAAGAGCGGTGCGTCCGTCGGCCCAACGTTCGACGCCTCCGTACAGGCAATCAGCGCGATTGCGGCGACTATGGCCAGGAGTTGTCTCGTCATGGTGCCCCCCTTGTGGGATGGACTCGCCGGTGGCGCAGCGTCTCGGGGTCGGAGGGGCGTCCAAGGGCAAAGCGTCTCCCCGAGAGCGGGATCGCCGTCGCCATCACGGCACGGCTTCCGGTCGGTGGCATGGCGGTCTCGTCTTGGGTGGGATCCCGTGAAGGGCGCACAGGAGCCGCGGGCCTAGGGCGGGGCCGTCGGGGCCATCGGCGGTTCGACGGTATGTATGACTGCAGGGCGCGTGCTCACTTGGGAGGGGCGGGGCGCGGTCGCCTTAGGAGCCGAGCATCCTGAAGGGGTAAGATCCACCGGGTCCCGACGTCCGCAAGGGTGAGCTTGAGGCGGTGTATCGGATAGCTAGAAGCCCCGAGCGCCGCTGGGACGCTCGGGGCTTCCTGCTGCCTCTTCAGCCTGGATTGTGATTGCCCTCTAGTTGTTGGGCCACTGCGCCCAGTTGCTGCAGTGGCCGCCGTTGTCGGTGCCGTACAGCACGCGGTCCACACCGAAGATGAAGGGGTTCATGACCGCGGCCGGAGCGCGCTTGATGCCGCCCTTGTTCTTGAAGAAGATGTTACCGAAGTGGGCCTGGCTGAGCCCATGTCCCGCCTCATGCAGCGCGACCGTCTCGACGTCGATCCCGGTTCCGTCGGTGGTCCACGGCCACGGCTGGGGAGCGCCGATGTTGTTCACCGGGTCGTAGTAGATCTCGCGGAACGCGGCATCCAACTTGCCGTTGCCGTCCATGTCGGTCCACACAGGCGTCGGGAGGCAGGGGTTGCAGAAGCCGAAGGTGATGGTCACCCCGAGCACGCCGCCCCCGAAGTTGACGTCGTTCCAGCCGGCGTGCATGATGTCCGCGACGACGTACGGGCTTCCCCCTAAGCCCCACAACCACGCCTGGACGCCCAAGTCGAATCCGCCGTCAGAGACTTTCGTGATCGGTAGGTCCGAGCACTTCTCACCATCCCATGTCCCCATGGCCGCGTCGATCGCGGCCGTGGTCGCCGCGGCGCTCAGGAAGTCGATTGCCCCGTCACCCAGGTCTACCGCGTAGGTGATGTCATCGGTCGGGCCACCTGATGAGCCGCTCCACCCGGTGCGTCGCCAGTCGAACGGCACGAAGTCGAACAGGAGCTGCTTGTTGCCCACGTCCTTGGAGATGACCGTGGCGCCCGCTTCGTCACCATCTCCGGTGACGTACTCGGCCATCACCGCACGATACTCGGCACCCTCTGCTGCGAGTTCGGCGTTGGCGTCATCCATCATCTGCGCCAACGCCTCGCTGGCGTGCATGTTCAGGCCGCCGTCGTGGGCGACGGTCACGGTGGCCGTCTCGGTGGCCCCGCCGAACGCCTCGGTGGCGGTTGCCGTGATGGTGTAGACCCGGCCGTCACCCGTGCCGCTGCGCTCCGCGCGCAGCCACACGTCGAACGTGCCGTCGCTGTTGTCCACGACCTGCCAGTCGGGCTCCGTGTCGCCGTCGCCCAGGCCGTTGACCGGCTCGTCGCTCGAGACCGTCACGTTGAACGACGTCAGGCCCCCGCAGGAACTGGTCGCCGATACGCCGGAGGCGACCAACACCATCTTGTGATTGGGCGGCCACAGTTCGGTCGGGCTCACGGACAAGTTGATGGTCGGCGGCAAGCAGTAGCGCACCTGAGCGACGGCGAACCCAAAGGGATTCCCCACCACCCCGATGTCCACCCGGTCAAACGGCGCGCCCTGCGTGTGCGCCGCGAACAGGCGGGCGCCTGCACGCCCGACGACCGGCTGTGTGAGGGAGCCGACCAGCGAGCCACCGGAGTAGAAGTCCACGGTGAACGTGTATTGCAGGAAGCTGTTGGGCTCCAGCTCGAACCCGAAGACCGAGGCTGGCGCCGACAACGTCCACGTCATGGAATTCTGCCAGTTCGAAGACAGCACATGGGGATGCTTCGTCTCGGAGAACGGTGGCGCTGACCATGTTGCCCACCCTGCCGGGACCGGCCCTAGCTTCTGCATTGACGAGCTGAACCCGACGGTCTGCGTGGCGTCGGTGATCGAGTTGTACGAACTGCCGAACGAGAGGCCCGAGATGTCGATCTTCGTGGTCGCCGCCGTGTACGCGGCAGTGGGAGCCGGGATCGGCGTCACAGAGCCGGAAGCGGTCATGGCGGCGCTTGCGGAGGCTTCCGCAGCCGCGATGTCAAACAGCGGCGGCGCGGGCACGTTCTCAGCGGCCGTGTTTGAGTTGAGCGCCTCGTCGGTGGGCTCCGTCGGGCTATCCATCGCGGCCTCGCCGCACCCGAACAGAGCGAGTGCAGTCAACGCCGCGAGCAGACGTCTAGTCATTGATACCTCCGATTCAGGAAACGGTGAGACAGCTTCCCGTCGGTGGTCTACTGGTCTCGTCGTCGGCGGGCGTCCAAGGGCAGGCGTCGCTCTAACGGCGCGGCCGTCGAGGCCATCGGCGGTTCGATGCGATGTATGACTGCATGGCGGGCGCTCACTTGGGAGGGGCGGGCGCCGTCGCCTTGTGAGCTGAGGGAGGACTAGGGATAGGGATAAGGTCCACCCGGTCCCGACATCCGCAAGCGCAAACTTGAGGTAGTCTGTCGGATTTCGTGGGACAGATAGCGGCCCCCGGCGCGGGGCCTCTAAGCTGGTGATGGCCCGACGATGGCGGCGGCGATGGACGGTGCTAGATGCTGCTCTTGTCTGCGCCCCTGTGCTTCAGGTAGAAGCCCTTGGCGAACCGCTCAAGCGCCTTGCCAATCGGCACAACGGCCAAGAATGCCACGAATCCTCCTGGCACGTCCGTAATTTCCCGGTTCACCACGCTGAGCCAACACCAGAATAGCAATGCGACGGCAAAGGCGACGGTGAATAGCCACAGCACCACCATCTCAGCGATGTCGGCTGTCTTCCAGTTGAATTGCTTGGGCGACTTCTTGGGCGGTTGCTCGGGCGCGTTAGGATTGCTCATGCACTCCTCCCGGTTGGGCTCGAGAAGCGTCACTGACTCGGCGTCGGTGGTCTGCCGGTCACGTCGTCGGTGGCGTCCTGTGAGGCCGGGCGTCGCTCTGGCGGCGGGGCGTTCAGGCCATCGGCGGTTCGACGGATGGGGTCAACTTCGTCCTGGTCAGCGATGCATCAAGGGGGGAATCTCGTCGGGATTCTGAGGCGAAGAGGGCGCGCCTAGGTCTCCTCCAGAAACCCCCGAATTGCCGCGTAGTAGTCCGTCGGATTCGACCAAACCGGGAAGTGATTGCTCTCGGGGACCTCGTGCAACGGCACTCCCGTGCTGGCGAGCGTCGGGATGTAGGAGAGGCCTCGGTTCTCGGCACCGTAGACGAACAGGCGGGGCAGGGGCAGCTCGACGAACCACGCCAGCAGCGGGTCGTGGTCGGAGTGCCGTACGATCGCGTGGGCGTAGTCGTAGAACGCCCGGGATGTGACGAGCTGGCGGAGCTGCGCGGCGTATGGTTCGTAGCCGGGACGCCCCGTCTCGACCAGCCAGGCCTCGAACCGCTCCAGGAAGCCCGCCTCGAACTCAGGGTACTCCAGCGCGGCCACCTGCCGCGAGAAGAAGCAGTCCTCGGGCCCGAGGTTTCCCTCCACGTTCACCAGGCGCCGCACCAGCTCGGGGTGGCGCACGGCCAGGAGCAGCGCGACGAGGCCGCCCATGCTGTGGCCTACGAGGGAAACCTTCTCCAGGCCTTGGGAGTACAGAACCAAACGGGTAACCTCCACCAGGTGGTCCATGGTGAGGGACCCGCCCTCGGGGTACGGCGTGTCGCCGCAGCCCGGAAAGTCGAGGGCGAGGAGGTGGTGGCCGGGCAGCCCGTCGGCCGCCGCAGCCCCGAGGAAGTCCTCCTTGGAGCACCCGAGGCCGTGCAGGTATACGATGGGCTCGCCCGCGCCCTCCCGCACGAGCGCCGATACCGGGATAGATTCCCGTCCGAGCGTTACGCCCACCGGCCGGGCAGGGCCGAAGTCGGAAGTCTTAGGTGAATTGGTCATGATGCAGGTGAACGAGGGTCGTCATGAGAGAACGTGAGCTGCTGCGCCCCTGGCGCGCCGCAGGGAGCGCGCGGCTCCTGCTGCTGCCTCTGCTGGTCACCGTCTTCACGCACTGCCTGGGCGGTACCGGCCCCGGGGACTCCCCACCCGACGTACCCAAAACCGGCACCGCCGTGCCCGCGCTCGCGGGCGTGGACGACGTGGCCACAATCGTCATGGATCGGTGGTCCCTCCCCGGCGCGGCCATCGCGATCGTGAAGGACGGCCGGCTGGTGTTCGCCCGTGGGTACGGATTCGCAGACCTCGGCGACGAGGAGCTCGTCCAGCCGGACGCCCTCTTCCGCATAGCGGGTGTCACCAAGCCCATCACTGCCACGGCCGTCATGAAACTGGTGGAGGATGGTCAATTGACGCTCGACGAGCTGGCCTTCCCCCACCTCGATTACCTGGAGCCCGCGCCGGATGCGACCGTGGATCCACGCCTCAACGATATCACCATCCGCCAGGTGCTGCTGCACGCCGCGGGCTGGGATCGGACTCAGAGCTTCGATCCCATGTTCGTGCCCCTGATCGCCGCAGAGGCCGTAGGGGAGCCGGCCCCGGCCAGCGCGGAGACGGTCATCCGCTACATGCTCGGCATTCCCCTCGACTTCGACCCCGGCGATCGGTACGCCTACTCGAACTTCGGCTACAACGTGCTGGGGCGGATCATCGAGCAGGTCACGGGCACGACCTACGAGGCGCACATGCGCACGGCCGTACTTGCCCCGATGGGCATCCAGCGCATGCGGCTGGGGCGCACCGCGTTCGATGAGCGCGCCGATGGGGAGGTGCTGTACTACTTCGACAACGGCCGGCTGACGACCTCGGTGTTCGCGGGTGAGGGCCAGGTTCCCATTCCCTACGGGGGGTTCTACCTCGATGCGATGGACTCCCATGGCGGGTGGATCGCCTCGACCATCGACCTGATGCGGTTCGTCACGTCCGTGGACGGCCTGCCGGAGCGGCCGGACTTCCTCTCGGCGGCGTCCGTCGCCAGCATGACTGCCCGGCCACCGCCGCCGCTCTGGGCCGACTCGGACTTTTATTACGGGTTCGGTTGGGTAGTCGAGCCGGAGGATGGCGGCGTCAGGTGGTCGCATGGCGGGTTGCTGCCGGGAAGCAGCGCGGTCCTGGTACGGGAGCCCGATGGTGTCGCATGGGTGGCGCTCACCAACACGGCGCCCCCGGACCTCAGCAGCGCCATTTCAGGTGAGTTCGTGGCCCGCCTGGGGCCGGTGCTGAGCGCAGTTGACCCCTGGCCGACGCACGACCTGTTTGGTCAGTTCCCCTAACGACGGGTGAGGTGGGGCGGCGCTAGCCGCCCCTCAAGCCGCAGCGCCGCAGTAGCGCACCGCCGAGCGCGCCAGGATCTCCGCGAGCTGCACCACCGACTGCAGGTCCACCCACTCCTCGTCGGCGTGGGCACCGCTGCCCACCGGTCCCAGCACCACCGTCTCGATGCCCGCGGCAGCGAGGAGCGCGGCATCCATCCAGTAGGTCTCGCCGATGTGTGACAGCGGCCGTCCGAGCACCGCCCCGGCCACCTCAGTCACGATCTGCACGATGGCGGCATCGGGCGCTACCTCGAACGGCTCCCGCGTCAGCGTTGGGCGGACGTCGGCCGTGAACGTCTCGTCGGCGGCGGCGAGGCGATCCACGATCTCCTGCACCTCCCTCACTACCTGTTGCTCGGACTCGCCGGGGATGGTGCGCCGCTCGATCTCCAGGCGACAGCGCGCCGCGTAGATGCTCGGCCCGCTGCCCCCGTGGAGCACCCCCGCGTGCAGGGAGGGCGGTCCCACCAGCGGATGTGGGGGCCTGGCGCGCAGCGCCTGCTCCAGCTCGTCGAGCCGTGCCAGGAAGCGTCCCATCCGCATGTTGGCGTCGATCCCCTCGTCGAAGCGGCTGCCGTGGGCCGCGCGGCCGGTGGTCACGACCTCGATCCAGCTGAAGCCCTTGTGGGCGAGACACACCCCCAGCTCGGTGGGCTCGGTTACGATGGCGGCGTCGGTGCGGTGGTGCCGCAGTACTTCCTGCATCCCGATGCTCGCGACCTCCTCGTCGGCGGGGGCCACCACCAGGAGGTCGCCGTCCAGTTCTACGCCTGCGTCGCGCAGTGCCTTGGCCGCCCCGAGGCACGCCGCCAGCCCGCCCTTCATGTCGTACGCGCCCCGGCCGTGGAGCTTGCCGTCACGGATGGCCGCGCCGAACGGGTCTGCCATGCCGCCGACGCCCACTGTGTCGAGATGGCCGTAGAGCATGAGGCTGGTGCCAGCGCCGCGGCCCGGCAGGCGCCCCACCACGCTCACCCGGCCGGCCTCGGGCTCGTGGGTGGTCACCTCCATGCCCAGCCGCTCCAGGGCGCGCGCCACGTGAGCGGCGATCTCGCGCTCGCTCGTGCTGCCGTCGGAGAATGCGGGGTTGATGGACTCGATGTGGACCAGGTCGGCCAGGGTGGTGGTCACGTAGTCGGCGTCGATGTGCATGGCTCGTCTCGCGGGCCGCCGCCTCCTCAGTGTCGGAGGCTCACTGCCAGATGCCGAGCACCCGCCCGTCGGGATCCTCGAACAAAGAGAACGCGCCGACGTCGGGCACGTCCTGCCGCTCCACCAGGATCTTCCCTCCCGCCTCCTTGATCTTGCTCTTGAACCTCTCGAGGTCGTCCACGCGAATGTAGAACGACATGTTCCCGGGCCACGGTCCCTGCTGCGGCGTCATCATGCCGCCGTTGATCCCGCCCTCACCTCCGGTATCGACCATCCGGTAGTTCATTTCCTCCAGGAGGTTGATCTTCCAGTCGAAGACCTTGCCGTAGAAGTCGGCTAGCTTCCCGGGATTCTCCGACCAGAATTCCCAGTGAACGACGGGCTGACCCATGAGGACACTCCTTGTGGGAGGGAAAGTGGCGAATATACATGTCGTCCGGGGGGGCGGCAGGGGCGACACCGCTCGGGGTGGTGTCCGCACGATGAGAGTGAGCGGTGCCGCCTCACCCTGCCGCATTCCTGCAACGTAGCAGCGACCGTCTGGGTTGCACGGACCACCGGGGGAGGGCACCGTGAGCGAGCGCGACACGCTGAAGACACAGGTCTATGGCACCTACAGTCACGTCCACCTGCTGCACGCCCTGGAGGGGCTCACCGCCGAGCAGGCAGGGGCGCTGCCGCAGGGGGCACCGCACTCGATTCACCAGCTGGTCGCGCACATGACCTACTGGCAGGAGATCGGGCTGGCGCGCGTGCGGGGCGACCACGCGCCGACGCCGGAGGGTGCGGCCGACGGCTGGACGGCACCGGCGGCACCAGAGAGTGAGGAGGAATGGGAGGACACCGTGGAAGGGTTGGCGGCCGGCCTGTGGGAGCTGGACGCGATGCTGGAGGCCCCCGAGGTGGACCTGGACCGCGTGGTGGAACCCGAGCGTCAACGCACCGCCCGCGACAGCGTACTCATGGTGCTGTGCCACAACAGCTACCACCTGGGCGAGATCGTGCTACTGCGGCGTCAACTCGGCGCGTGGCCGCCACCCAGAGGGGGAGACACCTGGTAATGGCCCGCGACGAGTCGTTCAAGGAGTTCGTGCTGGACCAGCTGCGGGAGCTGGAGGGCGTCAGGGCCCGTGGTATGTTCGGAGGCTTCGGGCTGTACGCGGGTACGACCTTCTTCGGGGTCGTCTCTGGCGGGCGGGTCTACTTCAAGACCACCGACGAGACGCGCGGCGACTACCAGGCGCGGGGCATGGAGCCGTTCAGGCCCAGCGAGAAGCAGACGCTGAAACGCTACTACGAAGTGCCGCCTGAGGTGCTGGAGGATGCGGAGCTGCTGGTCGAGTGGGCCAGGCGGGCGCTCGGTTAGGGAGCACCGTCGCCACCGAGCATGACCACCCTGCGCAGGGAGCTGACGCTCTACGGCCTGACCATGGTGGCCGTGGGCTCGAGCGTGGGATCGGGGATCTTTCTCACGCCCGCGCAGATCGCCGCGCAGCTCCCCTCGCCGGTCATGATCATGCTGGTGTGGGCGCTCGGTGGGGTCATCGCACTGGCCGGCGCGCTCACCTTCGCCGAGCTCGGCTCGATGTTCCCCCAGGCTGGCGGGGTGTACGTCTACCTGCGCGAGGGCTACGGCGACCTGTTCGGCTTCCTCTACGGCTGGGCGTACCTGCTGGTGATCACGTCCGGCGCGATGGCCGCTCTCACCATCGCGTTCGCGTCCTATCTCGCCTTCATCTTCCCGATGAGCCAGACGGCGATCACCGGGGTCGCGCTGCTGGCGATCGTGGTCGTCACCGTGGTCAACATCGTGCGCGTGAAGGCGGGCGAGCTGTTCGCCGACGTCTTCACCGGGCTCAAGCTGGCAGGGATCACGGGGCTGGTGCTCGTCGGCCTCCTCTTCGGCCAGGCGAGCACCATGCAGGCGCCGGTCACGGCCACCCCGACGGACAGTCTCGCCACGGCGTTCGGCCTCGCCCTGATCGGCGTGCTGTGGTCGTACGGCGGCTGGCAGCACGCGAGCTACGTAGCGGGCGAGGCGATAGAGCCGCGGCGCACCGTGCCGCGCGCCATGGTCTTCGGGGCGCTCATCGTTGCGGCCGTCTACCTGCTCACCAACCTGGCCTACATGTTCCTGCTGCCGGTCTCGGAGATCGCCGCCTCGGACAGCGTGGCCGCCGACGCCGTGAGCACCGTGATCCCGTTCGGGGGAACGCTGATCGCCCTCGTGATCGCCATCAGCGTGTTCGGCACGGCGGGCATCTTCGCCCTGTCCACGCCGCGCATCTACTACGCCATGGCCGACGACGGGGTGTTCTTCCGCAAGCTGGCCGAAGTGCACCCCCGGTTCCGTACCCCGGCCAACGCAATCCTGCTCCAGTCGGCCTGGGCCATCGTGCTGCTCCTCTTCTGGGGCACGTTCGAAGATGTGATCACCTACGTGGTGTTCATGGACTGGGTGTTCTTCGCGCTGGCGGGCGCGGCCGTGTTCATCTTCCGCCGCACCCGCAAGGACACCGAGCGGCCCTACAAGACGTGGGGTTACCCATTCACGCCGGCGCTGTTCGTCGGCATCTCGGCGTGGTTCGTGATCAACACGCTGGTCGAGCGGCCGCTGCACGCGTGGGTCGGCCTCGTCTTCACGGCCGTGGGGGTGGGTGTCTATTTGGTGTTCAAGCGGCGGGCCAGGCCGGCGTGATCCAGAGGATCGTGGTCCCGCTAGTGTCGTAGTCGTGCTGTTGAGCTCGGGCAACCACGGCCAGGTTACGGCCGTAGTTGAAGAGAGATAGACAAGGACGAGATCATGAGATCGCCCCTCTGCGTGCTCGCTTTGATGTCGCTCTTGCCGCACGCCGCGGCCGCCCAGAAGACGATTCCCGAACTCCTGCTCAAGCAGCCCGTCGAGCGGGAGTTCGCCTCCGCCGACACGCACGCGTATCGCGTGCCGGTCGAGCGCGGGCAGTTCGTCTTCATCGCGGTGGACCAGCTCGGGATTGACCTGATTGTGCGGCTGCTGGATCCCGACGGCGAAGTGCTCGAGGAAGTTGACGGCCCGGTCCCGTTTGGCATGGAGGAGGTGCCATTCTCACCGGAGGTGTCGGGGGAGTACACGGTGGAGATACGGGCATACGACCCCGAGGCCCCACCGGGCCGCTACGCCATCGTCCTCGAGCGGCGAGAGCCGGCTGCGACGACCCCCTCGGGAAAGATCGACCAGCTCCTGGCCCCCTGGAGCCGTCCCGGCACCCCCGGTGCGGCGGTGGCGGTGATGCACGACGGGGAGATCCTGCACGAGCGAGGCTACGGTCTAGCGAACCTGGAGTACGACATCCCCGTAACGCCGCAGACCGTGTTCCACGTCGGGTCCATGGCGAAGCAGTTCACGGCGTTCGCCATCGCGGTGCTGGCGGACCAGGGCAAGCTGTCACTCGACGACGACATCCGCCGTCACCTGCCCGAAGTCCCCGACTTCGGCAAGACCATCACGATCCGTCACCTCCTGCACCATACCAGCGGGCTGCGGGAACAGTTCGAGCTCCTGGCGCTAGCCGGGTGGAGCGTCGATGACGCGACCACCGACGACCAGATCCTGCGGCTGGTGGCGCGCCAGCGGGAGCTGAACTTCGATCCTGGGGAGAGATACCTCTACTGCAATACCGGCTACACGCTGCTGGCCGAGATCGTGTCGCGGGTCACGGGTCAATCATTTGCCGAGTGGACCTCGGAGAACATCTTCCGTCCGCTGGGCATGGCTCACACCCGCTTCGTAGACGACGGCCGGTTGATTGTGCCCAACCGTGCCTATCCGTACGGCTACAACCCGAGCGGCAGGTTCCGGAAGTGGGACGTGGGCTACGTGACCGTGGGGCCCGGGGGCCTCTACACGACCGCCGGGGACCTGCTGAAGTGGGCCAGGAACTTCGAGGATGCGCGGGTGGGTGGTCGGGCCGTAATCGAGCAGATGGATCAACCTGGTGTGCTCAACAGTGGCGACACGATCCGGTACGTGCTGGGGAATCGCATCGGTGAGGTGCGCGGGCTCCGGACCTATTACCACAACGGCATGTCGGGAGGCTTCAAGGTCCACCTGATACGCTATCCGGACCAGCGCTTTGCCATCGCAGTGCTCGGCAACATGCGCACGTTCTGGCCGGACGAGGTGGGAGAGCGGATCGCAGAGCTCTACCTGAGTGAGGAGATGGAGGCACCCGAGGAGCCGACGGCGGGCAGCCCGGGCGGCGGGCCGCCGGGAGCCGAACCAGAGCCCTACGCGCCCACCCGAGACCAGCTTCTGGAGTACACAGGTGAGTACGCCAGCGAGGAACTAGGTGCGGTCTACTCCGTCTCTCTGGAGGGCGAAAGGCTGGTAGCGACGCACGTGCGGTACGAGCCGATCAGGCTGAGGCCGGTCGCCCCGGATGTGTTCTCCGGCAACGTCTGGTTCGTGAGACGGATCCGCTTCGAGCGGGACGGGCAGGGCGAGGTCACCGGGCTCCGGATCTCGGGCCCCAGGTCGCGCAACGTGCTGTTCGTGCGGCACGGGAGGTAAGCCGCCTTTCGGCGCCTAGGAGGGAGTGCAGGAGGGCTCCGAACTCCTCACGGTAGGTGCCCGAGAACCGCGTGGTTGCCGCTCGGAGGGGTGGAGGCCACGGTCGGTTCCGAGATGCGGCAGTTGCAGAGCTCCTGACGTAGCTGCAGGACCGTCACCTCCTGCCACACCGTCGATCCGATGGCGGCGCCGACGACGCCGCCGGCGATGCCACCCTGGATGGCGCCCTCGACGCCACCTCGGGCGGCTGCCTCACCGATGTCGTGATCCCCGTCGAGACCGCCGAAGATCGCCTCGGCGGCGGCACCCGCGAGCGCACCGGCCAGCGCGCCCGTCAGCGCACCGATCCCCACGCCCTTGGCAACGCTGCCGGCGGTCGGTCTGCGGCCACGCCATACCTCGAGCTTCGCGATCCGGGTCACGGGGACGGCCACGTGCTTCCACGACTGGGAATCATGCAGGAGCAGCGTGTCCGCATCCAGGTAGATCAGGGTTCCCTGGAAGACCCTGGGCAGCTCGGTGGGGGCAGGGGGGGTAGGGTACTCGCTGACCCGCACCACCGTGCCGGCGGGGGCGGGCGGGGAGGGGTTGGTGACCACACAACCCGAGGCCAGGAAGGCTGCGGCTACGAGCGGTAGTGAGCGAGCTGGACCCACGATGCCTCCTTGCACCGTCCACGCCAACGGTGCTCGGAGGCCGTCAAGCTTTCGTCAAGTCGCGGCCAAAGAGGACTGTCTCGCTCCCCTTTCCCGCATTCAACCTATCGCAGCCTGCGGGAGTCCAAGGTTGTACGGACGGACTGATATGCGCATTCTGGGTGGCAACACGCAGAAAAGGGAGGGAGCGATGGGGACGTGCAGATTCGGCCTGCTTGCGCTCTGTGGCGTGATCCTGCCGCTGAGCGCCACCGCTCAGCAGGCCCCACCGCCAGCGCAGGAAGCCTTCTTCGAGATCATACGTACCCAAGGTGCTGCCCGAGCCACGGAGCTGTTCCGCCGCGCGCGGCAAGCGGCGCCGGACACGGTGCTGTTTGCGGAACGCGACCTGAACTGGTTGGGCTACGCCGAATACCTGCGCCGGAACGAGGTGGATGAGGCCATCGAGATCTTCAAGCTGAACGTAGAGGCTTATCCCGACGCCTGGAACACGTACGACAGCCTCGGTGAAGCGTACATGGTCCACGGTGACATCGATCTGGCGATTGCCAACTACGAGAAGTCGGTAGAGCTCAATCCCGAGAACCATGTCGGCAGGAGATACGCGTACGTCCTCAGGAACTACACGAAGCGGGAGCACTACATCACCATGCGCGACGGGGTGAGGCTGTTCACTCAGGTATACGCGCCGCGCGATCGCAGCCGCACCTACCCGATCCTCCTCTTTCGCACGCCCTATTCGACGATGCGCAGGTATGGGCCCACCAATTATCACAATAACCTCGGGCCCAACGAGGCGTGCATGAAGGATGGGTACATCTTCGTGTACCAGGACGTGCGTGGCCGCTATATGTCGGAGGGGGAGTACGACAACGTGCGTCCGCACGTGCCGGGCGATAGCGCGATCGACGAGAGCTCCGACACCTATGACACCATCGAGTGGCTCCTGGCCAACGTCGAGGGCCACAACGGGAAGGTCGGGATGTGGGGCATCTCGTACCCCGGCTTCTACACGTCGGCGGCGCTGGCGGAGGCGCATCCTGCGCTGGTGGCGGCCTCGCCGCAGGCGCCCATCGCCGACTGGTTCTTCGACGATTTTCGGCACCACGGTGCATTGATCCTCAACTACTTTCGCTTCGAGCGGGTGGTCGGCTATCGACGGGATAGCCTGACCACGCAGCGGTGGTGGTCCGACCCGCCGCTGCACACGCGCGACGGGTACAAGTTCTACATGGACCTCGGGCCACTGAAGAACGTGAGCGCAATCTTCGGCGAGCGCGATTTCCTGTGGCGCCAGCTCGTCGAGCACCCGAATTACGATGCGTTCTGGCAGGCGCGCAACATTTTGCCGCACCTGAAGGGCTTGCGACAGACCGCCGTCATGACCGTCGGGGGGTGGTACGATGCGGAGGACCTGTACGGCACCTTCAACACGTACCAGGCGCTCGAGCGGCAGAACCCGGGCATCTTCAACATCCTGGTAATCGGGCCCTGGAGACACGGCGGATGGACCTACGACCGGTCGCCGCACATGTTCGGCGACATCTACTTCGGCGACAACATCTCCGGCTGGTATCAACGAACGGTCGAGGCGCCGTTCTTCAGGTACTTCCTCAAAGGGGAAGGGGAGGCGCNNCTCACGTTCGACACCGGGCGCCACGAGTGGCGCGAGTTCCAGGCCTGGCCGCCGGCCGAAGCCGAGCCGCTGCGCCTGCACTTCCGCGCCGACGAAGGCCTCTCCACCCTGCCGCCCACGGCGGATGAAGTGGCGTATACGGAGTACATCAGCGATCCCAACGAGCCGGTGCCCAGCAGAAACCAGATCCGCTTTGCCCGCATGCCGCGCGCGTACATGAACGAGGATCAGCGCATGCTGGAGCGCCGGCCGGACGTCATCGCGTTCCAGACCGAGGTTCTGGAGGAGGACCTCACGCTCGTGGGGGACATGGTTGCCCATTTGAAAGTGTCCACGACCGGCACGGCCGC
>JABAOF010011248.1_pt2 | contig 14270 bp, 12 predicted proteins | sample 7062171 | NCBI WGS metagenome assembly JABAOF01 (sample SAMN14538628, study PRJNA623070) | marine sediment metagenome | biome: marine biome [ENVO:00000428]; feature: marine pelagic biome [ENVO:01000023]; material: deep marine sediment [ENVO:00002113] | place: India: Gulf of Khambhat ...
ACGGTAACACCGGTCAACATGATCACAGTAGCCAGAAAGCGAGGCACTACGAGGAACTGCACGGGGTTCAGCGCGTGAGCACGGAGGGCTTTGATCTCCTCGGCCTCGACCATGGCACCGATCTCGGCTGCGATGGAAGCGCCGGCGAAGCCGCTCAGGACGATCGCGGTGATCAAGGGCCCGAGCTCTCGGAAGACCGCGATTGCGATAATGTCTGCGACCCGCTCCAACTGGCCGTAGTCTCGAAGCGTCGGGGCCATTTGAAGGGCCAGGATAATACCGATGAAGACCTGGACCAGCGCGATGATCGGGATGCTGCGAACGCCCACCCGGACCATCTGGACGGCCAAAGCCCCGCGCCCGAGTTTGATCCGCGGCACGAACAGACCTCGCAAGGTCCATAGCGCTGCATCACGCAACAGGTACACGACCCCGCCGAAAAATTGCGCCCCGCCGGCGAGGGCGTCAATCCCTCGAAAGCCTGCCCGGCCCATGCCTTCGGCAACTCGTTGGAGCATCGCAAGGACCAACGAGGGCGCTCTTGCCTTGGCGGGTGGATGGGCCTGGCCGTTGCTCACGCTTCCAACGCCTCCTTTTCCGTGTGGCAAATGGTGAAGAACTGGTCCAGTTTGGTGATCTCGAAGACGCTACGGACACGGTCGTTCATGCCGGCCAGGGCGAGCCGGCCCCTGTAAGCGTTGACCGATTGGAAGGCCTTTACCAGTGTGGCCACCCCCGATGAATCAATATACCCCACGCTCTCCAGGTTGATGATCAGGCGGGGGGGCTTGCGCCGGCAGACGGTGACCAACGTCTCGTCGAGCGCCGGACTGCCGTGCAGATCAACATCGCCGGCCAGGACGACGACTGTCGCATCACCCACCTGGCGGACCTCTCGCACCGGCCTATCGTCGGACATCGTGGTCCCTCGATGGCATATTAAGACCCGCTCGTCCCCGGCAGCGCGTCTTTCGGGCGGCCCGGGCCGGCGGCCTACGTGGCGTTGGGCCGACGGACGTGCTTGACCATTCGCAGCTCCATTCCGCCGCCTTCCAACCGGCTATATTGTGCGTCATCCATGACAGTGCGGATGATGTGCACGCCCAAACCGCCTGGGCGGACCTCTTTCAGATCGCGGCTCCGAATCGCGGCCGGGTCCACCTGGCAGCCGAAATCGCGGATAGTGATTTGGATACCGCTGCGATCGGGGGCCATGATCGGCTCAAGGCGGATGCAGATCTCGCCGTCCGGAGCCCCTTGGTACCCATGCTTGATCACGTTGGCCAGGGCCTCGTCCACGGCCAGCACGATCGCCGCCACCTCCGCGTCGCTGAAGCCTTGCAAGCCGGCCATCTTTTCGACCGCCCCGCGCACCACGGGCAGCGTACCGGCGTCGCTGCGGATGGTCAGATCGACGGCTTGATCACAGGTTGGCGCGTTCTTGGCGTCCATCTGCCAGCCTCAGGCTCCGGGGCCCTCCTGGCCGGGCTGAGTTGCCGCCCGGGGCCTGCTGTCAAGAAACGATCGCCAGCGATTGACAGCTAAAGCACGCTCCTGAGCCGGCTTGCGATAATCGTAGCCCATTCGCGTGCCGGTGATCTTCTCCAGAGCCAGGATCGCGTAGAACCGTACGCCCTCGTCCTCGTCCTCGAGCCGATCGACTAATAGGGGCACTGCCGACCCGTCGCCGCGCTCGCCGGCTTCACGGACGGCCATGATCCGCAGACCCGGATCCGGCGCGTTGATGGATTTCGGATAGGGCGCCACACCGAGCCGGCATCCGCCCGCGACTACGCAGACGGTCGCTGAAGCCACTACCAGTGAAGTCGTACAGCGCACCACAATCAGTGGGCTTGAAAAGCTGCTCAAGCATCACACGGACGCAGTCAAGTAGGTTCAACTCCCGGACTTGCAGATTATAAAAGCGTGTGCCACGTCTGCAACCGGTTTGTCGTGGCCAGATGCTATGGTACGATCAGGCCATGATGGGACGGGCTGGCTGGATATTACTGTGCTGCGTGTGCGGCGCGTCAGGCTGCGTAAACGGTGGGTGGGGTGGCGCAAGTCCGACGAGCACAGAGGAACTTGCCATTCTGTGGCAAGAGTACGGTACATATTCGCGTGCCGCCCGACGGATGCGCATCGTAGCGCGCGATGCAGCGACCCTGTCGCAGATTCCCTTGGCCGATGTGCCAGTGGACTTTCGGGATCAGATGGTCCTGATCGCCACGCTGGGTCCCGTCCGTTCCGACGAGTACGGCATCCGGATCACGCGCGTGTGGCGGGAGGGCAAGTTCATCAAGACGTTGATCCGGGTGGCACGCCCCGCCGGCGGGCAGGCAAAGCCGCTGGTATTGGCCAGCCCCTACCATGTGGTGATCGTACCGAAGAGCGGCCTGAATGTCGTGGGTTTCTCGGCCGATGTCCCGTCGGATGCCTTCGACTTCAAGTGGATGAGACCACGGCGATAATCGTACAGTATCATCGGTCACGGCGCGAGTCGGCAGACAAGTCCGGCTGGACGAATGTGCAAGTCACGACGGTGTGGACAGCGGCACGGGTAAGGGATTCGCAGCGGCATCCGTGGGGAATTGTCCCATCCCGGCGAGTCCGGTCTGCCGGAGTTGGCCCCATCGGTCGCGGCGCTGCCGGGGCGAGCGTGCGGGCATCTAGATATGGTAGAGATCAGGCCGGCTCGGTCCGATGAGTGGCGTGCGGCGTTTCGGGTGTTGGTCAGACGGCCCGGCGCCAGTCTTGCTAGCGCCGATGCTCAAGTTGACGCACTGCTGGCTCTGCCCCACTTGCGATCGGCGACGCTCCATCCTCCGATGATCGCCGCTCAAGGTACGCGCCTGCTTGCAGCATGTGCCTGCCTTGAATTGCCGGGCCGGACCGGAATCGTGCTGGTACCGGCCCTGTGCAATGACCCGGGCTCAGCCGATTTGGTAGTCGAACTTCTGCGCGCCCAGCGCGATCAAGCCTTTCAGCACGGTGTGCGGTTACTTCAAGTGCTTCTGGAGCCTGGTGGCTCAGTGGCGGAAGCGGCGTTAGCTCAAGCGGGCTATGAGCTTCTGGCCGAACTGCTCTACATGGAGCGCGACGCGCGTTTGTCGGACCTGCCCAGTGAGCCGACGCCAGCGCTAACGTGGGAGACCTACGAGCCGAGCAGCCACTCGGTGTTCGCCGAGACGATAGCGGCGACGTACGAGGGCAGCTTGGACTGCGCGAAGCTCAACGGCTTGCGTGAGATTGAAGACATCATCGCGGGACACAAGGCCGCCGGGGAGTTCGATCCGCAGCACTGGTTCGTCGCCAGGCTTGAGGGCAGGCCCGCGGGCGTGCTTCTGCTGGCAGGTCAGCCGATGACCGCGGCCATGGAGATCGTCTATATGGGCGTCGCGCCGTGGGCGCGACATCGCGGGACGGGCAGCGCAATCGTCCGACGGGCTTTGGAAGTCGCCCACGCGGACGGCGCCGCCAAGTTGACGCTGGCCGTTGATGACGCGAACGAACCGGCGAGGCGGCTGTACGAGCGTTTTGGACTCCGGCAAACAGGTCGAAGGCGCGCCTGGATCCAACTTGTGCGCTGATGGGTCCGCGCGGGGGGAGCGGGTTTTCCACGACGTTTCCACAACGCGCGCGAATCTGTGGCTAACCGGTGTACAGAAGTTTTTTTTGCCGCGCAACCGCTTGTATGGTCGGACCTGGTCCCGCGTGAACAAGTTTCCGTGTGGAAATCCTATTGACGCTGCTGGCGACCGGTGGTATGTTTCGTGCGTATTTGGCGCAGGTCAGAAAAAAAGCCGAGTCTCCTTGACCTCTTGTAGTCGTGGTCAGCCGATGGGGTGCGCGGGAGTGGTGCGCCGTCACGCCCAAGGGAAGGAGCCGCCTCGTGACTCTCGCCGTTGCCGACCCAGTTGCACGAATACAGTCGCGGATCGCTGAGAAGCTCGGCCCCCAACGCTACAAAGTTTGGTTCAAGAACGCGACTCGCATGGCGGTCACCAACGGGTATCTGAGGGTCGGGGTGCCCAATCTCTTCGTCGGGTCCTGGATTGAAGAGAACTTTGCCGACGTGATCTCGCAAGCAGCCGAGGAGGTCACCGGGCGCAGGCTCAACGTCAGCTTCGCGATCGACCCCGGCGTTTTCGGGAGCCTCCGGCCTCGGCAACTTGATTCGCAAGCGGAGTACATTGCCAAGAATCCAGAGCGTGTGGCCCGAGACCGGAAACGATCGGGCGCTTCGCCGCCGGCACGTCCGTTGCGGGGTCGCCTGGACGAGTTTGTCGTAGGTCCTGCCAACCGCTTAGCTTACAGCGCCGCCCGCAACGTGGTGGACAGCCCTGCCTCTCAGTTCAACCCACTGTTCATCCACGGCGGCTGCGGGCTGGGCAAGACACACCTTCTGCAGGCGGTCTGCAACGGGATTAAGGAGCAGCGTCCGAGCTGCCGGTGGGCGTACGCGTCGGGCGAAGAGTTCACCAATCAGTTCATCTTCGCCCTTAAGACGAGCCGGTACGAGGAGTTCCGCCAGCGATACCGCAACCTCGATCTGCTCGTCATCGATGACATACATTTCCTTGCCAGGAAGAAGGCTACGCAGGAGGAGTTCCTGCACACGTTCAATGCCATCGACGCGATCGGCAAACAGGTGGTGATGGCCTCCGACTCACACCCGAAGATGGTCGGCCAGTTGTCTGAGTCGCTGGTCAACCGCTTCGTTTCCGGGATGGTGGTGAGGATCGATCCCCCCGATCGCGAGACACGGTGCGAGATTCTGCGTCGCCGGGCCGCCGCGACGAACCACGACATCTCGGAAGAGGTGATCGCATACATCGCCGAGAGCTTCGAGGCCAACGTGCGGGAGTTGGAGGGGGCGTTGCTGAAGCTGATCGCGTTCAGCACGGTTGTCGGCCGAGCGATCAGCTTGTCGCTGGCCCACGAGGCGCTGGCCGAGCACCTTGTCCGCACGGCGCCGCTGGTGCGCGTCAGCGATATCGAGAGCGTCGTGGCCACCTATTTCGGGTTGACACCGGCCGATCTCCACACGTCGCGCAAAACACGGACGATCGCGCTATCGCGCGGGATTGCGATGTACCTGGCGCGGAAGCACACGGACATGAGCTTCCCGGAGATCGGCCGTTTCATGGGTAACAAGAACCACGCCACGGTGATCCTTGCATGCAGAAAAGTGGAGCGTCTGCTTGCAGAGGACGGCACGGTTGGCTGGTTAACTCCGGCCGGCAAGAAGCAATCGTCGCTGAGAACGATTCTGGACGAGTTGGAAGGACAGCTGGGTAAGGGCCCGGCGCCAGCGGCGTAGCCAGGATGTCGCGCCGCCGGCCGGAGACTGACAAGAAGCGGAAGCCACACGGGCTTCCGCTTCTTGCGTTCACCCCCGGCATGTTGTGAATCCAAATGGGCCTCGCACGTTCGGGCGCATGCATTTAGTATGTTAGGCGTCCGGTGGTCTCGGACAGACGCGGTACGGCGCCGGGCACGCGGAGCAGACCGATGGCTGATGCGCGTGGCGAGGCTTGCCCGCGGCGGCTGAAGCTGATCGCCTGCGAGGAGATTGCGTTTCGCGAGATTTGCCTGCTGGCGGCCCGCAGCAGAAACATCGTCGATCTAGAATTCCTCCCGAAGGGCCTGCACGACCTCGAAACCCCTCAGATGGTTCGTCGCATTCAGGAGCGAATCGACGCCGTTGATGAGACGCTGTACGAGGCCGCCTTGCTCGGCTACGGTCGGTGCAACGACGGGGTGGCGGGCTTGGTGGCGCGTCGCATACCGCTCATCCTGCCGCGAGCGCACGATTGCATCACGTTCTTTCTGGGCAGCAAGCACGCGTACCGTCGGTATTTCGATGAGAATCCGGGCACCTACTTCCGGACAAGCGGGTGGATCGAGCGGAACTTCGTGCGTGAGCCGGACTCTGTCATGCGCAAGCTGGGCCTGGACAAGTCGTACGAGGAGTACGTGGCCCAGTACGGGCCCGACAACGCCAAGTTCATCTGGGACTCGATCCAATCCTGGCAGGATCGGTACGAGCAACTGGTGTTCGTGGATACGGGTACGGCGCTGGAGCTGCGGTACGACGAGCGGGTCCGGCGGGAAGCAGCGGCGGCCGGGTGGCGTTACGAAAAGCTCGAGGGCAACCTGGAAGTGCTGCGGCGGCTGCTCGACGGCGAGTGGGATGAGGGCAGCTTCGTGGTCGTGCCGCCCGGACAGATGATCGTCGCACGGGATGATGAGCGGATTCTCGATTGCGCGCCGGTCGAGGGCGACGCGGCCGCAGGACACGGCAGCCCGGCACGCCAGGAGCGCCGGAGTGAGCAAGCCGATCCGCAGGACTCACAACCAACGGACCAGGGCTAGCGTGCATCCGACGCGGTCCGGACACGCGATGATGGTACGGGAGCTTCTGAAGACCGTGGAGTGGTGACGGGGCTGCGTCAGAAGGCTTGTCAAGGAGAGCGAACGGAATGGGCACGAAAGCGTTTCTCGCACTGGACCTCGGCGCGGACAGCGGACGCGGCGTGTTGGGCCTGTTCGACGGGGGCCGGTTGCGTCTCGAGGAGATTCATCGCTTCGACAACGGGCCGGTGCCGGTGCTCGCAAGCCTGCACTGGGACGTGCTGCATCTGTTCACGGAAATCAAGAACGCCATGGGCATTGCAGCCAAGCGGGACGACTGCGAGCTGGCGGGGATCGGCGCGGACACGTGGGGGGTGGACTTCGCGCTGCTGGGCCGCGGGGACGTGCTGCTGGGCAATCCCTATCACTATCGCGACCGGCGAACCGAAGGCATGCTGGAGCAGGCGTTCCGACGCGTCGGGCGCGACCGGATCTTCGAGCGAACGGGCATCCAGTTCATGCAGTTCAACACGCTGTTCCAATTGCTGGCGATGCGCCTGAGCAATTCGCCGCTGCTGGAGGCGGCCGAGCGGCTGCTGATGATGCCCGACCTGTTCGGATTCTGGCTGACGGGTCGCAAGGTGGCGGAGTTCACCGACGTGACGACGACGCAGGCGTACGATCCGCGCGAGCGGGCCTGGGCGTGGGGCCTGCTGGAGAAACTCGACCTGCCCGGGCGCATCATGCCCGAGATCGTTCCGCCGGCAACCGTGCTGGGCCAACTCGTGGCTTCAGTGGCTGATGAGACCGGCGCGCCGAAGATTCCCGTGATCGCGCCGGCTTGTCACGATACGGCTGCGGCGGTCGCGGCGGTGCCGGCGGACGCGACGCGCTCGTGGGCGTTTCTCAGCTCGGGGACGTGGTCCCTGATGGGCATGGAGGTCCACGATCCGATCATCACCGAGCAGAGCCTGCGCTACAACTTCACCAACGAAGGAGGCGTGGAAGGTACGTTTCGTTTTCTTAAGAACATCATGGGGCTGTGGCTCTTGCAGGAGTCGCGAAGGACGTGGCAGCGGGCCGGGCAGGAGCATTCATACGATCAGCTCTCGGAGATGGCCGCGGGGGCAAAGCCGTTCGCAACCTTGATCGATCCCGACGACTCCCGGTTCATCGCCCCGGGGGACATCCCGGCTCGGATCGCGGAGTTCTGTAAGCAGACGCACCAGGCGCCGCCCGACAGCATCGCCGGCTTCGTGCGGTGCATCTTCGACAGTCTGGCGCTCAAGTACCGCTGGGTGTTGGAGCGGATCGAAGAGTGCACGGGTCGATCGGCTGAGGTGGTGCACGTGGTGGGCGGCGGCTCGCTGGATCGGTTTCTGTGCCAGTTGACGGCGGACGCCACGGGTCGATTGGTGGTGACCGGGCCGGTGGAGGCCACCGCTGCCGGCAATGTGATGATGCAGACGATCGCCTCGGGACAACTCAGCTCAGTCGCTCAGGGCCGCGAGCTGATCCGCAAGTCATTCGACGTGCGCACGTACGAGCCTAAGCCGGACGATTCCTGGCAGGAAGCGTACGAGCGCTTCTGCAACTTGCTGCCCGCCGGGTGATTCGCTGCGGGGCTCGGCGCGTCGCGTACGTGGGCAGCACGCCGCTCGACTTGAGCGACCGTGAAAGGTCGCTCATTGCGCCGCTAAGCGGCGAAGCAAGGAGATCGACAAGCTGCTGCGCCTCCGCCAGCTCTACTTGCACTCGTATGCCCCGTAAGCGAGGTACGTAGTGCTTCCCCGCCGTGCGGCGATTTGCCAGAACTCCCGGAATAGCACTTTGCCGGCTTCGTCCCGCCACTCATACCGCCAGGTGTTCCCGGCCCTGTTGGGAAGGTAGGTGCTCTCCCGCCGCTTGACCTGGTAATCGACTAGGTCCACGCGCGTCGTGTGACCGTTGGCGTGGCGGTACTCGATCTTGACCAAACCAACGTCTGGTGCGTACCAGTCGAGGCGTGTGCCCTCTTCGTAGCCCTTCCACGTCGCATCGGTGCTAGACCCGGGTGTCCGGGCTGTAGTGAGCTCCGTCCTGACGAGGACCGAACTGGCAAATGCGCCGGCGCGAACGTGCACCTTCTCGTTTCTTGCCTGAATCATGCGCTGGGCGGTGACGCTCTGGCAGCCACCGGCCGACCCGGTGTTCCATGTGTCCGTCCATGTCTTGCCGACGCGCACGGGAAGAAGCAGCAGCCGTCCCATGCCAAGAGAACACGGAGTGAACCCGCTGAGATACCCGGAGACCGGTGGCGTTGACGAGGACATTCGATCTCCGGTTGCCAGACGTTCTGACGTGGCAACCACATGCGCTACGCCGTCGACGTAACCGCCTATCCTCTTTGGCCGCGCCTCACACGCCAATGATCGAGCAACGAGCGCTGAGCCCGCCATGTGCGCGTGTGATTGTGGATCGCGAGCTTGTCGAAAGAGGCGATTTCCCTCTTGGGTGACTTCAAGCATTCTTGAGTAGTTGCGGTGCCGGAAACAGGCGCCCGCAGCAGCAAAGCACAGGCAAGCCTTCCGCTCAGTGTGCTCGGGGGAGTCTAAGGCAGCGAGCAGCTCATCCCAACACTTGATCGCCTTGGCGGGGGCTCTGCTCTTCTCGTAGTTGCCGGCCAGCACGGCCCGCGCGTCACTCTCCAGGTGGCCATCGTCAATCTGGCGCGCAATAGACACCGCGCGACGAAGTGCGGCTTGGACGCCGCGGGGCTGGCTGCGCGCGCCAGGCCAACGCGCCATGTCCACGAGCGCTACGGCCTCGCCTCGCTTGTCGCGCGAGTGTCGGGCGTGCTCGAGGCTCTTGGCGCAATACGTGCGCCTTTGCCGCGGGCTTAATTCGACCGCGTGCGTGGCGCACGAGATCAGGAACCGATCGGCGCGGTGCGTTACCACGCGGCACGTCTCAGCGAACTTACTCTGATAAGTAAGCCACTGATAGCGCCACCAATTCCCCACGACAAGCGGGAGGTAGTCAGAGCCCTTGCTACTCACATGGCAGTCGGTCAGCACGATGTCCGTCATCGTGTTGTTCTCATCAAGGCGCCGCAGCTTGACCAGACCCACACCTGGCGCGAACCACGTCCAGCGGGTGCCGCAGTGCAGTCGTACCAGGAATCGCCTGGTGCCGTCCGCTCGCGGAACCGGCCGCCTCGCCGCGATCGACGTTTTCAGTCTCAAACAGCCTTCGAACCGACCGGCTGGTACCCTGACGCTTTCGCAATCGGATTCCGCAATCGTCCCAGCTGCGAGCTTGCCCGTCGGGACGTCCCTCCTGTGGAGATCCACGACAGGGAAATCGCTCTGCCACGACTCGCGCCGTTTGGGCTTTTTGCGCAGCAGCTCCGCAGGCCCGTAGGCGTAACAAAAGGCCGTGCAGACTGCCGGTCGTCCGTAGGACAGATTCACGAAGACGTTCGCCTCGCCAGGCTTCTTCACGCCGAAGCAGGGCTGCTGCAAGAACAAGCCGCGTCCTTTTCTCTCAATCCAGAAATGGCTGAACACGAACCCCCCGGGCTTGCCAGGGACCCATCTGAATCTGCGATCGCTGGACAGATCGATCACCGCCTGGCATAGGGCCGCCAATTCATCGTCGCGTCCCGGCTCGGCCATCCGGAGAGCCTGCCTGGCCCGCGCCTTCATTGCCCGCAAATCCCCTGAATTGCCCAGGACTTCCAGGATCGCTCTGGTCGCCTTCGCCTTGCCGTTGCGATCATCGATCGAAGTGNNCCTCAACCGACGAAAGTAGGCATCTGCCTGCCAAACGAGCAGGTCCATCCGCTTGATCTGCCTACCGCGCGTTGCAGGAAGCTCATCGAGCGCCTGCAGGGCTTCGTCGCAGTACTTCAGCAGGCATTCGTAATCTCGCTGGTTCCTTGCCTTTTCAGCTCGTGCGATCGTCTTGCGTAGGATCCTTACGGTTAGCTCGCGGCCGGGCTTTTCCTGTTCGAGAGCCTGTTCGACCATGGACATCATCTCCTTCTTGAGCTTTCGCCTACCTGCCTGAAGCCGGCCTTTGACGGTTGAGGCAGGCACGCTCCAGAAGCGCGCGATGTCTGCATACGAGCGCCCGTTCATGTAGTAGAGCGTGATAGCCAGGCGCTGGTCCTGCGGGAGGGCTTCGATCGCTCGAAGCACCGAGTCTCGCAGTGAAGAGCCCTCTACCTGATTGCTCGGGTCGGCGTCGGGCTGTCCTGTTGGCTCACGTTCCGGGCTGAGATCTCCGGCGACTTCGCGGCGGGACCTGCGATTCCTGAGCCACATCTTGGTCTTGTTCAGCGCGATGCCCCGCAGCCAAGCCGCGAACTTGGCCTTGTTTGCCAGCGACGCGAGGCGCCGGTACGCCTCCAGAAACGTATCCTGCGCGATGTCTTCGGCATCGGCGAAGCTCTTGACGTAGTTCAGGGCGAGGGCGCACACCATTCCCTGGTACTTCTCAACGAGCGCAGCGAACGCTTGGGTGTCGGCTTGAAGCGTCTTTTCAACCAGGCTTTGGTCGTTCATAGGCCCGGCCTTCCGACAGGTTGGATGAGGCGAGCATCCTTCGGACCCAGCCAGTCCGAAAGGGTGTGGCCTGCCGCCGACGCCTCCGTCGATAGCCCGATCGAGCGGGCCGAGCCACGCCTAGAATGCTCAGCCGCGAAACGCTCCGCCACTATTGTAGTTGCACCCAGCGAGAAGAAGGAACTAACGGTCCTTGCCCTACCCTCGCTTCGCGAACGCGGGCACGCATGCAAGAGGTCCGGTCGGCGCCTGTCGGTTAGCCGCTCAGGACGGAGAAGTAATGGTCGAAGAAGCGGGCGGGGTTGACTTCGCTGGCGACGCGGGTCGGCTTGACTTCAGCAGTCGGGTCGAACTGGGTCAGCCCTGCCAGGCGCGGGCTGGTCAGCTCGACCTGGACCAGGCCGGGGGAGTACTCGCACAGGTCCGGCTCGAAGATGACGGCAGCGGCGAGCGGGTCGTGAAAGGTGATTCGCGGCTGGCGGCGGAACCAGACCTCGGCCATGTCCGCGACCACGTCGAGCGGCCCGCCTCGGAATCGCTTGCGGCAGTCGTCGGCCGGCATGGCACACTTCATGGTGACGTCCAGGCCGATGGCGAGGTGATTCGGCGCGCCGGCGCGGAAGACGATGGCCGTTGCGTGCGGATCGCCCATCGCGTTCCATTCTCTCGGCCTCTCACCGTGCAAGCCGATCGCGTACACGCCGCACATGCACACGAGCTGCTTGAGCAGCGAAGGGATCTGGGGATCCAAGGCGAACAACAGGCCGACGTTGGTGAGCGGACCGATCGTCAGTAGCGTGATCTGGCTGGCGCGCGAGCGGATCACAGCCCGCAGGAACTCGACGGCGGTGTTGGGCTCGAAGTCGCGCCGGTGAGGCCACCGTGAGAGCACCTCGGCCTGGTGGGCGACCTTCTGAGCTTGTTCGATAAGCAGGGGCGTCGCGGCACCGGCGTGGATGGGCACGTCGCTGCGGCCGGCAGCCTTACAGATTGCATCCGCGAGCATCGCGCGTTTATCCGGCTCGCCGGTGACGGTGGTGATGCCCAGGAGCTCGCAGCGCGGCTGGGCGAGCAGATAGACCAGACACGCGGCGTCGTCGATGTCGCTGCCGACGTCCGTGTCCAACAGCACGGGGACTTTCGTGGGCTCTTCGCTCATGGCTTACCAGCCTACTTGGCTCCCTTGACAAGTCGGCCTCTGATTTCTTTGCCGAGGTGTTGCAGGTGCCCGACGTTCAGCAAGAAGTCGCGCGGGTATTCCTGTTTGAGCCACCCGACGGCGGCGTCCATGTCTGCTAGCTTCTTTTCCACGGCGCTTCGCGTAACCTCGGCGGGGTGTCGGCGGTGAACCTGGTAAGCGAAGTACGCGTCGGCGGTGATCCGGTAGAGCTTAGCCAGGTCGCGCAGGCGGACCAGCTCGGTACGAAGCTGGGCAAAGTCAGCGGGCTTAATCTGCGCGGTGAGGCTCTCCAGGTCTCGCAGGAGCTGCTCGGCAATTCTGACGGCCTCGTTCTTCTCGGCGACCACCGCTCGATGGACCTCTACGGTGGGCTCGCGCAGGGACTGCTCGCGCTGCCGCTCCTGATCGGTCGGGATCCACTTGGCGATGCTGTGGCTGGCGACGTGGTACTCGGCGTAGTGAAGATGGGGGATGCGACTGTGATTGTTGAGAAAGTAATACCCCCGCGTCAGAAGCGTCCGCTCGACCACATCGGCGGTTCTTTGCAGGATGTCGGCAAGCGGCTTGGCGGCGGCCTGGCCGTAGCGCCGGGTGACGATCTTATGCCAGGTCGAACGCTCGTCGGCGCCGGCGTTGTTGCAGAACTCCCGGAACGCAGCCAGGTTCAGCTCGCTGACGGTGCCCAGGATGCTGTGGCCATCGCGGCTGATCCGCGTGGCGGCACCGGCGACGCCCTTGCTGCGTTGGTAGGTGAGTCTGTTCTTCAGGTACGCCGGGAGCAAGTAGGGCACGAGGTTCTGGCCGTAGTACTCGTGGCCGAGGTCGAACTCGACGATCTGGCGCCGGCCGGGGAACGCCCCGATCGCCGGATTGTTCGGGTAGTTCGGCTGCCAGTCGTGGGGCACTTCCTTGCTCATGACGATGACGGCAGGATCGGTCGCCTGGATGCCCCGGGTGACGTTCTCTAGCTCGCCGGGCCAGTACACGAACGTGCGGACGATCAGTTGCTTGTCGTGATCGCGGCAGACGGCGTGGAGCGCGTCGATCAACTTGGTGACGCGCTCAGACTTGGGCATCCTTGACGAGACTCTGTTGTCGTCGTACACGGACACGTCGGTTTCGTGAAAGGTCAGCACGAGCCCGTCGATCTCCGGGCAAAGCTTGAAGACCTTTTCATACCTGTCGCGGAGCCACTGCCAGAGCTGGGGCTTGTCGAGCTGAACCTTGCCGTCGCGGGCCAGCCGGCTGGGCACGCGCCGAAGCTCGTGGGTCCAAATGAAGGCTTGGATGCCGTGCTTGTGGATCCGCTGCGTCAGGGTGTTGATCTTGTCCGGCAAGCCTTCTTGCGAGAAGAGCTGGTCGGCGTGGTGGATGATACTGTGGGATAGCTGGATGTGATTGACGCCGTGATCCGCGGCCCGGTCGATGGCCTGACACAGGTACTCAAGGTCGTCTTTGAGGAGTATCCAACCTACGATGAAATCGAACGGAGCGGACGGGCTCATGGTACGCTTTGCTCCTTCTTTGGTGACCACAGGATTGGCCGGCTCGGCGCGGGCGGCACAGACCAATGGCGTTGCAAGAAGAAACGGTAGGACGGCCGGCATAATCCTCGTCCCGAGTCGGGCGGGGGCTCTGGTGCCCCGGCGCTCGGTGCTTACCGCTTGGATAGGGAACGGCATCGCACACGTTTGATGGGGTCCTCCCAGGGCCTCAGTGGGGCGGCTGGATGGGGACGGACTCAGGATCGGCATCGCTTGGCGGCTCGCTTCAGGGCGGCGGCTTTGTCGGTCTTTTCCCAGGTGAAGACACTGCCCTCGCGTCCGAAGTGGCCATAGCGGCAGGTCTGTTTGAAGATCGGTCGGCGAAGCCTGAGGTGGTCGATGATTTCGCCTGGCCTGAGAGGGAAGTGGTCGCGAACGAGCTTAACCAAGCCGGGCGGAGCAATCGTCGCGCCGTCGGTATTGACCAATAAGCTGACGGGTTCAGCCACGCCGATCGCATAGGCCAGCTGGACCTCACATTCGCCGGCGAGGCCGGCTGCGACGATGTTCTTGGCGATGTATCGGGCCATATAGCTGGCCGACCGGTCCACCTTGGAGGGATCCTTTCCGCTGAACGCACCCCCCCCATGGCAGCCCCTCCCGCCGTAGGTATCGACGATGATCTTGCGTCCCGTCAGACCG
>JABAOF010001860.1_pt6 | contig 14258 bp, 11 predicted proteins | sample 7062171 | NCBI WGS metagenome assembly JABAOF01 (sample SAMN14538628, study PRJNA623070) | marine sediment metagenome | biome: marine biome [ENVO:00000428]; feature: marine pelagic biome [ENVO:01000023]; material: deep marine sediment [ENVO:00002113] | place: India: Gulf of Khambhat ...
AGGCCAGGGTGAGCGCGCGGCGCACGCGCGCGTCGTCGAACGGCTCGCGCCGGAGATTCCACACCAGGGCGTACGCCAACATGATGGGGTAGTCGACCACGGCGAGGCGGGCGTCTTCCCGCACGAACGCTGCGTGGGCGGGCGCGATGCCTGCGAAGTCCAGCTCACCGGAGGTGAGCGCCGCCAGCTTGGTGGCCGGCTCGTCTACCACTGCCAGCACGAACCGCTGCATGACGGGGCGCCCCAGCGCTGCCGGGAAGCTCTCACTGCGACGGAACACCCAGCGCTGATTGGAGCGGTGCTCCACGAACTCGAAGGGACCGTTGCCTACCGGCGCGGCGTTGAACGCAGCGTGGCGAATCTGACCAGGATCGAGCTGTGCGAAGCGCGCGGCAGGGAGGATGGCGAGGTCGGTGAGCACGTCGGGAAAGGTAGGCTGGGGACGATCGAACCGCACGCGCACCGTGAACGAGTCGAGCGCGGTCACCTCGACGACCGCCGCTAGGTCGCGCGCCCGCGGGTACGCCACCTCCGGCCGGCGGGCCATGTCCAGCGTCCACACCACGTCTGCCGCCGTCGTCGGGGTGCCGTCGTGCCACGACACATCGCGCCGCAGCACGAACGAGAGAGCGCTGCGATCGTCGCTCCACCTCCAGGTCGCCAGCCGTGGCGCCGGGCGCAGCGCCGTGTCATACGATGCCAGCGTGAGGAGGAGCACGTGCTTCTGGACCGCCTTAGCCAGGGGATGGACCGTCACAAGTGGATTGATGGACTGGAGGTCGGCGCCCGACGCATAGAACACGGCACGCTCGCGCCCCGGCCCCCGCTCCACGGCGCAGGCCGTGACGGCGAGTAGCAGCAGGCTTGACGCCCAGGCGGGCGCCGAGCGATGGTAGCGCATGCTCGGTCGGATCGCGCGGCGTCTCGCCCTCGGCATCGGCATCGTCCTCGTCGTCGTCACGCTCACGTTCATCTTGATTAGTCTCGCGCCCGGTGATCCCGCAAGGCTCTGGGTCGGGCCGGGCGCCGGCCAGGCGGAACTGGAGGCGGCGCGACGCGCCCTGGGCCTCGACCGACCCCTCCTGCTGCGCTACGCTACGTGGCTCGCCGACTTCGCCCGGGGCCACTGGGGAGTGAGCCTGGCACAGCAGCGACCCGTCGCCCGCATCATCGCCGACGCCCTACCCCACACGCTGCTGCTCTCGGTGAGTTCGCTGCTCGTCACCTATCTCGTGGGCGTGCTCACGGGCGTGATCCAGGCGGTTAGGCGCCGCTCGATGCTCGACACGGGCCTCACCGTGGGCACGCTCCTCGTATACGGCATGCCCGCCTACTGGCTCGCCATCATGCTGGTCCTGGTGTTCGCCTACGGTGCGGCGCGCCTCGACTGGCCGGCGTGGCTCCAGTTCCCCGCGCTCGGCGTGGCGGGACTCGACGCCGACTTCCTCGGCCCCTGGGGCCGGCTCGTGGACCGCATGCGCCACCTGGCCTTGCCGCTGGTAACCCTCGGGGCCATCGGCGCGGCGGGGACGGCGCGCTTCGTTCGAGGCTCGGTCATCGACGTGCGGGGACACGACTTCGTGCGCACCGCCCGGGCCAAGGGCCTTCACCCCGCGGCTGTCGAGCTGCGCCACGTGCTGCGCAACGCGCTACTTCCCGTGGTCACGCTACTCGGTCTCTCCCTCCCCGCGCTGTTCTCCGGTACAGTGTTCGTCGAGGTCATCTTCGCGTGGCCGGGGATGGGCCGGGTGATGGTGGACGCCGTCGGAGCGCGCGACTATCCGGTGGTCATGGCCACTACGGCGATCTTCGCCCTCCTGGTCGTAGTGGGGAATCTGCTGGCCGACCTGCTGTATGCCGTGGCCGACCCACGGCTGCGGGGGAAGGCACGATGACAGGGCTGCGGGCGCTGCTGCGCGACGGTCGCGCGGTCACTGGGCTCCTCATCCTGGGGGTGCTCGGAGGGCTCGCCATTCTGGCTCCCGTGCTCGCGCCGGCCGACCCCGTGGCCCAGCACGACGTCCTGGCAACGCGATTCCTGGCGCCGCTCACCGAGGGCCCCGATGGCCTGCGGCACTGGCTGGGTACCGACGCGTTCGGACGCGATGTGTTCTCGCGCTTGGTCTTCGGGGCCCGCATCTCGCTGGCGGTCGGGCTGCTCGCTGTCGCGGTCTCGGTGCTGCTCGGAACGCTGATCGGCGTGCTCTCCGCCGTGCTCGGTGGTGTGGCGGAACGCGCGCTCATGGCCCTGACCGATGCAGCCCTGGCCATGCCGCGGATCGTGCTGCTGCTGGCGCTGGTCACCCTGTGGGAGCCGAGCCTCACGCTGGTCGTGCTGGTGCTCGGCTTCACCGGTTGGATGCCGGTGGCGCGTCTCGCCCGGGCAGAAGTGAAGGGCCTCCTGGGCCGACCGTTCGTGGAAGCGGCACGCGCAGTGGGCGTGGGCAGGCACCGGCTCATGTGGCGTCACGTCCTGCCCAACGCGACCACACCGATAATCGTGGCCGCCGCCCTGGGAGTGGGCAACGCGATCATGCTCGAGGCCGGACTCTCCTTCCTCGGCCTCGGCGTGCCGGCGCCGGCTCCCTCATGGGGCAACATGATCGCCAACGGGCGGGACGCGCTGGTGAACGCCCCCTGGATCGCCACCTTTCCCGGACTCGCCGTGGCACTCACCGTGATCGCGACCAGCCTGCTAGGGGACGGTGCCCGCGATGTGCTCGATCCGCGGACCCGCACCTTCTCCGGGCCCTGAGATCGCGGCGGGAGCCACGCGAGTCGGACAACTGCGCCGGGCGGCGCGCTACCCTCAGCCCGGCTCGTCTCCCAGCGGCACCTGCTTGAGCTCCCGCCTGAGAGCCGGATGCTGGCGCAGCAGGTACCAGCCCATGACGCCGGCGGCGGCCAGGCTCACCACGCCGATCTGCCACCACGCCGACCCCGCCAGCAGCGGCTGCGCGAATACGAGCAGGGCCGCATAGATGTGTGCCGCCACGAAGATCAGCACGAACAGGATCGCGTAGCGGGCCACGGGATAGCGCTCCGCCTTCGTGACCAGCCACGAAGCGAACACCCCGAGGACCACGAACGCCAGCACATGCACCATGTTGTATGCCAACACCGGGCCCGGCGTGATCTCCAGCGCAGCGGGATCGTCCAGGCCGTAGAACAGCACGGCACCGAACATGGCCGGCGTATAGAACGGGGAGCGGCCCAGCACCACGTTGAGCAGCGCAAAGAGCACCACCACCGTGAGGTAGCCGAGCAGGCCGGCGAACATGCCGCCCGTCAGGACATCCTTCGTCTCGGAGCGCGTAGGCACCTCGCAGGCAAGAGGAATGACGGTCCAGCCCTTGGCTCGATGCTAGGGCGGCACCGCGGGAGGGCCGATTAGGCTTTCATGAAGATCGGTTTAGAGGGCGATATCGGTCAGCTTTAGCTGCTCCACCAGCAGGGTGACCACCTCGCGGGGACCGGCCTCGAACGGTATACGCCGTTCCCCGCCGGTCGGTGTGAGGTCGGCGACGCGCTTCTCGTCCAGCCGCGCGCGCCACGCGCGCTCGATTTCGAAGGGAACGGTCCACGAGCCGGGAACCGGCCGCTCCGTGACGTTCACGCACCGCAGCACCAGCGCCGTGCCGTCCTCACTCTGCTTCACGGCCGTTAGCACGAGGCCGTCACCCGACAGCACCGGACCTTCGACCAGCCAGGGCACGTCGATGGCGTACGGAAGCATGACCCCCGCGAGCGGCGCGTGAAACTCCTCGGCGAGCCGCTCGACGGCCGCCCACTGCTCGGGCGCGCTCTCGAGGTCCACCGCGCTGGGCGCGAGCGCGAACTCGGCACGGAAGCTCCCCAACTCCTGCGCCTCGGGCGTCGCCGCCGGCCAGGCTGCGTGTCCGGGACGTGCCCGGAGGTCTCCCCGCGACAGGTCGCCCACTGCGCGCAGCAGCGTAACGGCGATCGCTCCTTCGGGCGTGAGCTCATACTCGTGGAGTCCCCTGGCGAAGACTGTGAATCCGTGGGGCACGCTCACGTAGCGCTGCACGGGCGCGGTGTCGGCCGGCCATTCCCGCGGGTACGCAGCGCGATCGTGCACCCGGTGGCGGCGCCGCACCGGCCCGTATTGCATATCGGCTACCGTCGTGACGGCGCGGGCGCCCTGCGGCAGTGGCACGACGACCCGCAGCCTGTGGCTGCCGCGCAGATTCACGCCCTGCACCGCGAAGCGCACCAGACGTGAGCCCGCATCCAGTCGGGCGAACACCGTCCCGTGCACGCGATCGCCTAGGCGAAATTCCCTGGCCGTCGCGGCGACCAGCGGCCCTTCCCACACGGCCCGAGTGCGTCCCCACTGCGCCGCCACCGGCGTGTCCCCGCTCACCGGCTCGAAGGTGTAGGTGTCGCCCTCGTCCCGCTCGCTCACTAAGGAGGCGACGCCGTACAGCTCCAGCCCCGGCTCGCGCGCGCGCACAACGAACCCACCCCCCGGGTCCTCTGCCACCTCTCCCCACGGAGCGGCCACGCACCGCCCGCTGACCCAGACGTGCTCGTCAGCCGGCGCGGGCGGCCCGTCGCCCCCCACCGCGTACGCCCTCATCCCCAGCGGCGGGACGGCACGGCAGCGAAGCGCGACGCGGTAAGCGGCGACCTCGTCCTGCACCGGATGGGCCGCACGGCTGTCGAGGCGCTGATAGCCGCGATACCACTCGAGCACCTGCACCGGCACGGCGCTACCATCCGGCTCCACCACGCCCGGCGGAGCGGGCCAGCCAGACATCTCGTCCGCAGGACCGCCCCCCGGTCGGCCCACCACGAGGCGCTTGCGGGACACGGTGAGCGTAGCCTCGACGACTCCGTCGCGGGGGTGCGCCGACGGATTGATGACCGCGAGGGCCGGCTCCCACTCGTGCGGCTCCCGTGGGGCCCGTGCCTGGTCCTGCTCCAGCCGGTCGTGCGCCGCATCGACCAGGATTCCCCGTGCCTGCGCCGCGACGCCCTCAGCCCGCGCGGAGACCTGCCGTGCCACCGCGTCGCCGGTGCAGCCCGCCAGGGCATCGTGGAAGCAGTCGAGCAGGTGATCGCGCCACGCGGAGCCGAGCAACGCCCGCCGGTCCGTAGCCCCCGCCGCCCAGGCGAGCGCAGCCTGTGGCTCGGCCCACCGCTGCAGCAGGCGACCCCCTTCGGCGATGGCCCGCTTGAGGCGGCTCCGGGTGGAGTGCACGCTCTGCAGCGTCCACGTGTAGCGGTACGAGAACCGCAGCTCACCGCGCACCTCGGGCACCTCGAGGTCCTCCGGCAGCGCCGCGAAGTAGGCGGCGGGTGAGGCCAACTCGAAGTGATGTCCTTGGGCCAACTCGGCGAGGCGATCCGTTACTGCGCCCACGTCCCGTTGGATCGCGTGATGATCGGCTCCGTTCATGACGAGCAGCGCGGGGGCCGTCGCGCGCGGCTCGAGCACGGCACGGATCTCCTCCCAGCGCCCTGCGAGCGCATCGGGCTCGAGGGGCAGGTCGGCACCGATCTCGTAGCCCACGGGCGGCAGGTGGTGTACCAGCACCGCCGAGCCGTCGGGCCCGACCCACCGGAAGAGATCACGCTCCTGGCCCGGCTCCCCACCGTAGCCGCGCCACACGATCGCGTGCTCGATGCCGAACCCGGTCAGCACCGTGGGGAGCGCCGCCGGGTGACCGAACGCGTCGGGGCTGTACCCTAGGGAGAGCCAGCCGCCGAACCGCGCGCCGTCGTAGCGACCTATCAAGAGGTTGCGAACCAGCGTCTCGTCGGTGGGGAGCAGCTCGTCGGCCAGCACGAACCAGGGACCGACCAGCAACCTGCCGGCGCGCACCAGTGCCGCGACGGGCTCCTCGGCCTCGGGGCGCACTGCGAGGTAGTCGGCGAGCAGCACGGTCTGGCCGTCGAGCAGCACCGGACCGGCATCGGGCTCGGACTCCAACCATGCGACGGCATCGTCCAGCAATGCGACGAGCCGCTGCCGAAAGCGCGCGGCCGGCTCGTACCACTCCCGATCCCAGTGGGTGTGGGGGACGATGAAGACTCGGGTCACTGCGGCAGCGGGGGTCAGTAGAAAACGGGGAACGGGGAACGGGGAACGGTATGGCGGGCTCGCCACGTGCGGGAACTCAACCGTCCCCCGCGCGCGGGCGTATCGTACCGTTCCCCGTCAGTCATTCAAGCCCCAGCTCCGCCTTCGCCTCGTCCGGCAGGAACGGGATCAGTTTTGGCATCGGCACCGCAAACCCCATCCCCACCGCCTCACGCAACCCTGCGCGATGCACCGCCACCACCTCGCCGCCGGCGTTGAACACCGGACTCCCGCTGGAGCCGCCGACGGTGAACCCATCGAAGTTGATCACCTCGCTGGTCACCTTGCTGAAGATCCCCGCGCTCATGGACGTGCGCACGGTGCGCGTGGCGTCGAGGGCGTTGCCCAGGCCGGCCGGAAACCCGATGAGCGCCGCGGGCTCGCCTTGCCGGGCGTTGCGGCCGGACCAGTCGACCTGCTCCACGTACGGGCCGTCGAAGCCCAGCACTAGGAGCACGGCGAGGTCGGGACCCGACGGCTGAGCCACGGCCACAAACTCGGTCCGTCGCATCACCTTTTGATCGGCCATCGTGACGTACACAGAGTCGGGCGCGCGCCCCTGATGCATCACCACGTGGCGGTTGGTCACGAAGTAGCCGGACGGTGTGACGGCGAAGCCGGAGCCGTCATAGATCTGACCCCCGACGTAGACCGTGACCAGACCGATGGCGCTCTGGTTCGCCTGCGCCACTGCCGCCAGGTTGGAGCCGCGCACCGCACGCATCTGCGTGGTGATCGCCTCGGCCCGATCCTCCGCATCCCGCACGGCCTGCCGCAGGGAGTCGAGCAGCGCATCGGAGGTCTCCGACGTGCTCGCGCGGTCGAGCTGAGCCCGCAGGCTCTCGAGCTCGGCCTGGGCCGCGCGGTTGATGGAGTCGCCGGCGGCGAGCTGCTCGCTGAGCGAGGCTTCGGCGCGCTGGAGAGAAGCCTCCAGCGACCGCGTCCGCTCCTGGGCTTCGACCAGCTCCATGCGCAGGCTGTCAACCACCGCTGCCGGGGCCGAACCGGCGCGCGCGTCATTCAGCTCCTCACGCAGTCGCTCGTACTCGGCGTCCGCAGCGGCCTGGACCGAGTCGTTGCGCGCCTGCAGCTGCTCCAGCGCCACACGCTGCTGCTCCTGGATCTCGCTGGTCGCCTGCCGCACCCGCAGCTCGCTGTACCAGTACATGGCGCCGACCGACCCGCCCAGCAGCACCACGAATAGCCACACGACCCAGCGCACCCGCCGCGCACTCTTGCGGGAGGACTCGGCGAACATCTCGCTGATGAACATGGTGGCGCCCTTGCCCCCGAATGAGCGGCGCGCACCGCCCAACTTCGCCGCCACCCGCTGTGCCAGCGATTCCCGGCGTCGGGCCCGCTTCGGCTCGGGCCGGGGCGCGGGTGTGGGTTCGCGCGGCACTTCCGGGGGCGGTGCGGCTTGGGCAGGCGCCTCCCCTGGGCGGAGCAACCGGGCCACCACCAGCTCGAGTCCCGACGGTCCGAGACGGATGCTGTCGCCGGGCCGGAGCTCGCGATCTCCCTGGACCCGCACATTCTGCAGGAAGGTGCCGTTGCGGCTGTGCGCGTCGCGCAGCACCACCTTGCCGCCGGGCTTGAGCACGATCTCGGCGTGCACCCGCGATACGGACGTGTCGTCGGGCCCCACCGGACGCAGCTCGCACTCCTTGCCCCGCCCGATCCGGACGCGGCCGCCGCTCGCGGCGAACTGCTCACCGCTGCGCGCGTCCATCAGGACCACCTGGAGTTCACTCGGAGGCTGCGGCGCGGCCGGCGGCGGGGGCTCGACGTCTTCCATGCTCTCGAGCGGCACCGTGGCGGCCGAAGGACGCGCACCCATGGGGCCCTCCGCCAGCGTGTCGCCGAACTGCCTCTGGGTGACCGCTTCCACCCGATAGCGCGGCCCGCGCGCGCCGAGCCGGATCACGGCACCGGCAGCAACGGGCTGCGGCTGCCCCCGCACCAGCTGCCGCTCCTCAAGGAAGGTGCCGTTACGACTGCCGCTGTCCTCCAGCCACCACTGGCCCTCCCGCTGGAACAGCCGCGCATGGCTGCCCGACACTACCTCGCTGCGAGCCCCGGTGACGGGGAGCTCGCACACCGGATCGCGACCGATCCGCACCTCGCCGGTCTCGAACTCGACGCTCTGATCGGTGCTCAGGTCACGCAGGCACAGGTATGGCATGTGGGCCCAAAGTTACGGTCTGCCGAGAACCCGCACCACCGGGCAGCGGGGGCGCGGCACCGCGCCGGGCCCCAACTCGAACGGTGTCTCACCAGGCCAGCACGATCGAGCCAAAGTTGCGGTTCGCTTCCAGGTAGCGGTGGGCTCCCGCGGCATCCCGCATGGGGAACACACGATCCACGATGGGCCGCACCGCGCCCTGGGAGAAGCGCGGGAGGACCCGGTCCACGAAGCGACGCGTGACCTCCGACTTCTCCTCCGACGTGCGGCTGCGCAACGTGGTGCCGACCAGCACGGCTCGCTTTCGCAGAACCGTGCCCAGGTCGAGTTCGNNCCCACCCGTGAGCCCGATGACGATGATCCGCCCGCGCGGCGCGAGGGCCGCGAGATTCCCCGCCAGATAGGGACCGCCCACCAGATCACAGATTACGTGCGCCCAACCGCTGAGCAGGGCACCGTCGAAGGCACCGCGCACCACGACGCCCCGGTCGAGACCCAGCTCCCGTTCCGCACGCTCGAGCTTCGCCGCGGTGCGAGAGGTTCCCGCAACCTCGGCACCGGCGGCCTTGGCGAGCTGGAGCAGCGCGAGTCCTACGCTGCTCCCGACGGCATGGACCAGGACGTGATCCCCGCCCTCGAGGCCCACCTGCATGAGCGCATCGTGGGCCGTGACGAAGGCCTCGGGCACCGCCGCCGCTTGCTCGAACGACCACTCCTCGGGAATGGGAATCAGATGGCGAGCCTCCACGGCCACGTACTCCGCGTACGCTCCCCCGCCCACGATCCCCATGACGCGGTCGCCGGCGCGCCACACCGACACCGCCGAGCCCACCTCCTCGACCACGCCAGCGTGCTCGAGCCCAGGGATGTCCTGCGGCACTCCCGACGGCGCCGGATAGCGCCCCACACGCTGCAGCGCGTCGGCCCGGTTCACACCGGCCGCACGCACTCGCACCAGAGCCTGGTGGGGCTGGAGCCGCGGTCGGTCCACTTCCGCGAGGACGAGCGCCTCCGGTCCGCCCGGCTCCGCTATGCGGATCGCCTGCATCCGGTCGTCCATCGTGAGCCCTCTCCACCGTTATCTTTGATGCGCCATGACGTCTCCGGCAAGTGCGCCGCGCCCGCTGATCGATCCTGCCGTCGACCATGTGGCGTTGTTCGACAGCGCGCAGCGGGAGTTCTCCGACACGCTCGAGATCCTCCAGCTCGTCGCTGCCACGCCGCTGCGCGCCCTGTTCGTGGCCCGGGACAGGGTGCTCAAGCGCCGCGTCGTGTTGCGGGTGCACCTCCTGCCTGACTCGACGTACCGCACCTGGTTCGAGCGCGAGACGGAACTCCTGGCGGCGCTCGACCATCCGGTACTGCGTCCGGTATACGCAGCCGGTCATCGGGGCGAGTGGGCCTACCGCATCGCCAAGTGGATCGACGGCGAGAGTCTCATCGACGCGGTGGCGCGCGGCGCCCGCCCGATCCCCTCGGTGCTGCAGCTGTCCCGCGATCTGGCGAGCGTGCTGGAGTACGTGCACTCCCAGCGCATCGTGGTCCGCAAGCTCGCGCCCACCACGCTCATGATCGAGAACACGGAGCGGACCTACGTCACCGACCTGCGCTTCGCCAACGTCTGCCTCGACGTTGCTGGGCCCGACGATGATCCCATCGCGGCACCGTTCCTGGCCCCGGAGATTCGCGACGGGAGCGCGGGTGAGCCCACCGGCGACATCTACTCGGCCGGGGCGCTGCTCTACTTCGCCGTGACCGGGAAGGCGCCGCCCCTCGACGCGGCGAAGGTGGAGCCGCCGAGCGCACTGCGCCCGGCGTGCCCCGCAGCGCTCGAGCGGGTGATCATGCGCGCCCTGCAGTCCGAGCCGGCCCGGCGCTATCTCACCGCCGACGAGATGGCCGCCGACATCTACAGCGACTTGGGCGAGGCGGCCGTGCCCGTCCCGCTCACCGCGGAGCGCGGTGTGGGGAGCGAGGACACGATGGCGTGGGAGAAATGGCTGCGCCGTGCGCTGGGCGACGACTACGAGCTGCTGCACGAGCTCGGCTCGGGTGGCTTCGGCCGGGTGTACCTGGTGCGCGACCTCGCCCTGGAGCGTGAGGTGGCGCTCAAGGTGCTGCACCCCTATCTGACCGCCGATCCGGCAGTGGTCGAGCGCTTCCGCCGCGAGGCCCGGACAGCCGCTCAGGTAATGCACGCGAACATAGTCAACACGTACGACATCGGACGGCGCGCGGGGCTGATGTGGTACACGATGGGGTATGTGAGGGGCCGCAGCCTGGGCGGACTCGTCAGGAGCGATGGCCCCCAGTCGCTTGACCGGGTGCTGCGCCTGTTACACGAGTCCCTGGGCGCGCTGCGCCACGCCCACGGCCACGGCCTGGTGCATCGGGACATCAAGCCGGAGAACCTCCTGTTGGACGACGCCACCGGCTCGGTCCTCATCGCCGACTTCGGGCTCGTGCTCGCCCTGGCGGGCCCCGAAGGGGGCGGACCGGTGTCCCAGTCGGGCACGCCGGACTTCGCCGCGCCGGAGCAGCTCCTGGGCGAGTCGGTCGATCACCGCGCCGACCTCTACTCGCTGACGCTCGCCGCATACTACGCTCTCGTGGGCCGGCTCCCCTTCGGAACCGGCACGGCGGAGTCGGTGCTGGCGCGGCAGGCGGCGGGACGGCTCCCCAACCTCGCAGCCGCACGCACCGACGTCCCCCAGTCGGTGGTGCGCGTACTGGAGAAGGGTGCCGCGCAGCACCCCGGGGAGCGCTGGAGCTCGGCTGAGGAGTACTCCCGCGCCCTGCGCGACGCGGCCCGCCCGGCGCAGGGCATGATGTCCCGTTTCCTGCGCAGGCTCGTCGGCCCGTCGTAGAGGGCTCGGTGCGGATCGCCCTGATCACCGCCACCCCCCAGTCGGTCAGAGAGGGAAGCGGGACCTTCGTCGCGGGAGAGACGCTACGTCGTGGGCTCGAGGCGCTGGGGCACGACGTGCCTATCATCTGCCCGACGCGCCGCGCACCACCCTCGGCGTACACGCTCTATCGTTTTGCCTTCAACCAACGCCTCTCCCCCGCCGCGGTGCACGGCGCCGGCCTAGTGGTGGGCTTCGACATGGACGGCTTCCGGCTGGCCGGCCGGCTCTCCGTGCCGTTCGTCTGCTACATCCACGGTATGCTGGCCGACGAAGCCCGCTTCGAACGCGGGCTCGTAGCTGCCTCGATGCGGCTGCAGTCGCGCGCCGAGCGCGCCGGCGCCCGGCGGGCCGACCTGGTGCTCACGGTGAGCGAATACAGCCGGCGCCGGATCGTGGAGACCTACGGGATCGATGCGCAGCGCACCGCGGTGGTGCCGCCGCCGCTGAACCTGGAGCGGTGGCGCCAGGCCGCTGCCACTGCCCCCAAGGTGTCGGGCGATCCACCGACGGTCCTGTCGGTGGGCCACCTGTACCGGCGCAAGAACTTCGCGGGGCTGATCCGGGCGGCGGCGCTGCTGCGGGAGCGGGTGCCCGAGGTCCGCGTGCGCATCGTGGGCGACGGACCAGAACGCCTCCGTCTGGAGCGGCAGGTAGCGACGCTGGGGCTGCGAGATTGCGTGCGGCTCGACGGTCAGGTGCGTTTCGATACCCTGGCCCAGGCCTATGCCAGCTGCGCTATCTTCTGCTTGCCGAGCCTGCAGGAGGGGTTCGGCCTCGTCTGCCTCGAGGCCATGGCGGCGGGAAAGCCGGTGGTGTGCTGCCGCGGCACGGCCGTCGAGGAGCTGGTCCGGCACGGCGTGAACGGCCTCGTCGTGCCGCCGCACGACGACGGCGCGCTCGCCGCAGCGCTGGCTGGACTGCTCGAGGACCCTGCGCACCGCAGGCAGATGGGCGAGGCAGGCCGCGCGACGTGCGAGCCGTATGGGCTCGAGCCCGGCGCGCGCCGCTTCATGGAAACGGTCGCCCCGCTCACCGGCGGAAAGGAATGGCAGTGAGCCACGGCAACGACTCGCAATTGCGCCGGGTGCAGGAGGTGTTCGATGACTGGGCCGTGCGCGGGCGCGCAGAAGGGATGGAACAAAGCCATGCCCCCTTCGTGCGGCGCGCGTTCGACCGGCTCGAGCTCACACCCGACGCCTGGTACCTCGACATCGGTTGCGGCAACGGCTACACGGTGCGGTGGGCGGCAGCCGCGGCACCACAGGGGAGGGCCGTGGGGATCGACCTCTCGGCCAAGATGGTGGCGCTGGCGAGCGCCCTCTCCACCGACATCCCCAACGTGGAGTTCCACGAGGCGGCGTTCCCGGCGCACGGGCTGCCGCGCGCGCGGTTCGACGCGATCCTCTCGATGGAGGTGTTCTACTACCTCCCGGATCTCGCCGCAGGGCTGGCCGAGGCGTGGCGCCTGCTCAAGCCGGGCGGACGCTTCGGCTGCATGGTGGATTTCTACGGAGAGAACGTGGCGAGCCACTCCTGGCCCCACGACGTGGGCGTCGCGATGACGCTGCTAGACGAGGCCGGTTGGCGTGCGGCGCTCGACGCGGCGGGCTTCGTACACATCGAGCAGCACCGCGTGAGACTTCCACCGGAGGAAGCCTCGGAGCCGTGGAAGACCACGGAGGGCTCCCTCCTCACGCTGGGGCGCCGCCCCCGGTAGGCGCCCGCGGGAGACCGCCATGACGACGATTCGCATCGCCTTGGCCCAGCAGGCGGCCGGAACCGACACGCCGGAGAACCTGGAGCGCGCCCTGGCCGCCATGGAGGCCGCGCAGCAAGCGGGTGCCCAAGTGGTCGCGTTCCCCGAGATCGTGCTGTACCGGTTCTTCCCGCAGCACGAGCAGTTCGCCGCCGCCAAGGAGCTGGCCGAGCCTATCCCCGGCCCCACTGCCGACCGGATCGCTGCCAAGTCCAGGGAGTTCAACCTCGTTACGGTGTTCAACATGTACGAGTCGGCGAACGGCGAGCGCTTCGACAGCTCGCCCGTGTTCGATGCCGACGGCGCGCTCCTCGGTGTCACACGCATGGTACACATCACCGACTATGCCTGCTTCCACGAGCGGGCGTACTACGCGCCGGGTGACCGGGGCGCCCCGGTGTACGCCACCAGGGCAGGACGCATCGGCGTCGCCATCTGCTACGACCGCCACTACCCTGAGTACATGCGGGCCTTGGGGGTGAGTGGCGCCGAGCTGGTGGTAATCCCGCAGGCCGGAGCGCTGGACGAGTGGCCCGAGGGGATGTACGAGGCGGAGGTGCGCGCCGCCGCCTTCCAGAACGGCTACTTCGCGGCGCTATGCAACCGGGTGGGCGAGGAAGAACGACTCACCTTCGCCGGCGAGTCGTTCGTGGTGGACCCGACAGGGAAGATCCTCGCACGCGGCAAGCGCCTCGAGGAGGATCTTCTCGTCGTGGACCTGGACCTCTCGCGGTGCGCCACCTCGCCGGCCCGGACCCTGTTCTGGCAGGACCGCCGCCCAGAGCTATACGGCGACTGGCTTATCTGAGGGCTCGGGCTCCCGCAAGGCGGGTGAGCGCGGCCGCGCCCCAGGCACCTGTTCGGGCTCCTGCCGCGTGAGCGTTCGCTTTAGGAACAAGTCGAAGTCGTCCAGCAGCGAGTACATCACCGGCACCAGCACCAAGGTCAAGAACGTGGCGAATGCCAGACCGGCGATCACCGCGATGGCCATCGGCCCCCACCACGCCGCCTGCTCGCCGCCCCAGTAGAAGTCCGGCGCTATGCGAGTGTAGAAGCCCTTGAAGTCGATGTTCAGCCCGATTGCCAGCGGCACCAGGCCCAGGATCGTGGTCACCGCCGTGAGGATCACCGGGCGGAAACGGGTCTTGCCGCCCTGCACGATGGCCTCATGTCGCTCTAGCTTGTCACGCTGCCGCAGGATGTCGATGTAGTCGATCAGTACGATCGCGTTGTTCACTACCACGCCCGCCAGGCTGATCACGCCGACGCCGGTCATGATGATCCCGAACGGCATGCGGAAGA
>JABAOF010012512.1_pt2 | contig 14258 bp, 12 predicted proteins | sample 7062171 | NCBI WGS metagenome assembly JABAOF01 (sample SAMN14538628, study PRJNA623070) | marine sediment metagenome | biome: marine biome [ENVO:00000428]; feature: marine pelagic biome [ENVO:01000023]; material: deep marine sediment [ENVO:00002113] | place: India: Gulf of Khambhat ...
CGCGTCGGCGGTTTACGAAGACGTCGTGCGCGCGCTCGAGGGGGCGGGCGGCCACCTTCCCGACGCGCGCGGCCTCTCGGACGAGCTCCTCGCCGCGGCCGTCGCGCGGGGCGTCGCGAAGGTCAACGTCGACACGGACCTACGGCTGGCCACCGTCGCCGCAATCCGGAATTATTTAAAAGAAGATCCCTCGGCAATAGACCCCAAAAAGATTCTGGGCGCGGCGCGCGACGCCGTGCGTGAGATGGCGCGGCGCAAAATACGCGCGTGCCGCGGCGCGGCCCGATAGATTTGCGGGGGGCTATTGCCACCATCTCGGGCGCGCCGGGGAAACATTACCCGTCTCACCGCCAACGTCGTTACAAAACGCCCCAATAGAAAAATCTAGCCACCGCCAAAACACGTTTCCCGATCTAAAAACCCCTTGACAACCGACGGAGCGCTTCGTAACATTTCGTTCCTAAATCCCCGTCGTCCCTGGCCATTCGGCATTATTAATGTAATTGCCGTACGTAAATAAAATAAGTTGCGGCCTTCGCCGGTGAGCGGCTTCGAAACGTCAAGGAGGTTCGTTAATGTACGTCGACGAGGTGCTTAAAAAAGTAAACGCGCGCGACCCTGACCAGCCCGAGTTCCTCCAGGCCGTAGACGAAGTCTTCGTTTCGCTAGCCGATTTTATTGAAGAAAATCCTCAATACCAAAAGGCAAACATCCTGGAACGCGTCGCCGAGCCGGACCGAACGTTCATATTCCGCGTGCCCTGGGAAACCGACGACGGCGAGGTAATGGTAGACCGGGGCATACGCGTCCAATTCAATAACGCCATCGGGCCCTATAAAGGGGGCATCCGTTTCCACCCTTCGGTTGACCTAAGCATCGTAAAATTTCTCGGTTTCGAGCAGATATTCAAGAACGCGCTCACCACGCTGCCCATGGGCGGGGCGAAAGGGGGCTCCGACTTCGACCCCAAGGNNCCCGCGGGCGACATCGGCGTCGGCGCGCGCGAGATAGGTTATATGTTCGGCGCGTACAAGCGGATCCGAAACGAGTTCACGGGCGTGTTGACGGGCAAGAACCGCGACTGGGGCGGCTCGCACATCCGGCCGGAAGCCACGGGGTACGGCGCCGTATACTTCGCCGACGAGATGTTGAAGACCCGCGGCGACTCGCTCGACGGCAAAGTATGCCTTATCTCCGGGTCCGGGAACGTCGCCCAATACACCGCGGAAAAGCTCATCCAACTCGGCGCCGAGCCGGTAACGCTCTCCGATTCCTCCGGCTTCATTTACGACGCGGAGGGTGTGGACGAGGATAAGCTCGCCTTCGTAATGGAGCTTAAGAACGTCCGGCGCGGCCGCATCGAGGAATACGCGCGCGAGTTCTCTTCCGCAAAATATACGGCCACGGACCCTACGCTCGACCACAACCCGATGTGGGCCGTCGAGGCGGCGTGCGCCTTCCCGAGCGCGACCCAAAACGAAATCAACGGCAAGGACGCCGAACATATGGTAAAGAACGGCGTATTCGTCATATCCGAGGGGGCCAACATGCCGACGACCCCCGAGGGCGTGGAAGTTTTCCTCGAGGCCAAGATCCTCTACGGCCCGGGCAAAGCGGCCAACGCCGGCGGCGTCTCCGTCTCCGGGCTCGAGATGTCTCAGAACAGCTTGCGCCTGTTTTGGACGCGGCAAGAGGTGGACGAACGGCTCCGGGGCATTATGGCGGCCATTCACGAACAGTGCATGATGTACGGGTACGACGAGAAGAGCAACTATACCAACTACGTCAAAGGCGCCAACGTCGCCGGCTTCAAGAAAGTCGCCGACGCGATGTTGGACCAGGGTTTAGTCTAGCCGACAACGTTCACGAATGACGAAGGGGGTGCATAAATGAAAAAGATAGGTTATATGGACGGGACGGATTCGTTCCTGCTGACGAAGCTCGCCGCCGCGGGCGTCGAGACGGTCCCGTTGGGGAACGGTTTCGACAACGCCGGCCGTTATATCGGCTACCTCAATCCCTCGGACGGGGTCGAGGCCGTCGTCGGCTACTTCCACAAATTCCTGCCGTTGAAGGGGTCCAACGTCTGCGCCTCGGACCTCCTGAAGCCCTGCGCGATCCACAATATCCCGGTCTTCGTCCTCGTACCGAAAGAGGACGCCGAGCGGGCCAAGAAGATAATGGGCGAGTGCGGCCCGAACGTGAAGTCCGTAGACCCGGGCGAGGTCGCCGACGAGCTTATGAAGTTGATTGAGTAGCGGTTATTTTTACTGGGAAAAGCGCGGGCGGCCCGATAGGCCGCCTTTCTTTCCATACCGCGTCGTTCGAAGTAACGCCATTAAACGTGGATTTTTCGGGGCGAGGGTGTTAATATCCCCCCAAAAACAAGAACCTGGAGGTACGTATGACCATCATCGTCGACGTTTACGCGCGCGAAATTTTGGACAGCCGCGGCAACCCCACCGTGGAGGTAGACGTTCACACCGAGTCGGGGGCGTGGGGTCGCGCCGCGGTACCCTCGGGCGCCAGCACGGGCGAGCTCGAGGCCTGCGAACTCCGGGACGACGAGGCGGGCCGCTACGGCGGCAAGGGCGTCCGCCAGGCCGTGGCCAACGTCACCGGCGCCATCGCCGAGGCGCTGCTGGGCGCCGACGCCGCGGAACAGGCCGGCGTCGACCAAATCCTGCTCGAGCTCGACGGTACCGACAACAAGGCCAAGCTCGGCGCGAACGCCGTGCTCGCGACGTCGATGGCCTGCGCCCGCGCCGCCGCGGACTTCTTCGGCCTCCCGCTCTATCGCTACCTGGGCGGCGCCGCCGCGCGCCTCTTGCCGGTCCCGATGTTCAACATCCTCAACGGCGGCGCCCACGCCGACAACAACGTCGACGTCCAGGAGTTCATGGTCGTTCCCTACGGCGCGCCGACGTTCGGCGAGGCCCTGCGCGCCGGAGCCGAGATCTATCACGCGTTAAAAGAAGTGCTCAAGACGCAAGGCCTCGCCACGGGCGTAGGCGACGAGGGCGGCTTCGCGCCGGACCTCAAATCCAACGAAGAGGCGCTACAACTGGTCGTCCGGGCGGTCGAGGCGGCGGGTTATCGCCCGGGCGAAAACGTCGGCTTGGCCGTAGACGCCGCGGCGTCGTCGCTCTACGAGGGCGGCAAGTACCGCCTTAACAACGAAAAACTAAAAGCCTCCGCCGTAGTAGACCTCTATGGCCGGTGGCTCGAGACGTATCCCATAATCTCGATAGAGGACGGCCTGGCCGAGGACGATTGGCCCGGTTGGAAACTCATGACCCAGAAGCTCGGCCACAAGATTCAAATCGTGGGTGACGACCTCTTCGTGACGAACGTCGGCCGCCTCGAGCGCGGCGTCGAGGAAGGGGCCGCCAACGCCGTTCTGGTTAAACCCAATCAAATCGGCACCGTGACGGAAACCGTCGCCGCCGTCGAGTTCGCGCGCCGCCACGGCCTGAGCGCCATCGTCTCCCACCGCTCCGGCGAAACCGAGGACACTTTCATCGCCGACTTCGCCGTCGCGGTGGGCGCGGGGCAAATAAAGGCCGGCGCGCCGGCCCGCTCGGAGCGCGTCGCGAAGTACAACGCGCTGCTGCGCATCGAGGAAGACCTCGGCTCGTCCGCCTTCTTCGCCGGCGGGGCTGCCATCCGCTCGTTTAAACCGTAATGACCCGGCGCGGCAAAACCGTACACGCCGTCAAAGCGCGGCGGCGAAGATTCATATGGGCCGCAGTCGGCACGGTCGCGCTCGCGGCCCTCTTGGCCTACGTCTTCGTCTTCAGCCGCCACGGGTATTTGCGGCGGCGCGAACTCCTGCGCGAAAACGAGCGCCTCCAAACCGAGCTCGAGCGACTACGGGCNNTCCGCGAGGAGCTCAGCCGCCTCGACGACCCGGAGGCGGTCGAGAAACTGGCGCGCGAAGAACTCGGCCTCGTAAAGGAAGGCGAAACCGTCTACCGCTTCGTCGAAAAGGATAAGGGGCGGGCTAACGCCCAAGAAGGACAAACCGCTCCCAAGCGCCCATGACACCACCGTCCAGAGCGACGGCCGTGGGCCTTGTCTCCGGCGGCCTCGACAGCGCGCTCGCCGTAAAACTCGTTCTCGAGCAAGGCATTGCCGTAATCGGCTACAACCTCCGCACCCCCTTCCTCGGCGGCGGGAACGAGGCGGTCGTCCGAACGCTCGCCGAAAATCTGGGAATCGAACTCGTCGTCGAGGACGCGGGGGAGGATTACGTCGAACTGGTAAGGTCGCCCCGCTACGGCCGGGGCGCGGCCCTCAACCCTTGCGTCGATTGCCACATATACATGTTGCGGCGGGCCGAGGCGCTGAGGCGCGAACGCGGCGCCTCCTTCTGCTTCACGGGGGAAGTGCTCGGGCAAAGGCCCATGTCGCAATGGCGGCGCCAACTGGAATTAATAGAAAGGGAAGCCGGCCTCGAGGGCAAACTCCTAAGGCCGCTTTCGGCCAAGCTACTACCGCCTACCCGGCCGGAGGAAGAAGGGCTCGTAGACCGGCGGAAGCTGCTCGACCTTCGCGGCCGGACGCGAAGGCCGCAACTGGCCTTAGCCAAGGCCTACGGCGTCGCCGGGTACAGCTCGCCCGCGGGCGGATGCCTCCTTACGGATAAAAACTTCGCCGCCCGCCTCGCGGACGCGTTCGCTCACGACGAGTACGGCGCGGATGATATAAACTTACTTAAAATCGGCCGCCACTTCCGGCTACCCTCCGGCGCCAAAGCGATAGTCGGCCGGAACGAAAGGGAAAACGAAAAAATCCTGGAATATCTCGACGAGGGCGGGGCGGCGTTCGAGATCGTGGCCGTCGGGAGCCCGGTGACGCTCTTGCGGCCGTCGCGCGAGGACGACTGGCCCGCAGGGGCGGCGCTGACGCTTCGCTACTCGGACGCGCGGGAAAGCGACGCGGCCGAGGCGCGGGTTTGGAGTTCAAAAGGTGAACTAGGGACGATGGCCGCCCGTTCGCGGGAAGCCGCGAACTCGGACGAGTGGCGCGTAGGTGCCGGCTAAGAAAAAAAGTTAAGCTTGACTTAGTGGCCTAAAATAATTAGAATACGGGGGCCCAACCCAAAGCCCCTACATTATTTAAGGAGGTATTATGAAGAAGTACGTGACTGTATTGTGCGGGGCCGCGCTCGTGGCGGCCGCGGCCGGTTCGGCTTTCGAAATCCCGGGCCTGGGCGCGAAAGTGGACACCAAAAAATTCGACGAGCTGATCGCGTCGATCGAAGAGGTATCGGGTATGCTCGAGGAGGCGAGGGGCAAAATCGACGTGTGTCACGCGACCCTCGGCGAAATCGCCGCGGCTCACGACGCGGCCGACCTAATGAGCGACCCGGTCCAGTTGGTAGGCATAAAAGACGCCATTACGGACGAGGAAAAGGCTCTGGTCCAAGCGCAAGCGGAAATAATCCAGACCGTACCCGACGACCTACAGGCCGCCACCGAGAAAGCTACGGAAATTACGGGCAAGATCCCGGACGCCCTAACCGAACTCGTTGACCAGATCGCGAAGAATCCGATGGCCGCCGTGAGCCTTAAGGATAAACAGGAGAAGCTGGAGGATGGTAAAGCGGCGCTCGAGGAAATTGTCAACGAAGTCCCCGCGCTCGTCGAAACGGCGACAAGCCTCATCAGCGCGGTCACCGGCCTTTTGTAATCGTTTTCATTATAATAAGAAGGGAGCGTCGCCGCACGCTCCCTTTTTACATTTTGTTGCACGAAAGCCTTCGTCTTGGTAGTATAATTCAAGTGCCATAAAAAGCGCTAGCTCGGGACCCCGCTTTTGCGAAAATTTCTACGATACGTCTTCGTTATCGCCGCAGTAATGTACGTATACTTTAGCGTCGCGCCGCGCGTGCTGCCGGCGCCGGCGGTACCGGACCTCGCGCTCGCGACCGTCGTGTACTTGGCCCTCGCCATAGGCGGCGCGACGGCCGTCGTAAGCGGCTTCATCCTCGGCCTTACCTCGGACCTTTTCGGCTGGGGCCCGGTCGGCGTGGGCGCGCTCGTCGGGACCTTAGCCGGCGCGGCTTTCTCTTACTTCCGGGGCCAGATATACGAGAGAAGCCTGCTCGTACCGGCGCTCTTCGCCGCGTTCGCTTTCGCCGCCAAGCAACTCTTGAGCTTCGCGCTTCTCGCGGCGACCGCGGGGCCCGTCTCCTTCGGTTGGCACGTAGTGGGCCGGACGGCGTTGGGCGCCGCCGCGACCGCCGCCTTCAGCTTCCCGCTCTTATTCCTCTATTGGCGAATCCTGCCGGCCCGCCGCACGTAAAGGGCGGGCCTCTTTACGGAGCAAAATCACCCACGACGAGCATTCGCGGCTCGGTGTACTCCTCGAGGGCGTAACGCGGGCCTTCGCGGCCGATGCCCGACTCTTTCGCGCCGCCGTACGGCATATGGTCCACCCGGAACGTCGGGACGTCGCCCGCCACCACCGCCCCCACCTTTATGTTCTCGTAGGCGTAACGGACGCGGCCCAGGTCCCGCGTGAAGACGCCCGCCTGGAGGCCATAACGGGAGTCGTCCGCGGCGGCCACCGCATCCGCGAAATTATCGTAAGGCCTTACGAGGACTACCGGCGCGAAAGCCTCCCGAGCGCTCAACGCAACCTCCGCCGGGCAACTCTCCACGACCGTGGGCTCGAGCCGGGTTCCGTCTCGTTTGCCGCCGCACAACACCTTCCCGCCCGCGGCCTTCGCCTCCTCGAGCCAGCCTTCGACGCGCGCCGCCGCGTCCTCGTCGATCAAGCCGCCGAGGTCCGCGTTCTCGTCGAGAGGATGGCCCACCCGTAGCCGCTCCGCTTTCCCCACGAGCGCGACAACGAAATCTTTGTAAACCGGCTCGTGCACGTAAACGCGTTGGACCGAGATGCACGATTGGCCCGCGACGCCGAAGGCGCCCGCCGCGACACGCTCTACGGCCCGTCCCAAGTCGGCGTCGGAATGTATTATCGCCGCGGCGTTCCCCCCCAACTCGAGGCACACCTGTTTGCGGCCCGCCTTCGCCTTCAAATCCCAACCGACTTCCTGCGAGCCGGTGAAGGTCAGCACGGCGAACCGCTCGTCGGCCACCAACGCCTCCGCCCGCGAGCCCGGCATCGGAAGGACCGAAACCTGCCCGGGTGGCGAACCGGCCTCGAGCGCAAGTTCAACAAGGTTGAGCGCCGACAAGGGCGTCGCCGAAGCGGGTTTTATAACTATAGGCGCGCCACACGCTATAGCCGGCGCCAGCTTGTGCGTCACCAAGTTTAACGGAAAATTGAAGGGCGTTATCGCGAGGACCGGCCCGCGAACGAAGCGTCGCACTATGCCGAAGCGGCCGCTCCCCGCCGGGTGGACGTCCAACGGCACTACTTCGCCCTCGAGCCGGCTCACCTCGGCCGCGGCCGAGGAGCACGTGAACGCGCACCGCCCCACCTCCCCCCGAGCCTCCTTAACGTTTTTACCGACCTCGAGGGCGAGCGTCTTCGCCAGTTCTTCCTCGTTCTCTTTAACGAGCTCCGAAAGGCGGCTCAGAACGGCGACGCGTTCGTAAGGGGGAATGCCTTCGCCGCTTTCGAAAAACCCCCACGCCGCGGCGACCGCGTCTTCGACGTCGCTCGGCGCCGCGTTCCACGTCGTCCCGACCACCTCGCCGTCGTACGGGCAGCGTACCGCAAGCTCCTCTCCCGAACGCCGGCGCGAGCCCGCGACGACGTACTCTTTAGCCGTCATGCCGTCACCTCGCCAATCTCAGGGCAACCCCGTCCTGCGCCGCCAAATCCAATCCGCGACTAAAAACGACAACGCCACGGGGAACGCAAGCCACGGCGGCCATAAATCCCGCGCGGCGGTTACCGACATCCTAGGCGCCGCCTTAACGCGGGCCGCGACGGCGCGCGACAAACCGTCGACGTCGCCCGCCTCGAAATATCGTCCCCCCGTGGCGGCCGCTAAGGCCTTCAGTTGGTAAGCGGCGGGCTTGAAGGCCCGATATTCCGAGGGCGACGCCCGCGCCAGGATCGCCGTCTTGCGGAGCTCGAGCCCCTCCGCAGTTGGCGCTCTCGACGTTAACTCGTACCGCCCTTCGGCGTCGATTTCTATCTCGCCGGCCCAAAGGTCTTCGCCCGCCGGCGCGAGCGCGACCGCCTTCATCGCCCCCTTCGCGTCGGCGTAGACGACGGTCGGCTCCGCCNNGGCCGCGCGACGTGGCGGCTCACCGCCAGACCTTTCGCCCGCTCGTCGTAGAGGGCGAGCGTAAGGGCGGCCGCGAGGCGCGCGAGGTCGCCGCCAGCGGCGAGCTGCCACCGGTAAAGGCCGCCCGCGGAAAGAAGCGCAACCCGCCCCGAGCCGTAAGGCATCGTTACGAGCGCGGGCGCACCGTCGGCCGTTTCCCACAACGGCGTCGCGCCCTCCTTGGGCGGCCCGAGTCGCCACACGTGCGTAACCGCGGGCGGCGCCGCGGCTATCGTAGGCTCCCCCGGGTAAGACGCCTTAGACAACTGGCCGCCGCCCGATTCCGTAACTTTCGACGTAACGCGAGCCGGCGACAACCCGGCCAACGGCCCCGCCGACAGCGCCGCCGCGTCAACCGGCCGGGCACTAACGATCATCAAAAGGCCACCACCCCGGGCGACGTGGCGCTCCAACAACTCGGCGTCCCCCGGCGTAATCCTGGCCGCCCGGGGGTTGCCCAATATAATGACGTCGGCCCGCTCCGGCGGCCGGGTCGCCGAGCCTAAGACGCGGCCGCCCACGTCGAAGCGATAGCTCAGCTCAAAGGCGGCATGCTGCTCCAGCGCGCGCCTTATAAACGCGAAGTCCGCGTCCCCTGCCATCTCCCAGTACCACACCGAAAGCGGCCGCTCGAGGGCCTTGACGTGGAACCACTCCTCGCCCCACCCGGGCGAAGGGCGAACGCGGAAGAAGTGGTCGCCCGGCCGCTCGAGTCGCCCTTCTAGGGTCAACTCGCCTGAGCCACTTTTCGGTTTAAAAGTATAATCGGCCGCGGCACCCTCCGCCTCGGCCACGGAGACCGTTACCTCGTCGGTCCCGTCGAGCGTGGAATGATATCCTACCGAGACGTCGAAACTCGTACCCGGCAACGCCGCCGCCGGCGCCCGTACGCTCGTCACGACCAGGCTCTCTGGCGGGGGCTCGGTTGTCGGCAGCGAAGCAAAGCACGGAGGCAAGCCCTCCGCCGCGGGCGTCGTGTCCCAAGCGCCGTCGCTCAATACCACCGCCGCGGCCAAGCCCTCCTTACCGTAGCGCGCGGCCAACTCCTGCAACGCCGCCGCCGCGTCGGTGTGCTCGCGCGCGCCCCGCCGCAACGACCTTTCCTTCGGGATATTTTTTCCCCAGGGCCGCCGCCCGGCCGCGAAATCGTACGTGCCGTACTCGCCGCCGCTCTTATCGACCGCGCGCGCCACTTCCTCGGCCACGGCGAGCGACGCGCCCAGCCGCGTCCCCTCCTCCGCGCCGAGGTCCATCGACGCCGACGAATCTATTAGTATCGCCACGGGCGGACCGGCGGCCCTCACGGAAACGGACTTCCACCTCGGCGCGATTACGAATAATAAAAGCGAAAATATAGCACCCAACCTCAGCAACAAAAAGGCGGCCGCGCGACGCCCCCCCGCCATACGGCGGACGCGCCAGACGCCGAGGGCGGCGGCCACGGCCGCGAACGACGCCGCCCCGGCCGCCAGGTACCAACTTACGATAGGCTCGAACGTCATAACCGCACGGCGCGGCGCATTTGCAGCCGGCCGGTTTTTTTATTATAATATCAAGCCATAGAGACGCCAAACGAATTTAACGGGCAACCCCGCCGTGAAAGCGAACGGCTCTACGCGTCGGGACGGTGGCGGACGGACCAGGACCTACCGCCCAAGCACGCGCTCGGGCCGCTCGGTTGGTTCGTTTGGCGGACGTTCCAACGACTCGCCGGCCGCGGCGAGTACGACAGGTTGGTCGACTTGGGCGGCGGCGAGGGTTACTTCGCAGCGTTGTTCGCCACGGCCCGACGCAAAATTGTGGTGGACGCGGTGGCGGCGGCACTCGCCGTCGCGAAAAGGCGGGGGCTGGCCGCGGTCCAAGGCGACGTACGGCGCCTCCCGTTCAAAGACGCGTCGTGCGACCTTATTCTGTCGTCCGACGTTCTCGAGCACTTGCCGCCCGGCGACCTGGGCGTCGCGCTGCGCGAGGCGGCCCGCGTAATGACTCCCGGCGGGACGGCGTTGGTGAATACGTCTTGTTACGGATTATACTTCCGCCGCTGGTTGCGGCGCGCGCCGGGCCCCGGGCGCCTCGACCTGGACGACTTGGAAGACGGACACCTCAGCAGGCCGAAGCGGGCTGAGTTGGAGGCGGCTTTCGCGGCCGCGGGCCTAAAGATAAAGAAAAGGTGTTACTATAAACACCTCTTTCAACCGATTACGACGTTGTTGGTTCGGCTCACGCAGGGGGGCCGGGGCGACGAGGCGAGGGCGGCGAAAGAAAAAACGCTCGCAAGCGGACCTTGGCGAGCATTAAACGCCGCGCGGATCTTCGTCGCGGGCCTCGACGCGCTATTTTTCGGGTGGCTCCCGGGCGGCGCCGTTATTTATAAATTAGANNNNCCCCCCTTGGCGCCGGGCGACTTCGCGACGCAGACCGACGCCGTGCTCGCGCGCTGCGCAGGAATTTTTACGAAGACGGACTACGTCGTGCCGCCGCTCGGGCTGGCTTATTGCGCGGCCGCGGTGGAAGCGTGGGCCGGCGCCGACGTCAACCTCATAGACGCGGTGGCGGGAAAAAACGGCGTCGAGGAGATACTCGGAATCGTCGCCGAGGAACGACCCGACTTAGTCTACGTTGCCGCCGGTACGTCTACGCTCTGGCGGGACCTCGCCTTTCTGGATAAGGTCAAAAGAACGTCGCCGACGACGTCGACCGCGGTAATGGGGACGCACGTCACGGCGAGGCCCGACGACGGCTTTGCCGCGCCGGGGGCCGACTTCCTCATTCGGGGCGAGCCGGAAGCCACCGCCGCGGACCTGGCGCGCGCCGCAGGCGGCGAGATGGCGTACCGGGAAGTCGCGGGGCTGAGCTGGCGCCGCGGCGGCCGGGCCGTCCACAACCCGCCTCGCCCGCTGCTCGCGGACCTGGACGACGTGCCGCACCCGGCTCGCCGCTTCTTCAGGCCCTACAGGTACGAGCCACCTTTCATGCATCACGGCCGCTTCGACACAATCATAACGTCGCGCGGATGTCCCTACCCTTGCAACTATTGTTCCACGGGGGCCTACTACGGCCGTAAGATTAGGTTCCGCTCGAGCCGCGACGTTCTCGCGGAACTGCGCGAGATGGTGGAAGGAGAGGGGGTCCGCCAGGTCGGCTTCTGGGACGACACTTTCACCATCGGCAAACGCCGCGTCCTCGGGTTATGCAACGTCATAAAGGAAGCCGGCCTCGACTTCGCGTGGATGTGTATGTCGCGCGTCGATACGGTGGACGACGAGATGCTGGGAGCTTTAAAACGGGCCGGTTGCTACCTCGTCATATACGGCGTCGAATCCGGCTCGCCGCGCGTGCTCGAGCGCATGGCGAAAAAGACGACGGTGGAACAAGCCCGGCGGGCTTTCGAGGCGACGACGCGCGCCGGCCTGGAGGCCGCGGCGTTCTTCATGTTCGGCAACCTCGGGGAGGACGAAGAGGACATGCGGGCGACGGTCGAGCTCGCAAAGGAATTGGACGCCTCCTTCGCCTCGTTTAACATCGCGACCCCCTACCCGGGTACCGCTTTTTACGAACAGGTCAAGGAGGAACTGGGCGAGGATTTCGACCGCTACGACGCCCGCCGTCCCGTCTACGGCGACGAGGGTCTGCTCGAACGTTACATAAAAAAGGGCTACCGCGAATTTTACTTGCGCCCGGGGTACGTTTGGCGCCGCCTGCGCCGCATTCGCTCCGCCGAAGACCTGGGCCGGGCCGCGAAGGCCGGCCTGGACGTCTTCGGAAGGTACGTCTTAGGGAGGATTTAATGGTAAATGCCAAGGACGAACTCGGCGAACACCACTGGGTCGAACGACCGGCTTGCGGCTACCGGGATTGTACCGCCGCGGCCTTAAGCTTCTCCCGCTTCTGCTGGGCACATTTGCCGGACCAGCGCTCGTACCTCGAGGAGATAAGGCGGCGGGCGGAATCGCTCCACGGATTCGCGGGCCTTAACCTGGAATCCGTTGAGGTCAAGGAGGTCGCCGGGCCGCGAACCAACTTCGCCGGGGCGAACCTGAAAGGCGCCGACCTGGCGGGCGGCGACTTCACGGGTGCCGACTTCAGCGGCGCGGAGATGGAGGGGGCAAGGCTGCGGGGCGCGACGCTTACGCACGCCTGCCTCCGGGACGCGGACCTCTCCTTCGCGAACCTGCGGGGCGCCGACCTCTCGCACGCCGACCTCCGGTACGCCACGTTTGCCCACGGCGACCTATCGGGAGCTAAGCTGACGCGGGCGCGCTTCGAGGAAACGGACATGACGGGCACGACCCTCAACGAAGCGGACCTACGGGGCGCGAGCTTCCGGCGCGTAACCTTCGTGCGCACGGACTTCACGCGCGCGACGTTCGCGGGAACGCGCATCGAAAACTGCGACTTCGCCGCGGCCGACCTCCGGCGCGCGGACCTTTACGGCGCCATCTTCCCCGAGACCGACCTCGGCCGGGCGGTCCTTCCCGACAAGCTGAAAGCAAAAAACGACTACGGCGGCAACTATCGCGAGGCGGCGGAGGTTTACGCGGAACTCAAGACCAACTTTCGCCATTTCGGCCGGTTCGGCTTANNGCCGCACGCCGGGCGCGCCTTGAGGCCCGGAAGACGTGGCGGCCTTTGGCCCTCCTCCGCGGCGCCTTGGAATACGTCTTTTTGGACCTCTACGCGGGCTACGGGACGAAACCCTGGCGCGTCGTATTCGCCTTTGTATTCGTCTGGATCTCGTTCGCAATTTACTACTACCTTCTGCCATTCTTCGCCGGCATGGGTTTCGGCCTGGCGAGTTACGTCGACTCGGGCGGCGGCGCGTTGCCGCTCGCGGACCTCAGCTGGGCCAGCTTCGACCGCTGCCTATATTTCTCGTTCGCCACGCTAACGAAACTGGGCTTTACGGGGTACGAGCCGCACGGGTGGGCGAAGGTGGCCGCCGGCCTGGAGGGGTCCTTCGCGATCGTCTCTTACCCGGTCCTGCTCGTGACCATCGCAAGAAAGATATGGCGATAATAGGACCCGGTTCCGACGCGGCGGGGAGGGGGTAGAGAGGCGAGACGTTTTTTTGTGTTATAATAAATAATTAAAAGGTCAAGACCGTGAAAGTCNNAGCGGTAGAGCGGCGGGGGGGCGTTTTTGTGTTATAATTAATTATTAAAAGGTCAGGACCGTGAAAGTCGCGATGGTATTTCCGCCCTGGACGCAGGGCGAGGTCTTCACCGGCAACTTCGGCATGTTCGTCGGCGGCCTTTGGCACCCGCTGGGGATTTTGTCCGTGGCCGCGGCGCTGCGCGAGGCAGGGCACGACGTACGCGTCTTCGACGGCGGCCTGATGACCGAAGACGAGGTGATGGGGGGCCTCAAGGCGTTCGGCCCGGGGATGGTGGGGATGTACCTGACGACGGTCTCTTGGCGGTCCATGAACTCGCTCGCGGCGCGCGTCCGGCGCGAGATGCCGGGGGTCCACGTCGCCGTGGGCGGGCCGCTCGCGAGCGGTTGGAAGGACCGGGTCCTCCGCGAATCGCCCCACCCCGACAGCGTGACCTTCGGCGAGGGCGAGATCACCGCGCCGGTCCTCGTGAAGACGCTCGAGGCTGGCGGCGACCTCTCGGCCGTGGAGGGGATCGCCTACCGCGACGACGGCGACATCCGCCTTAACCCGCCGCGGCCGCCCATCCCGGACATAGACGTACTGCCCCTGCCGGCGCGGGACCTCGTAGACGTCGAGCGCTACGTACCGCCCCTCGGCACGTACCGACGGCTGCCGGCCCTCTACGTTTACACCTCGCGAGGTTGCAACGGCAGGTGTATCTTCTGCTGGCACCTCAACGCCGAGGGCACGTGGCGCGGCCGGAGCGCCGAAAAAGTCCTCGCCGAAATCGACCACGTTTACAATACTTATAAAATAAAAGAGATCCGGTTCCACGACGACAACTTCGCTTACGGCAAGGAGCGGGTCCACCGCATCCTCGACGGCATAATCGAGCGGGATTACGACCTCACC
>JABAOF010022290.1_pt8 | contig 14248 bp, 14 predicted proteins | sample 7062171 | NCBI WGS metagenome assembly JABAOF01 (sample SAMN14538628, study PRJNA623070) | marine sediment metagenome | biome: marine biome [ENVO:00000428]; feature: marine pelagic biome [ENVO:01000023]; material: deep marine sediment [ENVO:00002113] | place: India: Gulf of Khambhat ...
TCGCTGGACCCGTCGAGCCCAATAAGATCATCGACCACGTAGAGGCTGCCTTCGATGGTTTTGGCCCCGCCGGCCGCGCGGGCCGCCACGGCTTCACGCTTGAGTATCGATCGATCCGTTCGCATCACCACAAGGAGCTCGAACAGCAGCAGATCGGCATCTGCTTTCCCGGCGTCGCTATCACCGACGATGAACATCCCGTTGAGCGAGTCGTGCTGGAGATCCTCTCCGGCGGCATGAGCGCACGGTTGTTCACGGAGATTCGCGAGAAGCAGGGGCTGGCCTATTGGGTCGGTGCCTGGCATGAGCATCCGCGCGGCGCCGGGATGGTCCACCTGGGCGCGTCCACCAGGCCCGAACGCGCCGACCAGACATTCCGGGCCCTGTTGTGTCAGATCGATCGTCTTGGCGAAGATCTCACCGAAGGGGAGCTACGCCGCGCTATCGTCGGCATCGTCGCGCGTACCGAAACCACAGGAGACATCACCCGAGCGCGATGCGCCCATCTCGCACGCGATCTGTTTCACTTCGGCCGGCCGGTGCCGCTAGAGGAGCATATCGCCAAAGTCAAAGCCGTCACCATCGAAGATGTCAAACGCTATCTGCGGAGCCACCCACGCGATCAGCTGTGCGTCGTGACGCTCGGACCCAGAGAACTACGCGAAGCGGACCTAATCGATGCCTGAACCGTTTACCCATCACGAGCTGGACAACGGTCTGCGGATCGTCGTTGAGCATATGCCCGGTGTGAAGTCCGCGGCGGCTGGCTTCCTCGTCCGCACCGGCGCTCGGGACGAGCAGCGCGCCCAGGCCGGCATATCCCATTTCCTGGAGCATATGTGCTTCAAGGGAACCCGCAAGCGGGACTGGCGGCAGATCACCATCGATTTCGATGAAATGGGCAGTGTGTACAACGCGTTCACCTCGAAGGACCGCACTTTCTACTTCGGCTGGGTCAGGCGCGCAGACACGGCAAGGCAACTCGAACTGCTGGCTGATTTGATGCGACCGGTGCTGCCAGCCGACGAGTTCGACATGGAGAAGAAAGTCGTTCTAGAAGAGATCGCCATGGCCAAGGATCGCATCGAGAGCCTGACCTATGATCTGAGCCATGCGAAGGTCTTCGGCGATCATCCGCTCTCGTGGCCGGTCCTTGGGTATGAGCAAACGATCAAGGATCTGTCACGCGAGGGCATGCAGGAATACCACCGCAACCGTTACGCACCGGACAACATCGTCCTGATCGTTGCGGGAAACGTCGATCCTGCCGAGGTGATCGATGTAGCCGGTGAGCTTTGCGGCCATTGGCAGCCAGCCGAGGCGAAACACGATCGGGCGACGCCGAAGATCCGCGCGGGCACAGCTGTCCAACAGGTCGAGCGGTTCAATCAGCAGGCCATCGGGCTGCTCTTCTCCGCGCCCGGAGCTGCGCACAGCGCGCACGAGACGTCTGAGGCCGTGGCCACCATAGTCGGCGGCAGTAATTCGCGATTCTTCTGGGAGATCACCCAGAAAGGCATCGCCCATCGCGCGGGAGCGTGGCGCGTGGATTACGCGGACTGCGGACTCCTGATGTTAGCGGGTTTCTGCGACCCGGAGCAGTCCGAGCAACTGACAGAGGCCATGCAGCGCGAGGCCGTCGAGATCACCCGCAACGGCGCAAAGGAAGACGAAGTGCAGCGCGTCAAGAACAAGAGGCGAACGTCACTCGCGGTCGAGGGCGAGGCGCCCTGGTACCGGCTGCTGCAGATCATGGATGACATCGATTACCGCGGCCAGCCGCGCACCGTTGGGCAGCGCCTGGCAGCGGTCGATGCCGTCACGACACAGCTGGTCACTGAGTACCTCCGGCAGTTCCCCATCGCCGACGATGGGTACCTGATAAGTGTCGGGCCACGCGATTGGCCGGAGATCTGACCCGCCCTTGTCCGATATCGAGAGACCATGGCTGAGCGCGAGTCCAACCAGGCTGATGACTTCAGGCAGGCGTCTGGCTCGCTTCGCGTTTTCGGCGTTGTGAGCTTGCTGGTCGCTGCCTCTTGGGCCGCGGCGGCCTGGTGGGTGTATGATGACTACATCCCACGACGGGCGCTCGAGGCCTTCGCCATGAGCTTGATGGTGGGATCGGGCCAGCCTGCCATTCCTCCTTCAAATCATCAACAGATCTCCGGTGGTACCTCGCTCAGGCTGGGGGTCATTGAACTGACCCGTCACATCTGGTTCGGCATGATGGTTGTCGTAGCCCTGTCACTCCTCATTGCCGGTCTCGCGGCACTGGTGTGCTCGCGCCGCGCTCGCGGCGCACACCGGCTGGCGGCGCTGCTCATCATCGCCAGCACGATTGGCACCCTTGTAGGTCTGACCGTCCTGATAAACAAGGGCGGGTTCCCTCCTACGCCCAAACCGCTGCTCTACGCACTGATCGTGGTCATTCAGTCTGCCTATGGCTGGATCCTTGCCCTTACACTCCCTGCGCAGCCAGCTCGCCCAACTGGACAAGAACGATAAGAGACCTTCAATTGTCAATAGGGGAAACGATGACTTGTCGGAAATCCCCACTATACCGGGGTCGCCTACGTCGCCAAGGAAATCATTCCTTCCGGAGGCCCTCAAGAGGGTTGCGTCTCACATCCGTCAGCGCGCTCAGAACGTCCAGTGGATGACAGTACTGAGTCGTCGCCGCAACTGAGCACACTTCGTCGCTGAGAGACCACACGCAGTCTCGCTGCTCGCTTTCTCTGTTGCGACAGGGCCGTCTTCGCGCTGTGAATGATCGTACATACGGTTGAGATCAGAAAGACAAGCGAGCTGGCAGACGGCCCTTCTGAACACTCAATTATTCCCGCAAGCCCATTTGAGGCAGAGGGCTTGTCAACAGAGGTGTCTTCTTGGCCTAGCCAATCGGTCCATGCGCAAGGCAATGGAGCGACCATCCCTCTTCTGCAGAGCCTTATAAGGCTCCTTTCCGTGACCTCGGTGACGTCAGCATTGTGGCGCAGGGCCGATAATCAAGCACGAAGCTATGAGCCTGTTTCTCTGAGAACAGACCGCCCGGTTCCAGGAGATTGACAGGCGCACAAACTGCGACACAACATCGGGGAATCCCCCAGGCATTTTTAGGGTGTTTCACCGTTTGATTCTCGTCCGTCGCCCCATTCCCGCTATGTGCCTCGGGAGTGTTGCTGTCGACGTCGAGACCAGGTCGCCCGGGGCGAGCCGGAGCAAGCATCGCCTGAACGAGAGCACTCCAAAAACCCAGACCGCAAGAGCGAGATGGCCTTCGCATGCCTTCGGGGGGGTGCGGGGCGGGTGCGGCCCGCCGAGGCCGAGCGCGCCACTCAGGCATTGTGCCCAGAGCCCAGCGACTGCGTATGCTGGTCCAGTCACTTTATCGGATTAACGCTCCGGCAGGCAGCTCCGCTCTGTCGTTGGCGAAGGCGTCCCGATGGCCAGGCAGGAGCCCTGCTTTGCCATGCTCTTGGAGAATCCATCTATTTGCAGCATGAGATGAGACCGTAGCCCCCACGGGAGTGCGAGGGTTGTCCATAGGTAGTGGCGGCGTGCGGCCACTTGCGGTTCATTCGCCCTCAGACGCAATAATACGCCGCGCGGCTAGGCTTCGTATTGGTTCGGCTTCTCCTCACAGTGTTAGCTACCGGGCGCGCCTTTCCTCTTTCGAGTGCCTGCATTCTACCAAGACGACGAGCGTTAGAGTCCGCCTTGTCGGGGGCCTGAATTCCAGCCTTGTGCGAGAAGGTGGCCAGAGAACGTCCAATAAGTATCACAGTTTCTACAACAAAGACATCCAGACCAGGGTCGGCGCGTGTGCGTCTCGTAATGGCAAGTTTGCGTTTTTTTCGGCGTTCATAGCGGCGCACCTGTTGACATTAGGAGCCTTCGCCTCTATGCTAAGGTCGGAATCGGGCAGGGATCCCCAGAGTCATTTCTTATCGAGCCAAGGTCTTGCCCACTACCTGGGCCGAGCGGAAGGAGGGGATCTCAGCAGCGCCGTGCTAGTGAGGAGTGGCCTTTGGTCGGACTTTTCGGCCAGTGCGCCTGATTGTATGGGTGGAATGGACAATCATTGTCTGAGCACGCAGGCGGCGCGGGCCTCATTTCTCGATTTCCCATGCGGAGGAGACAGGAGAAGATACGATGACAGGTAAATTGGTCAGAGTGGTTGGGCTGTTCGCCGTGGCGGCGATGTGCTCTGGCATTCTTTGCGAATGCATGGGGCCACCATGCGACGAGGGCGATGGCGAAGTCGAGCCGCAGCCGATTCCTTGCCCTCAAGACTGCCCGCCGGGACCACCGGGCGCACGAGGACTACCGGGTGAGCCTGGACCGCCGGGCGAGCCGGGACCAGCGGGTGAGCCGGGTGAACCTGGGGAGCCGGGAGAGCCTGGCGAGCCGGGTCTGTCCTGCTGGGACCTGAACGGTGACGGGGTCGGCCAGCCGGAAGAAGACATCAACGGCGATGGGAACTTGGACGCGTTGGATTGCCAGGGCCCGCCGGGCGAAGCGGGTGAGCCGGGAGAACCCGGCGAGCCGGGTCTGTCCTGTTGGGACCTAAACGGTGACGGCATTGCCCAGCCGGAGGAAGACGTCAACGGTGACGGCGACTTCAACGCGCTGGACTGCCAGGGTCCGCCAGGTGAACCGGGCGAGCCGGGAGAGCCTGGCGAGCCGGGTCTGTCCTGTTGGGACCTGAACGGTGACGGCATTGCCCAGCCGGAGGAGGACGTCAATGGCGACGGCGACTTCAACGCGTTGGATTGCCAGGGTCCGGCGGGACCATGTGCGGACATCGGGCAGATAAAGGTGACCTTGGTCAACGCGGCCGTGGATGTCAGTGGTGTGGCGACCGAACTGGGCATTTTCGCCTGCTTGAAGGTCGGCGGAATTCAGATCGCCGGCAACGATTACACGTATCAGCAGGCCTTCGAGGGCGCCTTTGGGTTGCCAGGACCCAGTGCGGGCGGCGGATCGTTCGCTGGCTTCCTCGACCCAGGCGGGCTGTCCCAAGACCTGTGGGTCTATTGCGGAGACCCCGACGGCGAGCCGGCTCTGACCCTTGTGCTGACCGCCCAGGAGCAGAACAGCGAGCAATGCCTGAGCGACGGGAGCCCGATCTTCACAACTGGTGGCGGCGGGTCAGGAGTCAGTTGCGAGGTCGGGCCCGGCGACGGGTTTGTGCAGGCTGGCGACGGGGCGATCGTGCTCACGCCGGCGCCTCAGTGCGGCGAGCACATCATCCTGATCATGGAGGCCGTCCTGGATGGCAACACGCCGACTCAATGCACAATGAGCGCGGTGAGGCTGCCGATCCTCGATTGCGAAGGTCTCTAACGCTGATGTCTTCGTGGATTTCGTGCTGCGAGCAAGCAGCGAAGTATGACGATTGTCAGAGCGGGCCGCCCCATGGCGGCCCGCTCTGTTTGTCCCGGCATCCGATCGTGAGGGTCTCGGCCGCCACAGGTTCGCCGCCGGTCGCTGCAGTGCGATGTGGCGACGCCCTGCGATGCAGTCGAGCGCCGGCGGAGCGCATACCATCCCCCGTCGGATACGTTGACTTTCGAGGAAGGATCAGGATGGTGCGCGCGACACGGCCGCTCGTAGCGAGCTTAATCGGCGCTGTAACCGGGATTTTCTGCGCGATGCAGCATTCGGATGGATGCTGCCCTTCGCAGCGATCTGATCGATTCTCTTGGCTGCAACGCAGAACTCGGTCTCCGCGCGCTGAAGGTCGCGAGCAGCGATGGCGTCCAGGAACCTTCGAATCTGGGTCTTCATCTGGCTCTTCCTCGTCCGGTTCCGCGCTCGCAGCTTGAGATTCTGTCGGAGTCTCTTCTTTGCTGACAATGAGTGTGGCACTGCCTGATTCTCCCCGGGGCGGCTGCGGCCGACTACGAGGCCCTCCTGAGCTTGTCAATCCGCGTGCGCACGTCCCGATAGTTGTAATCCCACTGTAGTAATTGACCATACAGTTTGGTGGCCTCGTCCGCCTGATCATCTGCTTCGCACGAGCGAGCCAGCCAATACGTCATCTCCTTGCTGAGGTCGTCCCCTTGTGTCTCGTAGTGCGCCAGGGCCTGCCCGAAAACGTCGATGGCCTGGGCGTGGTAGCCCTTCTCAAAGAAGCAACGGCCGATATACCCGTGGCACGTGGCGCGATGTTTCGGTTCGGTTCGCGCTGCTTGGAAGACAGGAATCGCCTCGTCGTACAGCTTGGCCTTGAACAGGCGCACGCCATACTGATATCTGAGGCGCATGTCCGTCGGATACTTATCCGTGCGCTCACGGAACACGCCGATCTCGAACTGCAATTGCTTCGCCAAGTGTTCCTGGGCCGCCCGGCGGTCGCCTCGATTCAAAATACCCCTGGCCTGCCGGGACAGTCGGCGGATGCGGATGTCGTCGGCCAGCATCTTGAACCGATAGTTCTTCGACCTTTCGTACGCCTCGGTCAGTATGCTGACGGCCTCCTCTTCCGCCTCGGGCCGTTCGCGCTTGCACAGCAGCTCGACCAGCCTGGTGATCCTGGTGGGCACGTCGGGCTCGGCGGCGAGTTCGGCCCGGGCTTTCTCGATGAGTTCATCGAGCCGCACGTCGGACTGAACCAGCCGCTCACTGGCCGCGAGGTCCTTTTGCGCCTCCGCGTCGTGTAGAGATTCCTTAAACGAATCCGCGGATTCGTAACGCCCTTTCAGGATGGTCAGCTTGCTGCTGAGATCCCGCTGCTGATTCGATATGTCCAGATCCTGAGGGGTCAACCGACGCAGGAAGTCGAGCGCTTGCACACCTTGTTCGTACGCCTCAACGGCCGTCTTGTAGTCGCCTCGCTCCGTGGAGCGATCGCCCAGCTCCTCGTAGACCTCTTTCAGGAGGTGAAAGCGGCTCCGATTGGGTTTCTTCTCCTGCTGTACGGCGTCGTAGAAGACCGGCCCGATCCACATCAGCGTCCGATCGCAGTGGGCCTTGCTGGCGTTCTTGACCATCCCTTCCATGTAGGTGGCATTGGTCGGGTCTTTGGCCAGCAGCAGTTCTGCATTGAGCATCGATTTCTTGCTGTCCCTCCCGCTCATAGAATGCTTCATGGCATCCATCATGCCGGGCTTCTTGCCGCCGCTCTGCCGGCGAGCAAGCGATACAGCCCGCAGCGGTTTGTGGCCTTCCTCGACGGCGTCCGGCCAGAGATTCAGGCCGCCTATGTAGCATTCGATCGCGTAGTCGTAGTTCCTGGTCTGCGCGACGGTCTGGGCCCGCTCAAACCACTTGCGCGCCTTGGCCTGATCTGCAGGACTGACCGACTGTTCGCCGTCGTCATTGGTGTTCGTCTGCTTGCCCATTGCGACGATCTGAACGCCTGTGATCCTGCTCGTACGTCGCCTGAGGTGACGCAACATTCGTTAGCTGTTGACGCACCATCAGTTACATTTCGACGCCGTTCAATACTATGGCTCCGGCCAGACCTGTCAAGGGCAAATCGGATGCCGCCTGACACGCAAACTCCCATGGGCTAGAATACGATAATCGCCGATGTAAGCGCTGAGGACGACGGTTCGATGGGCAAGACACCGACTGAGGACTTTCACATTATCTCGTATCCGGATCCGTGCCTGCGTCGGCCCTGTGAACCGATTGAATGCTTCGACGGCCAACTGGCTGCGCTGGCACGTCGAATGTTCCAGCTAATGTACCAAGCCAAAGGCGTGGGCCTGGCCGCCTCACAGATCGGCGTGTCCCGCCAAGTCTNNCGGGCCAGCCGGAGGACGAGCGGGTATTCGTCAACCCGACCGTGGTGGATCTCATCGGCGGTGTTGAGGTGGAAGAGGGCTGCCTATCCGTTCCCGGGGTCAGTGCCCCCATCCGCCGCGCGCGCGTCTGCGAGATTCGCGCGTTTGACCTCGTTGGTCAGCCGTTCCAACTCCGCGGAGAAGACCTCGTCGCACGCGTCTGGCAGCACGAGATGGACCATCTGGCGGGCACCCTGATCATCGACCGGATGCTGCCGGCCTCGCGGCTCGCCAACCGCAGAGCCGTCAAGATGCTCGAAGAAGACTTCAAGAAGTCGGCCGCCGCAACCCGGTAGTTTCGTGTACGTTCAGTGCCGGTCAACGTGCTGACATGCGTGTTATTTTCTTCGGCTCGGGATCTTTCGGCGTGCCTGTGCTTCGCTGGCTGGCTTCCAGCGACCACGAGATCGTTGCCGTCGTGACTCAGCCGGATCGTCCAGCGGGCCGGGGCCGGCGCCTCAGACGCACGCCCGCGGGCCAATTCGCCACCGACGACTTGCTGCCTGTCGTGCTGGTCAAGGACGTCAACGCCCCCGGAGTGGTTCGCGATCTCCTGTCGCGCGGTGCTCGGCTGGGCGTCGTCGTCGCATTCGGTCAGAAACTCGGACCGTCGCTTCTTGATGGCCTGCCCGCCGGCTGCATCAACCTCCACGCCTCGCTGCTGCCGAAGTTTCGCGGTGCTGCCCCCGTGAACTGGGCCATCATGCGCGGGGAGCCGCGCACCGGGGTGACCGTCTTCCAACTGGCCGATCGGATGGACGCCGGCGACATCCTTGTCCAATTGGAGACGCTGATCCGGCCGGGTGAAACCGCCGATGAGCTGCACGATCGACTCAGCCAGATGGGGCCCTCTGCGATTGAGCCTGCGTTGCAGTTGTTCAAGTCAACCGACCGGCCCGGCGGCAGGCCTCAGGATGATCGCCTCGCCACAGCAGCCCCAAGACTGACGAAAGCGGATGGCCACATTCGCTTCTCCCGGCCAGCGACTGAGTTGGCGAATCGTATCTGTGGCCTGTGGCCGTGGCCGGGGGTCACCCGCCACTTCCACGCGGACAATCCCCCGCGCCGTGAGAGAGTCATACTTGCCCGCGCCGTCGCCAGAAGCGACAAGACGAGCTTGCCTCCGGGAACACTTACCGAGCAGCTTCGGGTAGCGACAGGCGAGGGGGTGTTGGAGCTCCTCGAAATCAAGCCCATCAATGGCCGCCTCATGAGTTGGCAGGACTTTGTCAACGGCCGGCGTGTTCGTCCCGGCGATCGCTTTAGCGACTGATTCTTTCTCCGCTGGCCGCCCGACGCCGCCTTCGGCAATACCACACCTACCTGGCCAGCCCATCTCGGACATCTGCGTAGCAGTCGAAACACTGCGCGCGGGTTAGTGCTTGCCACGGCTGCGCCGTTCCAGCATATTGTCGGACCTCGCCCTAACCGGGAGCGCGTAATCGGGTGTCGCGATGGCTGAGGCCGGACCATCAGGTTTTGATCAAGCACGAACGGGAGTTCAACGCGTCGGTCTGGGCTTGGGCATCACCCTGTTCGTGGGAATGCTTTGCCTGCCGGTGACGCCCGGGATGCTCGCGGCCGGTAAGAAATCGGTCGGGCGATCGCTGCGTGCGCAGATCAAGACTCGCTTCGGGCATCGCGGGATCAAGCATCCGGCGGAAGCCGACCTGTCGCGCGCCATCGATGAGTACCTCGCCCAGCACAGCGTTTGGGCCGAGGCGGAAGCTCGTCGCCGGGCCCGGGGGATGATCCCGGCTGCGGCGGTGACGGCTCTCGTGGCGTGCTGGTGGATCACCGTTGCCCTGCCGATACCCGCCACCTCGCTCCTGCCGCTCGTCCTCTTCCCCCTGCTGGGGGTCACGAAGTTCGAGGACGCCGCGGCCAACTACGCCGACAAGAATATCTTTCTTTTCATGGGGGGCTTCATCATCGCATTGGGCATCCAACGCTGGCATCTGCACCGTCGCATGGCCTTGCACATCGTCCGTCTGGTGGGAACGAGCCAGTCCACGCTCGTGCTGGGCTTCATAATCGGCAGCGCGGTCCTTTCGATGTGGATCTCCAATACAGCTACGACGCTGATGATGCTGCCGATCGGGCTGGCGGTGATCGGGTCTCTGCCGAGTGGGCCCGCAGAGCCGAAAGAGACGCAGCACACCGCCTTCGGGGCGGCTCTGATGTTGGGGATCGCCTACGGTGCCAGCGTCGGAGGGGTGGCCACGCCGGTGGGCACCCCTCCGAACATCGTGCTGAAAGGGATCCTTCGCGCGATGTTCCCGCACGCTCCGGAGATCAGCTTCGGGACTTGGATGCTCGTGTTCGTGCCGCTGACGGTCGCCTTCGTGCCGGTCATCTGGCTGGTGCTGACACGCGTCACCTGCCCGGTGGCCCGGGGGGCGGTGCGTGTTGGTCGTGACGTCATCCGCGAGCACCTGCGCAGGCTCGGATCGCTGAGCGGACCGGAAGCGTGGATGCTGGCGGTCTTTGCGTTGACGGCCGCGCTGTGGATGTTCCGTCAACCGATCACGCTCGGCGCCTTTGAGCTGCCGGGCTGGTCCGACGGGTTGGAACGCCTGGCACCGAACTGGTTCAAACCGGCGTTCATACATGATGCCACGGTGGCCGTGGGCATGGCGGCTCTGTTGTTCATGATCCCCGGCGGGCGAGACGAGGATGGCAGGCGTGTGCCTCTGATGGACTGGAAGACAGCCGAGAAACTGCCATGGGGTATCCTGCTGCTGTTTGGCGGCGGCTTCGCCATCGCCGAGGGATTCGAGCAAACCGGCTTGAGCACTTATGTCGGTGAGTGTCTGGCCTTGCTCGCCGGCGCCCCGGTGGTTGTATTGATCTTGGGCGCCTGCCTGCTGCTGACCTTCCTTACTGAGGTGACAAGCAACACTGCCACCACCAGCGTGATGCTGCCGATTATGGCGGGCGCGGCAACGGCGGTTTTCCAGATCAATCCGCTGGTGCTGATGCTGCCAGCGACGATTTCGGCCTCATGTGCGTTCATGCTGCCGGTCGCCACGCCCCCGAACGCCATCGTGTTCGGGTCAGGTCAGGTACAAATGCAGCGGATGGTCCGAAGCGGGCTGATCCTGAACTTCGTGGGGGTGACGCTGGTCTCACTGTGCTTCTATCTATTGGCTAAACCGATTCTTGCGATCGGCCTGGAACTGCCGGAATGGGTCCGGTGACCCGGGCGGGGAGCATGCGTTCGGTGGAACAGGCCACCTGAGCTTTGCCTCGCCAGTCGGGCCCGGCCGACGAACGGCCAGCTCGATCACTCCTGTGCCGAAGCGCGGGCGAGGGCGAGTCGGGCGATCGCCTTGCGCGATTCTGTTAGCCTCAGCCCCGATGCTTGCAGGGCGTTATGGGCGACGCTGCCGCGCTCTGCCAGCAAGGCCAGCAAGAGGTGCTCGGTGCATACCTCGTGAGAGTTCAGCTTGCGCGCTTCCTCAATGGCTCGCGCGACGACGTTCCTGTAGTGCGGCGTGCCCGGGAGCCGACCAAAGACCCACGTATCTTCCATGCTCTTCTTGATCAGCTTGTCGATCTCGTCCCGAAGCTTCTTCTCATCGATCTGTCGCGCCGCGAGCAACCGGGCGCCGATTCCCGTGCCCTCTCTGGCGATTGCCAGCAGCACGTGTTCCGTGCCGACGTATTCCTGTTGGTACTCGCGTGCGATCTGGTTGGCCAGCTTGATAACTTGTTCAACGCGTTTGCTGAGCCGCTCGTACATGATCCCCTCTTAAGCCTGTGGCGACGACGGGTCCCGAAGATGACCCGAGCGCCCGGCTCGTGCGTCAGTGTTTGATGTAACTATAGCCCAAGCTCAACAATGCCACAAGGACCGAAGCGATTAGGGTGATCTTGATAATCTTGAGACGATTGGCGATTTCGCGATCCCGCCATTCGGCCAGGCGGCGGTCGATCTCGTCCAGTTTATGGTCGATCCGGGCCTCGATTTCATCGAGTTTCTCTCGGACGTAGTCGTCAGCGACGCCTTTGAGCCTGCTGGCTATGCCGCCCACGACGCCCTGTTCCTCGATTTGGTCTTGTAGGGACGCCCTGGCGGCGTTCTTCTCGGGCAAGAAGCGATACTCCTGCTCGGCCTCGGCCGATTGGCCGACGACGATCTTGCCGAACAGCGACGCAATCGCCGCCCGTCGCTTGCGCCGCAGTCGGTTCCACAGACTTTCAGCCCGCTTCAGCCGCTGCATTATTGTTTCGTCCGAATCCTCATCTCTGACGGTCAGCCCTCGCAGGCGCGCCAGCGCGACCAAGCCCCGACGCGATAGCCCGTCGAACTGCATTCGCCGAATCGTGGCGATCTGTTTGGCGAGCTCCTCCTTGCTGGCCGATTTGCGCACCGGGCGCCGCGCCCATACCACAATATCCAAGAGGGCTTGCCCGTCCAATTCCAGCAAGAGCTCCTGGCGATCGCGAATCAGCCTGAGGATCTCCCCGGGGGACGCATCCTCCGCAACCTGCAAGCCCAGCTCCTGCCCGTACCGGAGCAACTCGTCGGGCGGGAGATCGCTCAGAGCCGAACGCTGTTCACTCGTCCGTCGGGCCATGGCTCAGCCGATCAGGCCTAAGTGGCGATGCAACCAGATCACGCCGATCAACGCCGCCGTCAGAATCGCGATTCCCAGCAGATCGACGCTGAATCGGTGCACACGCACCCGCAGAAGGTGCAGCAGCAAATAGTCCCTGGCCAGCGCGGTCGAGCGACGCCCCGATGACAGGTATCGATGCCCGCGCCAGAGCGAGTGGCTGAACCTGACCACGCCATAGACCGCGCAGACTATGACCAGAACACGCCGGAAGAAGAAGAACAGATCGAACTCAGCCATCATCAGCGCGCCCTGCCTCGAAGGGCGGGCGGCCGGCACGCGCAACGGGTGCCAGTAACATACCCGATCCGCGCTGCCGGCAACAGGCACTTATCGCGGATGGAGCCGGGCGGGGGCGGACGAACGGGCGAGGCCGGCTCACGTTCGTGACCGTGCGTGGCCATGCACGGAGCAGCGTGCCGGCCCGCGATCCGCTATAATCCGGGCCCTTCGCTTGCGGATCTGTACGTATCCGCACCGGTCCACGGAGCACAGCCATGTCGCTGACCCGTCGCAAGTTCCTGGAATCCACCGCGGGCGGCGCCGTTCTGACCGCCTTGCCGCACGCAATCGCCGCAGACAAGCCCGCACGACGTCCCAGCCTGCTTTGGATCATGACCGACCAGCATCCGCTCAGCGGCGTGGCTGCCTACGGCAACGCCATCATCAAGACGCCCAGCCTCGATCGCATCGCCGCCGAGGGTGTGCGCTTCGATCGGTTCTTCATCTCGTCGTTCCCATGCAGCCCGTCACGGGCGACGTTACTGACCGGGCGCTACGCACATAGCCACGGGGTCGTGCGGAACGACATACTACTGTCCGACGAGATTCCGAGCCTCGGAACGATCCTGAAGCGCGCGGGCTACGCCACCGGCTACGTCGGCAAGTGGCATCTGAGCGGGCATATGTACCGCGACGTCCCCGGACGCAAGCCGTTCGACGGCGCGTGGTGCTGGCGGCGGATCGGTCACCCCCGCGCCTTCCATTTCGAGAAGGTTCGCGGCGGGACAGGTGAAGACGCCCCGCAGCACGGCTTCGACTATTGGCGCGGCGGGTTCAAGCACTATCACGCGCATCTGCGCAAGGTCGGCTTGGGCCATATGGTCGAGCAGAATCCGACCATCGGCAACCACAACATCGCCCCGAGCGGGCGCGAGGGCACAGCACATATTCTCTCGCGTGCCAGCAGAGCACCACATCTCGGCATTCCTAGCCCAACAGGCCGTCGCATTCATCAACGCTCAGAAGGCCTCGCCGAAGCCGTTCTGTCTGGTCCTTTCCCTCTATGGCCCCCACTTGCCTGTGGCGCCGCCCAAGCCTTGGGACGAGATGTACCCCATTGAGAAGATACCTCTGCCACCGAATCATCGCGATAAGCTTGCCGGCAAGCCGCGGGCGCAGCGCCGCAACGAACGGATATACCGGCTGGGACGGTGGACCGACCAACAGTTCCGCGACTACATCAGGCGCTATTGGGGCTACTGCAGCTACATCGACGAGCAGATCGGCAAGGTCCTGGCTGCTTTGGATCGCAGCGGGCGAGGCGATGAGACCGTCGTCCTGTTCACGGCCGACCACGGCGACATGATCGGCGGGCACGGGATGGTCTTTAAGCTGACCCACTGCGGCTACGAAGAGTTGCTTCACGTGCCCTTCTTGTTGCGTTACCCACCCTTGATCAAGCCGAACAGCACTTGCGATGCATTGGCTGCCAGCGTGGACGTACTGCCGACGCTGCTTGAGCTGACGGGGATCGAAGCCCCCGCGGGCGTGCAAGGCCGGAGCTTTGCCGCAGCGGCACGAGGCAAGCAGGCACGCTTCCGCCAGGAG
>JABAOF010001485.1_pt1 | contig 14246 bp, 14 predicted proteins | sample 7062171 | NCBI WGS metagenome assembly JABAOF01 (sample SAMN14538628, study PRJNA623070) | marine sediment metagenome | biome: marine biome [ENVO:00000428]; feature: marine pelagic biome [ENVO:01000023]; material: deep marine sediment [ENVO:00002113] | place: India: Gulf of Khambhat ...
ATAGAGACCAACTGCTCCTCCTCAACCAAAGATTTCGGCTTTTCAAATGGCTTAAGAAACATCTCCTCCTCCAGCCGATGCACCTCCAAAGTCGCGTATCCATAAGTCACAAGAAAACTTGTCATATAAGCCCGCCTCAACGTTTCAGAATACGTGTCAGCGCCAACAAAATCCCAGTACAGAACCTTACCTTCTTCACCAACCCTCTGCTTCAATTCTTCCCAAAACCCTTCCAACTCCTCTGAAAAAACCTTTTCTGCCAATATCCTCTGCTGAATCAACTCTTCACGCGTCGCAATCCCCACTTCCGTTTTCAAAGAAACAAATTCCATCCATCTCTCACTCAGCGGAAGAAGACTCTGCCAGTACTTGATGGCTTCAGCGAGACTGTGATGCGAAATTTGCTCCAACTCAACGATTGGATGCCAAGCCTTAAGAAAAACGTTTGCAAATTCTTCCTTACCTGTCCTCCGTATCTTCTCCTCTAAGAGAAAGGGATCAGCGTAAAGCGAGGTTGAACGATGCTTAATCCAGTCGCTCTGAAGCTTGATGATTGAAGCGAGTTGATGAATAGCTTCAGCGTCCAAACAAAACTCTTCTGGCAACTCCCAGTCCGGAAAATACTCCCGCACAACCGCTATAACGTCGTCAACATCCACGATGAACGGATCAAGACCTCTCTCCTCAACAGACCTACACAAGTCTATGATACGCTGAAGTCGCTCCTCTCCAAGCTTTTTCCTTTGCTTCTTCGAAGGCAAACCATCTTACTCCTTTGGACAAATTGGTAGCGAAACCGAAAATAAAAACGTAGCGTTCTATTTTTTTTGGAACATCAAATAGAAAAGTGTTATATAAAATAAACCTAGAATACATCAAAATATTGAGTATTGCTACGTAATAGTTATAAATACACTGTGTAATAAACATAGACCCATTAGGAATGACACCGACTATTTCCACAAGGGTTGTGTGTGTTTGGAAAATCCCGCTATAGTAGAGATGGAAATTTTCGCTAATCGAAGCTATTGTGTACACACAACCATGCTTACGCTGAGGAAGGAGACTTCGAAATAATGTCAGTAGCTGTTATACTTCCCACTTACTGCGAGGCTGAAAATATAGAGAACCTAATCCGAGAGATTCAAGAGTTAAAACTTGACCTTTCAATTGCAGTCGTTGATGACTCTAGCCCTGATGGAACACCTGAAATAGTAAAGAAGCTTCAACATGAGTATAACAACATTCATTTATTTGTTAGACCTGAAAAGCTTGGGTTAGGCACAGCCATTACTGCAGGCTTCAGATCACTGTTGAAGCTAAAAAATCAACCAGATTACATAGTCACCATGGATGCTGATTATTCGCATAATCCGAAAGATATACCTAGGCTGATATATGTCGCTAAACGTGGTTATTATCTTGTGATTGGGAGTAGGTACCTTAAGAGAGGTATGGTGATTGGATCACGTTTAAGGCGTAGAATTATCAGTCGTATAGCAAACGTAGTCGCTGGGGCTATTGTGGGGACGAGAATTAAGGATTGCACAAGTGGTTTTAGGTGCTACTCGAAAAATTATGTTAAAAGCGTACTTAGTAACCTTCACAGTGAAACCTACGAAATTCAAATTGAAACACTTAAGCAGGCGCGGCTGAATGGCTTCAAGGTTAAAGAGATTCCAATAACTTTTGTGGATAGAAAACGAGGAAAATCAAAGTTAACTGCGACAGAGTGCCGAGCGTTCCTAGCTTACATTTTAAAAGCCGTACTCAGTAGACTGTTTTCGTTTTTAGGTCATGTGCGTGTGTGCAATATAAGGAATAGCCCATAGAAAGACCCGCGCGTTTATATTTTGTGATGATTTGGATCCTTTCAAATTGCGAATATGGAATCATGGCTTTCTTAATTTTAGAATGATCCCGCCTATATCCTTTTTGGACTTTCCGACGTAGACAAATCTCTTGGCTAATAAATATTCTAAGGGTGTCAAGATTGGAGGGAGAATTGCATTATAAATCATTTTAGCTTTTTGGCTGCTCATTGTAAGATAATCTTCTAAAATGCAGGTAGTGGGTTCAACTATTCTTTTCATCAAGTCCTCAAAGCAGTATTCTCGCATCAGATATTTTCCATTCCTGTCAACGTTAAATTTCTTAAATATAACTCTGAGAGATCTTCCAAAGAAACGTCGCTGAATAGAGGGCACACCAGAAGCCCAATGAGTGTTTTCAATAGTTTCATCTGCAGATGTTGCAGGGACACTTACTACACATATTCCATTAGGCTTTAGGATTCTTCCAATTTCCTCGCTGCATTTGATATCACCATTGTGGCGAAAATGTTCAAGAACTGAAATGGCCGTGACAGCATGGAAACTATTGTTTCTGAAAGGTAGGTGTTCTCCGCTTGATAGAGCAAAATCGAATTTTTGGTTCAATCGAATTCGAGCTTTTTCAATTTGCCAAATTAAACAATCTCGTGTTACATCAACTAAGAAAGGATATGAGCCATGAATATTTAATAAAGATGGGAAAATTGAGTGTCCACTTCCTATATCGAGTATTTTCTCACCTGTTTTCAGCTCTAAGAAATTCAATGCAGCTGTATATTCAATGTATCTCGATGAGCTTAGGCCGAAGCAATACATCAACGCCTTATGTCCATTTATGGTTATGTTATGTTCCCACAAATTACTATACTTCATGAGGTTCATCAACAAAGTGAAGTAAATTGTAATATTCTTCTGCGATGGTGCGATTATAACTTTTTCGTATTCTGTTTCATTTACGTGCTTCGACGCGACACCGTTATTCTTCAAGTTCGAGAAAAGGGCACCTTTCTATCTAGAATGTATTTGAAATATTCTTTTTATGGTCTTCTGTGCTTCCTTACGTGCTCAAGATTGCAATCTACATAATTTAATAATTATCTGTGGTTATTTCATTTTATGACCAGTGGTTATTCACTTTCAGCTTTACTTTCAAAGGAAGCGTTATGCCTAGATTTTTGAGGGCTGGGATCCGTTGAAAAGTCGTAGTTCTGATAAAACAAAACGTTTGCACAACTTCATTGTAACTGATGAGAAAAATATTATTCTCGTTAATATTTCTCTCTAGTACCTTGCAATGAATTGTCTAAAGAAAAAGTAACTATAATAGTCCTCCGAGACCGCGAAAAACACTACGCCGATGATTTGGCTGTCTTTCAAAGCAACACTTAACGTTTCGTTGTATACGTCTTTTCGGTGAACCTCATCGTATGAAAGTTGACCATTTGAATAAATTATTCCCGAAAGCAGTATGTTAACTATGTCAGAGGCTACAAAATCTTCCCCAAATGCGGTGCGCGCAGGTGTCACTTTTCCTCCAAATAATATTAGAAATCCTTTTCCCACGGGAACCACACCAATAGATGTTCTGTTTTCTTTAACCTTGCCCAGAACTAGTCCTTTGTTTTTGAGAACTTCTTCCACGAAAGCTCCAGTATGTATTCCGGAATATTTCACACTAAGAGCCTCTGAATAAGGGGTTTCGACATCTGCTGACTCGAATTTACTAGCATTAGACATGATGTATCCAAGTATTTTTTCTTGAGCCTCCAAACCTGGATGTTCAGCTGAAAGACTAGTTATTTCTCCTCGATGTTTTCCCGAGTAGAAAGCAAAGACATCGCCAATCCACACTAAAATTCCTCCATTTTCTAAAAATTGCTTAACCAAACTGTCTTCTTTGGTGTGAACGGTTTCAGGCAACACGCCAGAAGGAATTATCAAAATAGAATCGTACTTTTGCAACATGACTTCTTTCAGTTTTAAGGCGTTAACGATTTCAAATTTTCCCTCGTATCCTTTGAGTTTTATGTTCTCATGTAGATGGTCAACAACGCCGATCCAACTACTTAACGATATTAAACTAGAAGGGTAATCTCTATCATAATATGCGTAAATATCCTTGTCAATCAGAGACTGATAAACGGGTATCAAGGCAACTTTCAAAATATTTGGATAGGTCCCATGTTTTATATTGTAAGTAACTTCGATCTTTGCTCCATCTTCGTATCTAACGTTCAATAAGTTTACGCTTGTTTTGGCAACAATGCTGGGCTGTATGACTACATTGAGTTCTCCTAGTAAGATTAGAATAAAGATGATTGCTAGCATTTTTTCATATGAATTCATAATTTCTTCACTCTGTGAAGTTTTCTTTACCTCTGCGTCTCGTTAAGAGGGTTTTCAGTCTCGAGATTTTGGGTGTTGGGAAGGGCAAAAGGATTATAGTTGTAGCGCCGAGCAAACCGAAAAATATCCCAAGAGGAAAGCCAATAGGGTTCGTAGATAAATTCAAGGCGTTATGTAACATCATACCTATTTCTTTATTCACATAAATTGTGACCGGATAAAATGGGTATACCCAGTAAATTGCTAAGAAGCATGCCGATGTAGACAATAAGGACAGTCTTATCTTATAATTGCCGTAAAGTCCATAGCCAAGAATCAAAAAAGGCATGATCCAAATAATGTGTTGAGTGTTCACAATAAGCATTGTCAGAAAAATAAGTGCTAGTATGCACACGTGTCCTCTAAGAAAGCTTTTTAGGCGTTGTTCCTGCCTAGACCGGAAACCAAAATGAAATGAGACTAGCACAATGCCACTTATCTGCAAAATATAGAGTACTGTAAAGACTATCTGTGCTCTGCCGTAATCATTAATCCATTCGAACCCTCCTTCAAAAAGATGTATTAAATTCCAGGGCGTGAGACCGCCTAGCCCGGTTATGTATTCGCTTCGCCTAAAAATCCCCTCCAAAAAATAACGAAAAGAATTGAACGCCAATATTGGCAGTAATAATACAATGCCTGTCAACAAAACACCCGCAAGAAAAAGCATCAAACGGAAAATACCTTTTTTCCATTCTATTTTCTTACTGGAATCTGACTTGAAAAAAAACGTTATGTAGAAGGGGATAAAGAAGACGGGATAAACCTTTGCCATAATAGCAACGCCTAATGATATACCTGCCAAAAGATGTTTTCGCTTCATGAAAAAGACAAACGCTAGCAAAGATGTCAACGCGGGGAAAACATCAAATTGTGCAATCATTGCCCCAGTAAATATGACAAAGGGATTAAAAAACCAAAAAATAAATGCCTCTTTTGCAGCTTTTTCATCCTTAAAATTACTGACGAAATGATAAATTATTAATCCGACAAAAATGTCTCCAATAATTATCGGAAGCTTCACGACAAAATTGAAGAGTGGGGACATTACGGGCACCACAGTTCCATTTAGATTAGCGCGGATAGAAAAAAAGTATGGATTTGAAAACAAGGACCCGATGCTAACAAAAGGTAGGAAAATGTAGGCCCAGACTGGAGGGTAGGAAAAGTACCATGTTCCGTAAGGACTCCCCTGCCCAGACAGCATGTTGACAGCAGTTATGTACCATACTTCTTCATCGTTAGGATGCGACGTGTAAAAACTCAGAATGATTCGAAGAATAGTGCCAAGAAATAATAAACCGACTATCTGCCCATACCCATGGGGGTGAAAAGAAAAATTCTCAACGATTTTCCTTAATTTTCCAAACACCAGAAGACTCACGCGCAATTCTTGGTCTTCGCATGGTTAAAACCCTTTCGTCTTTTTGTGAGTTTATTTCGTCACCCTCAAATTATCATCTAAAGTTGGGAACAACCAAAGTTAATAATTCAACATTAACATCAAATTTCAAGACTTTTGGTTTAGTTTTTTGGATATATATAAACTAAGGAAATAGGAGGATATCCTTCCATCCATAGAGAATTTATATCAGTGGAATCAACAGTTGATTTTATCATCTTAAAATGTATTTACTAAGCCAATCAATGTAGATTTTCAAGCCGTTCTTAAGATTTGTCTTAGGGCAGAATCCTAGGATTTGCTTTGCTCTTCTTAAGTCAGCTTTGGCTTGCTTGAAGTCAGCTACTCGAGTGGTTTTGTGAATTATTGGAACTCTTTTCCCAGTTATTTTGATGATTAGCCTCGCAAGCTCCATTATAGACGTTTCTTCACCTGAACCCACATTAAAAACTTCACCATCCGCCTGCACATTTTTAGTAGCAAGCATGTTGGCTTCAACAACATCATCAACGTAAACAAAATCCCTTGTTTGTGTTCCATCACCGAATACAGTAATTGGTCTACCTAACAGTGCATGGGTAGCGAAAATCGCAACAGCCCCTGACTCAGATTTTGTCAGTTGCCTTGGCCCATAAACATTGAAGTATCTTAGTCGGATCGTGGGGAGTCCTAATTCGTCGTTAGCGGTTTTAAGATACGCCTCTGCGCAAACTTTGGCAGCAGCATAAGGTGATAAAAGCGATCTTTTTTCAAATAATGTTGAGAAATCCTCGCTCATTACCTTTGAATTTGTATCACCATATGTATTAGTTGAAGCCATGATGAATTTTCTCACTCTAGAATTTATGCTTTCTAGTATAAGATTCAAAGTACCCATTGCATTAACTTTAAAATCAAAAAGTGGGTCTTCTACAGCTTTTGCCGGGTTGATTTGAGCCGCTTCATGAAATACAATATCAATATCCTCTAATGCAGCTTTTACATGATGTATATTTCTAATATCGCCCTTTTGAAATTCAACATCATCCGAACGCGGAATATTGGCAATACTGCCAGTTGATAAGTTGTCCATAATCCTAACGCGGGCGCCTTCTAAAATCAATCTATCAACTATAAAGGATCCAATAAAGCCTGCTCCACCAGTAACTAAAGCGAATTTTCCTTTAATTTCCATCCCGCTCATCCCGCTCTTTTCTGCGATTTAGCTAATAGATAAAGTAATTTCTCAAATTTTTTTATCAAAATTTTCCAATCGAAAATGCGTTCAACTGTTCTTCGCGCATTGCTCCCTAAACTTGCCGCCAAATTAGGGTTTTCAAGTATTTGTGTGACAGTCTCCGCCCACTTTGTTTCGTCGGGGGGAAGCAACAAACCATTCTCACCATGTTTTATTACATCACGCATTCCTTGAGTGTTAGAGGCAATCACAGGTTTCGCCATGGCCATTGCTTCAAAAAGTTTTAGGGGGCTAGCCGATTGACCTAAAGTATCTTGTTGCATGGGTACTAACACCAAATCTGCTACAGATAAATAATTAACAACGGATTCGTGAGGAATTCTTCCACAGAAAATTATGTTTGATATGGAGGAATCCAATTTTAAATTTCCTTCTCCCACAAGTAGAAACTTTGCGTTAAAATGTCTCAGTTGCTCGGCACATTTCAGTATAAGCTTCACCCCAGCCCATTTTTCCAGCCTACCTATGTACATTATAACTCTTTCTTTTTCATTGATTTTATATTTACATCTTATTTCCCTTTTTAAAGATCTTGAAACACGATTGGGATCAAAGAAACTGGTGTCGACACCGTCAGGTATTAGATGGATTTCCTTTCTAATTCCCAAGTTTTTAGCGTACCTACTTGTATAAGTTGTTAAGGTCGTAATTAGGTTTGCATGTTTCACTATATAATTTTGAGTTAAAATCATTACATGTTGAAGTATCGGCATGAATGAACTCTTTTTTTTGGTGCCTCCAGATGTGGCATGTTCATGGAAAAGACCCATTGTATAATACGCAATGATATCGTTAAATTCAACAACAACTTTTTTAGTTAACATTTTACCTATCAAAAAACCAAAGAGCCCTGTGTAAGCGGATGGATAATTAATTATTATTATGTCGGGATTGATTCTTTTGATCTTTCTAAAGGATTTGGGAAAAACATAAAGTGAGGTCAAGAGATAACCTAAAAGGAAATTGTTCCAAGCTTTCTGCAAAAAGAAGGGAACAGAAACATAGTGTGCAGTTATGTTTTTTCTCAGCACTTTTTTATTGTCTTTTTGGTGCTCGAGCGAAAAAGGGATCAACCCTAGGAACGCTCGCCCTGGCGGAAAGACAACAAAATGTACATCAACATTTTCGTTTAGCCTAGACAGTAATTCATAGATTCTCCTATCACTTCCTAGTCTTGGAGGGCAAAATTCAACTAGAGCTACAATTTTAATTGCGTTTTCACCCCTAGAGGTCACTCCAATTTCTGAAGAAATTTACCCATATAAAATTCCATTGCCCCTATTCTAAAAATGGCAAATTTGAGCAACTCCAAAGTCCTAACTTTATGCCGAAGAACGCCCAACCTCGCAATCTTCCTCCTTTTAACTAGAAGTCTTCGCATGTTTTTCAGACTTTCGCAAAAACCGTATAGGCGAACTTGCAATCTTGAGCGCAAGGCTATGTCAGATTGTCTAAAGAAAAACAACTCAAAAAAAGGGGCTATCACAAGTTGAAAAAGAAGCGCTGAAAACATTGGAATCAAAGGAAAATGTAGCATAATAACTCTAAAATCCGATTTCAACCTTTCCGAATAACTTCTAAGCGGCATCTGCCTCGACGAATGTGAACCAATGTGCCAAATTATAGCTGAAGGATTCAAAACACATTCAAAGCCAGCTCTACGGGCCCTTAGACACCAATCTAAATCTTGACCACCAACGACAGATTCTTCATCAAGTAAGCCAATTTTCTCAATCACCTTCTTCTTGATTAAAAGTACGCATCCCGAAAGATAATCTATGTCTGTCACATGATTCTCTTCTAAGGGATTTTTTACGAATATTTTCTGCCCAAGTCCATCTGACCATACTGTGCCAGTAACTAAATCGAGTTTACCCCCACGTGACCATATTACATCGCTTGGTTCGTTGTAGAGGATGAGACCACCGACTATTCCAATCTCATTTTTTGACAAAATCGTCTCAACCATCTTCGAAAGACTTGCTGGATGCGCGATAGCGTCGTTGTTATATAAGAGAATCAAATTTCCCCGGCTATCTTGTATTCCAAGGTTCATTCCAGCAGAAAAACCTAGATTTTCACTATTTTTTAGAAGACGAAAATCAGAGAATTCATTGCTGATTATATTAAGTGATGCGTCAGTTGAGCCGTTGTCAACAACTATAACTTCCACGTTAGGGTAGTCCAGTTTTCTTATTGAGCCAAGGCTTGATCTAATCACTTGCTCTCCATTCCAGTTTAAGACAACAATCGACACCAAAGGGAACTTCTGCAATGCTACCCAACTCCACCTTTATTGTTGCCGTCAATATTAAGATGTTTCGTTGGTTTTCATACATTCTACTTGACTCAAAATCTGTCAGTCATTTGACCGTGCCTTTAGATCGCTATTTTAGACCGCTCTCCTATTACAAATCTATGTCCCCTAGGTTTACCGATCTCGCTCGTGGTTATCACAGAATAGGGACCTATGAGACTGTCTGTGATTTTGCCATCCACATCTATATAGCAATTATCCATGAAAATAGAGTTCTCAATTTCACCTCTCTTAATCATAACATTGTTGCCAATGCTTGTGTAGGGACCGATGTACACGCGACTCTCCACCACAGTGTTTTTGCCGATAATTACCGGTCCCCTTATTATCGCTCCAGATTGAATCACCGCATTTTCTCCAACAAATAATCTACCTTGAATCGACGCCTCGACCTCAACGATCCCTCTCACCTCATGCTTTAACTCATCTAACACTAGTCTATTCGATTCTAAAATATCCCCTGGCGTTCCAGTGTCTTTCCACCAACCCTCTATAAACCTATAACCAACCTTGTTGCCATTATTCAATAAATGCTGAATAGCTTCCGTAATCTCCAACTCACCTCTCCGAGAAGGATTCAACTGTCCAATCATCTGAAAAATCACTGGCTTGAAAAAGTAAATACCACTCAAAGCATACTCACTAGGCGGTTTCTTCGGCTTCTCTACCAACCTCACAAGCCGACCCTCTGCGTCAAACTCAGCAACGCCAAAACGTTGAGGTTCCTTCACCTTAGAAAGAAGGACCATANNCAAATCATCCCCAAGATGCACCACAAAGGGATGATCACCCACAAAATCCTTACACAGCCCCACAGCATGAGCAATCCCCAACGGCTCACCTTGATAAACATAAGTGATCTTCACGTCGAACCTGCTCCCATCCCCATAAAACTCCCTAACCTTATCAGGGTAGATGTCTCCTAGCACAATTGCAATATCACGAATCCCAGCTTCCCGCAAACTCTCCAACACATACTGAGAAATCGGTTTGTTCGCCACCGGAATCAATTGCTTAGGACCCGTATGGGTTAAAGGCCTGAGCCTCGTCCCATGTCCACCGTGTAANNGGCTTGTTCGCCACCGGAATCAACTGCTTAGGACCAGTATGGGTCAAAGGCCTAAGCCTCGTCCCCCGCCCACCGTGTAAAATCACACCTTTCAAATCAAAACACCGTTAAACAGTTTAATCGTTGCGTTTTTATTATTTATGTAAACCAGCAAGATCAAGTCTACCCAGTTGATCACGCATCTTCATTAGGTTCACGCATTTCATAGACAATGTTTAAATAATTTTTAGTTGAAAACAGAAAACTAACTGTAATAATGAAGCGTGTTTTTATGTTGGAAGGAGTAAAAATATACGAGCTGAAAAGGTTCCCTGACGAAAGAGGATTCTTCGGTGAAGCTCTGAGAAATGACTGGAAAGAATTCCTCGAAGACAAATGGATAACGCAAGCAAACATAAGTTATAGCTATCCAAACATCGTTAGAGCGTGGCACAAACACGTGAGAGGACAAATAGATTACTTTTTGGTGCTAAAAGGAGCTATGAAAATCTGCGCCTACGAAGAAGAAACCGGAAAAATGGCTGAAATAATAGCCAGCAGCGAAAAACCCATACTAGTTAGAATACCGGGTAAGTACCTGCACGGAACAAAAACCGTCAGCAACGAACCATCCTTAACAGTCTACTTTGTGACAAAACTCTACGATTATCAAAATCCAGACGAAATCCGCAGACCGTGGAACGACTCAACAATAGTCCCAACCGAAATAAACGGCAAAAAAGACGACCCACGCATTGGCAAACCATGGGACTGGTTTTTTCCTCCACATAAATAAGAGGCGATGAATTGATGAAAGTATTAGTAACAGGTGGAGCAGGTTATATAGGTTCAATTCTCTCCAGAATCCTACTGGAAAAAGGCTACGATGTAACATGCTTAGATAGACTATTCTTCGGAATCGACCCAATAAAAGACATTGCAGATAGAATAAATCTAATCAAAGACGACGTCAGATGGTTTAAACCAGAAATCCTAAAGGATAAAGATGCCGTCTTCGATTTAGCATCCCTCTCAAACGATCCAAGTGGCGAATTAGACCCACAAAAAACATTNNAGCAGCTGCAGCGTCTATGGATTCCAAGAAAAAATTCTGAAAGAAGAATCTAACCTAAATCCATTAACAACATATGCAAAAGCTAACGTGTCAGCAGAAAAGGAAATTCTACCACTAGCGAGTAAATCTTTCTCCGCAACAGTCCTCAGACAAGCCACAGTTTATGGGTACTCACCAAGAATGAGATTCGATCTGGCAATTAACGGAATGACTCTTGGCTTCTACAAAAACGGTAAAATACCTATCATGAGAGATGGAAAACAATGGCGCCCCTTTATACATGTAAAAGACACATCAAATGCCTTTGTCAAAATCCTAGAAGCAGACGCAGAACTAGTCAATGGTCAAATCTTCAATGCAGGCAGCAACGAACAAAACATCCAGATATATGACCTAGCCCAACTCATAGCAGAATCCATCAATTTGCCATTCAACTACGAATGGTACGGCTCACCCGACAAAAGAAGCTACAGAGTAAGCTTCAACAAAATCAAAGAAACACTGAACTTCAAACCACAATATACCCCAAAAGAAGGAGCAAAAGAAGTATTCAAAGCGCTCAAAGACGAAAGAATATCTGAAGACGACCCGCGAACAATAACTGTCAAATGGTATAAACACCTCTTGGAAATGCACACACTAATTAAAGAAGTCGAAATCAACGGAGTAATACTATGAAAATAACCATCATAGGCTCAACAGGACAACTCGGCACAGACCTCATGAAAGTATTACAACATGAACATGAAGTCGTAGGCCTAACACATTCAGACATAGAAGTCATAAACTATAAGAACTGCCTCATCTTAAAGGAATACCACCCCGACGCCATCATAAACACAGCCGCATTTCACAAAACAGACCAATGCGAAGAAGAACCAATAAAAACCTTCTCCATAAACGCCATTGGCGCCAAAAACATAGCTACAATATCTAAAGAAATCGAAGCCACAAACATTTTCATAAGCACAGACTATGTCTTTGACGGCTCCAAAAAAGAGCCCTATACAGAGGATGACACCCCAACTCCAATTAACACGTATGGAATCTCAAAACTAGCAGGCGAACTCTACACAAAACAAAACCCGAAACATTACATCATAAGGCTTGCAAGTTTATTTGGCGTAGCAGGAGCAAGCGGCAAAGGAGGAAACTTCGTCGAAACAATGATCACAAAAGCCAAGAAAAACGAATCTATTACTGTCGTAGACGACATGTGGATGAGTCCAACATACACAAAAGATGCAGCTGCCACAATAAAAAAGATAATAGAACTAAATCTACCATTTGGAATCTACCACACAACAAACCAAGGCTATTGCACATGGTTCCAATTCGCAAAAGAAATATTCAAACTCATAGGCCTAAACCCAACACTAAAACCAACAAAAACACATCAACTACAAATGAAAGCTAAAAGACCAAGATTTTCAGCGTTAAAAACCGTAAAACTCCCAAAATACGGCATACAAATGAGAGAATGGAAACAAGCACTCCTTGACTATCTAATTGAAAAAGGACATATCTAGGCCAGCCAATTCCGCGAGCAAAATAATTTTGCGCACGCATGGACCTTTGTTTTGGCATCGACATCTTAGAGATTGTTGCAAGAAAGAAACGAAAATAATCTTCTAATTATTAAATGTTAACAATTTTGTGTTAAACTAACAGCTGGTATCTGGGTTTTAGAGGCGTGAAGATTGTCTGCACCTAATAAATGAAGTTTTGCAATCGTAAATAATATCTCCTCACAGCGTAAACTAGAAAGGAGGGGTGTAATTATGGGATTCAAAAATGTAACTGTTTTGGGCGCCGGATTAATGGGACATGGAATCGCTCAAGTTGCGGCTCAGGTGGCAAAATATGAGGTTGGTTTGAGAGATGTGAAGCAGGAGTTTCTGGACAATGGAATGAAGATGATACGGGCGAGTTTGCAGAAGTTTCTTGACAAAGGGAAGATATCAGGGGAAGAGATGGATAAGATTTTGGGCAGAATTCATCCAACAGTGGATTTAAGAGAAGCGGTGGCGAACGCTGACTTAATTATTGAAGCGGTTCCTGAGAGCGTTGACATTAAAAGGAACGTGCTTATGGAAGTTGATAGGATCGCCAAAAAAGATGCAGTAATAACTTCGAATACTTCTTCCATTAGTATTACTTTACTGGCGTCATTCACGCGTAGGCCGGAGAGGTTTTGTGGTATGCACTTCTTTAATCCTCCACAATTGATGAGTCTGGTGGAGGTTGTTCGGGGAGCCAAAACCTCCGACGAAACCGTCAATGTAGTGGTTGAGGTGGCTAAAAAGATGGGTAAAGAGCCGATTGTTGTTAAGAAGGACTCCCCTGGCTTTATTGTGAATAGGGTTCTTGTTCCAGTGTTAAACGAGGCTGTTTATCTTGTCTGGGAGGACGTTGCGGGTCCGGACGAAATTGATAAGGCGGTGAGACTTGGGTTAAATTGGCCTATGGGTCCGCTGAGACTTTTGGATTATGTGGGTTTAGATACTGCTTTAGCTATGATGAAGGTTTTTCAAAAAGAACTTGGAGACGTGAAATTTCAACCTTGCCCGTTGTTGGAGCAGATGGTTAAGGCTGGTTTGTTAGGTAGAAAGAGTGGAAAGGGTTTTTACGATTGGGAAAAGAAATAGACTCTCTTGTTGGAGGTTGGTCTGATGAAAGTAGAAAATACTGTTTATGAAAAGCGTGAGGGAATAGCAACAGTCACGATTAATCGTCCGGATGCGCTTAACGCCTTAAATGAGGAAACACTTTTAGAAATCTTATCGAGGCTTGAGGATGCAAATAGAGACGAAAACATAAGAGTGATCATCATCACGGGCGCTGGAGATCGAGCCTTTTCCGCGGGTGCTGACATTAAAATGTTGAAAGAACTGGATTCCTCAAAGGCAACAGAGCTTTCTAGGCTAGGACACAGATTATGCGACAAAAT
>JABAOF010005838.1_pt2 | contig 14246 bp, 10 predicted proteins | sample 7062171 | NCBI WGS metagenome assembly JABAOF01 (sample SAMN14538628, study PRJNA623070) | marine sediment metagenome | biome: marine biome [ENVO:00000428]; feature: marine pelagic biome [ENVO:01000023]; material: deep marine sediment [ENVO:00002113] | place: India: Gulf of Khambhat ...
TTACCATCGCGCAGCGCTCTAAAGAACTTCGGCAAATCTTCAGGCCGAGCCGTTAGGTCTGCATCCTGGATAACCAGCACATCTCCTTTGGCCGCTGCGAAACCTTTTCTTACCGCATCGCCTTTGCCCGCCCCGTCACCCTGACGAACCAAACGAATATTTCTTTCCGGATTCTTTGCTATCTGATGTTCTATCTCCTCGTCTGTGCCGTCCGCACTGTTACCGTCAATAAAGATTATCTCCGTTTCCCGACCCATCTGGGGGATTCGTTTCACCGCATCTTCGATATTACCGCGCTCGTTTCTGCATGGCACTATGACCGAAACAGACAAATCCTCATCGCGCAGAGCAGCGGAGGCCGGACGGGCTATCACAAGCTCAACCAAATTGAAAAAGCGAAACCCGGGCAGTAAAGAAAGAAAATAATTGCAAAAAGCAGTCAACGGTGGGATACGCTTCGGCATCATTAGATAGGATGTGGTGCGAATAACGTCATAGTCGCTCAATTTGAGCAGGTTTGCAATGTCTTCCGGGGGAAGCCAGTTTTGATATGAGTAAGGCCGGCGAATTCCAACAAGCGAACCTAAACTCAAGATACCTTCCCAGAGATAATTATAATAGGTTATTACAATCCGTGTGCTTTCTTTAGTTAACGGACGAATACGTTCCAATACCTGCTGGATGTCGTGCCAGCGACCAAGGGAATTGCAGATCAAAACATAATCGAATTTCTCATCAAGCTCCAGCTCGTGCGGGTCCATCGTATAGAAATTCAGATGGTCGAATCGCTTCTTTGCCAATTCGATCATCTCAGGGTCCGCATCAATCCCAACACCATAGCTCGGCTTAACCGCCGCCAGAAGGTCGCCGCATTCACAGCCAATATGTAGAACTCTGCTTTTCGGGCGAACAACGAATTTATAGATTTTGTCCAGCCAGTTATAATAGTACGAATTGCGTTTGCGCCAGCGGGGCTCCAGCTCTGCGCTTGCTTGTACGCCTTTCTTGTTGTAGGACGGTTGTGATGTTTGATTTTCTGACACAACCATGAGCTTAGTTTCTGAGTTCGGTCCTAAGGCTAATTCAAATGTTCAAAGACATTGTTGGTGTTGGGCTTTTCAATTACCCCTCTCTCGGTAATGATAGCGGTAATATCCTGCGCCTCCGTAATGTCAAAAGCCGGATTGTAAATGTCAATCCCTTCCGGTGCAGTCTTTCTATCACTAAAGAATGCAACTTCGTCAGCCGGCCTTTGTTCAATCGGTATCTCGGCTCCGCTTTTTATATTCAAATCGAATGTGCTCGAAGGTGCCGCAATATAAAACGGTATTCCGTGTTCTCTGGCGAGAATGCTCAGGCTGTAAGTACCAATCTTATTTGCCGTATCACCATTTGCCGCAATCCTGTCGGCACCGGTTATAACCGCATCGACCCTGCCCTGCTTCATCAGGTAAGCCGCCATATTGTCGCAAATCACTGTAGCGTCAATTCCCGCTTGTTTCAGCTCCCATGCCGTCAATCGCGCGCCCTGGAGCAGCGGCCGGGTCTCATCTGCATAAACCCTGAACTTCTTTCCGTTTTTATGTGCCTCAAACATTATCGACAAGGCCGTCCCCTGTCCTGCGGTCGCAAGGGCTCCAGCATTGCAGTGAGTCAAAATACCCGCACCTTCTTTGATAAATCTTTCCCCGTTTTGACCAATCTGCCGGCACATATCCACATCTTCCTGATAGATTGCGTTTGCCTCAGCCAAAACGGCCTCGCGCAGGGCCTGTAACGCTACATCAGGTTTTGTGGCCACAAACTCCTCAGCACTTCGTCGAACCCTTTCCAGCGCCCAAAACAAATTTACTGCCGTTGGTCGTGATGATGACAAATACTCAGCAGACTTAGACAAAACTTTAAGTCCCTGCTCCAGACCGTCCGAAGCTTTAAGCTTTTGCATAGCTAAAACAAGTCCGTATCCTGCCGAAACACCGATAGCTGGAGCGCCGCGAACTGCAAGTGTCTGTATAGCTTCGAAAAGCTGCTCGATATCCCGGCACTGTAGCTTAACAAATTCAGCAGGTAACCGCCGCTGGTCTATAAGCTCTAAGAAGCCGTCAACACCGCCAATCCATTTAAGTGTTTGAAAAATCATAAATATCTTTTCTCGAATCTCTTGTTCAGGCTATCTGTCAACCCTGGCGCCGCCGCCTTTAATGACTTTCTCGACTTCACGAAGACCGGCCGTGGTTGTATCACCGGGTGTAGTCATTGCCAGAGCACCATGTGCGGCACCGTAATTGACCGCCTCAGCTGGCGTTTTTCCCTCCATAAGAGCATATATCAGACCGGAGGCAAAGCTATCACCGCCGCCGACACGGTCGTATATCTCGAGGTCCGTTCTGAGTATGGCATCGTGAAATTCACCGTCGGCGTAGATAATTGCACCCCAGTCGTTGACCGAAGCTGTTTTCGCATTCCGCAGAGTTGTGGCGACGACCTTGAAATTTGGAAACTCTTTCACGACTTGCTCAATCATTTTCTTGAAATTCGTCGGGTCGAGCTTGGAGAAGCTCTTGCCGGTGCCTTTTACCTCAAAACCCAGAGCGGCCGTGAAGTCTTCTTCGTTTCCGAGCATCACATCAACGTGCGGCGCGATGGCACGATTGACTTCCATTGCCTTTTCCTGGCCGCCGATGTCCTTCCACAGCGAATTTCGAAAGTTAAGGTCGTAGGAAACTATAGTGCCGTGCTTTTTGGCTGTAGTGACGGCCTCGATGATAACATCGGGTGTCGTCGGCGAGAGCCCGGCAAAAATGCCTCCGGTGTGGAACCAACGGATGCCGTCTTTGCCGAATATGCCGTCCCAGTCGATGTCGCCTTTCTTTAGTTGTGAGGCGGCGCTGTTTGCCCTGTCCGAGCATCCCACGGCGGCCCGTACGCCGAAGCCGCGCTCGGTGAAATTCAGGCCAATCCTTACTTTCCTGCCGATGCCGTCGTACGGCACCCATTTGACATACTCCATAATCACGCCGCCCTGATACATCAAATCCTCGAGCAGTCTTCCCACCGGATTATCCACAAGGGCGGTAACAACCGCGGCCCTCAGGCCGAAACAGCGCTTTAAGCCTCTGGCGACGTTATATTCTCCGCCGCCCTCCCAGATGCGAAAATGCCGGGTCGTATGAATCCTCTCTTCACCCGGGTCCAGTCGAATCATTATCTCACCTAACGAGAGTATGTCGAACTTGCATTCAGATTTCGGTTTTAAATCGATTACCGCCATAGAAAGCCTCCTTTTTGATTTTACGCTTGCACCTGCAGTTTCCTGCCCGGATGTTCACAGGCACAGGTGTTAGCTGCCATAGATTTTTCCTTCCCTGTAATCCTGCCAGGCCGGCTCGAAAGCCTTTCTTTCCGTCGGTGCCGGCCTTAATTCGACCTGCCTGCTTTTGAACAAATCGGACGAGCTTTCATCGTATTCGATATGCAGGATAGAATTTCTTAACGACTGGTTTTCGGGTTTGAACTTCAAAGGCTTGTTTGTGGCTTTGTCAATCACGTCGGGATGTATTTCAATACCATCCCGGGCCAGCACAAGATGCGAACCCCGCGAGCCGCTGCCCAGTTTGAGTAATTCCACAACGGCCTTCAGATACCCAACGCTGGTCAGAGCCAGATGCTCTGCCTGTATTGCTTTAATAAATGCATCGGCGTCTTTTGCGTTGAATCCTTTTTGCCGTATGTTTTTATAGAGCTTTACCGCTTCTTTCAGGGCTTTTTGAGCGTCATTCAACTCTCTGATATGTCCCCCCGATGCGGTCATACGGCTTCGGACCTCTTCCAGGACCTCATCAGGCTCCAGGCCGGCCGGGCTTGCATACCGCTCGAAATCCCCAACGATGTCGCTTAATTGCTTGTCAATCTCAAGTTGTTTGTCAGAGCAATCCGGCAGCTCACAGCCATAGACATTTACAACATATTCAGCCGCCCGCAGTCCGCCGGTCTGACCGGCATTAAGGGCCGAGCCGCCGGGACGTTTCACCCCGTGAGTGCCGGCCATTTCTCCGATTACAAAAGTTTGTGGGATATTGGACTGCCACCATTTATCCACTGCAAAACCGCCGTTGTTGTGCTGGGCGCAGACCGCGATTTCGAGCGATTCGGAATACAAATCAATGCCGTTCTCTTTATATATCTCTATAGCGGGGGTGTTCATATGTGCCAGGCGTTCGATAGGTGTCTTTTGAAGTGCCCCGGCCTTTTGCAAATATTCTTTGGCTTCCGGCTCAAGGTCATCAATGCTGAACTCATCCATAGAATCACTGCCGATTGGATTGTGTAGAAAGTCCATATATACCCGCCTGCCCTTTTGGGTTTCATTGAATACGAGAATATCTATCAACGAAGATTGCAGGTTCTCAATCCGCTGCGGGTCGAAGGGCCATTGGTAGCCTTTAAGAAAAATATTCGTTGCCATTTTGCTCATTGACGGGAAAAAGTCCGTCAGGAATTCTTTCTGGTCTTTACCGTCCGCATCGGTGCTGAATATTCGGGGAATCGCCTGCATATAAGTGCCGGAAACGTTCCAGCGGAATTTGATACTCGCCAGGCCGAACTGCGACTCGGTCAGATTTGCTCCGATCAGCCCCGCCTTGAATGCAAGCCCGTGGATTCCGAGCTGGCCTTTGGGATAGACGGTGGTTTTGAACAGCTCACCCGGTCCGCCGGCGGCGAGAACTATGTTTGCACCAAGGAAGACGTTTATGGCATGGTTTGTTTGGTCGGCACTTTTCTTATCTACGGTTACAACGCCTGCGATTCGTTTTGATTCGCCTGAGCCGATGGTTAATAAATGCGCCAGCTCCTGCTCATCGTAAATCCTGACACCATATCGTTCGAGCTGTTTCTGAAGACACTGGCTCATAAACCTGCTCGTTTTAGGCCCGGCTGATGTGGCCCGCTCGTAGGGGTCATGGTCCGTCTTGTAGCCGATGAAAGTACCAGTAGAATCCGTCGGAAACGGGACTCCGGCCTGAACCAAATGGTAGAATTCACGAAGTGAGCCGATAGCCTCGATAAGCGCCGAATCGCCGTGACAGCACCCGGCCGCTGTCAGACTCTTGGCGAACTCTTCTGCGCTATCCGGAACATCAGGACTCGTGCCTATTTTATAGTAAGTCTGCTTGTCGGAGCCGCTCATTCGAGATGCCCCCAGGCCCAGTCCTGCGGTTACTACGGCAATTCTATCCCTGGGATCGTCAACACCTTTTTTCTCCATAAATTCACACAGGTGAACCGCGCAGTTCATTCCCGCCGCTCCTGCACCTGCAATTACCGTGTTGTAGCGATAAAATGTTATAGCTTGATTTGCTATTTGTTTTTTTTCCATAGTTTTCTTTTTCCTATAGGGCAAATTATGACTTTGTTATTCAGGTTATTTATTCGACTTATACTCTAAAAACTGCGGTTTCTCAAGGTCTTTGGTCATTTTGCGGGGCAGGATACGTACGTTTCCCTGTTTGTCGCAAAAGTAAAGAGATGATTGTGAAGGCTTTCTGCCATGGCCGTCGGCCCAAATGGTGTAAAAATCAGGGTGAGCGTTGACTGGACGCCGTGCGTATGTATGATTGTAAGGACTATTTTTCGTAAGCTGTCTGACTTTTATCCAGGTTTTTCCAAAGTCTTTGCTTGTCCACATAGCCATCTCGCCGCCCGGGTTATACGGCTGCGGACCGGTTTCGGTAGGCCCGATTATTCGCCAGGTCCCGTCCTCTTCGATATAGAGCGAGCCCATATCGTAATTATTATCCGAGATAAAAGCCTCTCTTATCTGCCACTTTCGGGCCGTCCAGCGGGCCGTCGTCCACGTCCGCGGGTCGTTTTTCGGGCCGGATTCATAGCCCTTACTTGTTATAAAAAGAATTACCGGCTTTCCTTCTTTGTCCAGGCGAATATCCTTCAAGTATACGTTCAGACCTTCCTTCCGGTAATCATAGACAAGGGCGGGATTCTCAACATCTCTTAGAGGCAGCGTCAATTTGTGCCCGTTAGCCGTTTGCCACGTTCTGCCAAAGTTGGTGGTTTCAATATAGTACAAATTTGTCCGCCAGTTCAGGCCTTTTCCCTCAGGGTGAAAATTAAACGCAGCCCCCGCCTTATTGTTGTTTGCAGCACTGATTTGATAATGCCCTTTATCGATCGTAGCGATTCGGTTCCACTTCGACCATTTGATACCGTCCGCGCTTGTCATAAAGCAAATAGTACGGTCAACGGGATAATTGTAACGGGTGAAGAAACATATGAATCCTTTACCTTTGATGTGCCAGGGCTGCATATACGAAAAATTGACCATTGGAGCGTCTTTGCCGTTTTCGCTCGCACCTGCGTTTTCGCCAGCGCAGATGATTTTCGTAGCGTTTATTAGTTCAAACTCATTTACATCGTATGGCTTGCTGCTTCTGTGTATATAAGAAGGCCTTGCTGTGCCGTGTGAAGTTGAGAATATCCAGATGTACCCCTTTCCATCTACTGATATAACAGGATTGTCGTGGGCATCGCTGGTCTTTTTATCAAGGAGTATAGTCGGCCGCGGCACCATTCCCCTCTTGTGGTCATAGTAAGAGACCATATGCAGCAGCTTTCTATTGCTGTCTGTGGTTGTCCCGCCGTAACAGAAAAAGGTCTTCTTGACCTTCTCACAATAGACGGCAAACGGTTTGTGCTTGGCGCAGTACGTCCCAAGTCCTCCGCTGTACTTATAGACGTATTCATCATTGGACGGCTGATTCATATACCAGATGCCGCGATAGCCGGTATCCTTGGCGTTGATTGTTAGTTTCGAAGAAGAGGCCCCTGTGTTCGCACACAACGGCATCCCTGCCAGCGAAAAGATGACAAGAGTCACGGATAAAATTTGTCGCCAAAAGGTGATATGAGTGGCGTTTTGTGCAGCACCAAAAGAACGCTCCCGTACTGTGGGTCTGTCCCATATGTTCAGTGGTTTTTGGTGCTGCATATTTCGCTTCACGAGTTTAGATTGAAATTCCTGCCTGTACTCCGGCTTATCTGTTCGATAGAAGCCGTTGCGAAGTTGATATCGGGGTATTTTTCTGCCCGCAACCTGTCTATCAATTGTTTAATCCTGGTTAGTTCCTCAGCCAAAAGATTGTAATCCTGTCCGTCGATGATTTTTCTCATTGTGTCTTTTTCAATCATACTGAACGAGCCGCCAAGGACCAGTACTCCCGCATCAATATAATCGGGAATGTTACCCGGATTTGTTCCACCTGTGGGCACCAGGCTGATTGTCTTATGAATAGCAGGGTCGATTGCTTTGACAAAGCCGGGCCCACCAAGCTGCTTTGCCGGGAATATCTTACACAGATTCGCTCCTTTGGAAAATTGACTGACCACCTCATTCACACTACCGCATCCCGGTATCATAGGTATCTGGCCGGCATATTTCTCGAAGCTTTCGTTGCGGAAGTTAATCGCTGAGACAAGATAGCACGCACCTGCATCAACGATTTCTTGCAGCGAGGGCAGCGGGTCCTGAGGATGGGCCTTGTTATAAACATCGAGCATCGCGGGTGAGTCGATTAAACTTGCCGAGCCGGCCGCAAAATCGCCCAGATCTTTACGCAGCCGTGCTAGTTTCTCCAGAGGTTTATTTATCCGGCAGGTTACTTCCATATTATTAACATCTGCCTTTATAAGAGCCTCGGCTGTCTTGACAATATCGAGCTTGTCCTGGTTAAAAACGAGAATAAAGCCGTCTCTTAACAGTGTTGTGATTGTGCTTTTAATATCCATTATTACTCACTCCCTACAGTCTTCTCAAATGAAAGCCCCCATCGACGTTTATAACCTGGCCGGTTGAGAAATCAAGCCTGCCTTCGGCGATGGCCCCGACCGCCTTTGCGATATCTTCCGGCTGGCCCCATCGCTTAATCGGAGTCAGGCCCTCAGCTATCAGCTTGTCGTATTTGTCCTTCACAACGCTGGTCATATCCGTCTGGATGATGCCGGGCCTTATCTCAAATACTCCGATACCATATTCAGCCAACCTATCGGCGTACAGCATCGTCATCATTGAAATCCCCGCTTTGCTCACACAGTATTCCCCACGTGCCGGCGAGCTGGTGTATGCCGAGATTGAGCCTGTGTTTACAATCCGGTATGCCCGCTTGGGATTTGCTTTTTTTTGTTCAATCATCCAGTTGGCCACCTGCTGAGTCAAAAAGTAAGGCCCCTTTAGATTTATTCCCATTACTCTATCGAAGCTGGCCTCGCTCACCTCAAGAATGTCCATTCGTTTCAAAGGCGCGACACCGGCATTATTCACAAGTATATCGCACCTGCCGAATTTGCTCTTGGCTAAAGCAACCAGACTGTTCCTGTCTCCGGCACTGCTGACATCACCTCGCAGGCTCTCGCACTTTGCCCCGACCTCCTTGATTTCTTTTTGAGTTTGCTCTGCGCGTGATTCATCCGCCTGGCCCTCGGTCGTAAAATCAAAGTGGTTGACCACTAAATCATAACCCAGTGATGCTAATTCTTTTGCGATGCCCTTTCCGATTCCTCGACTTGCTCCGGTAACAATTGCTATGGGTCTTTCCGCCATTTTCAAAATCCTTTCTCTATTAAAATCACGGCTGTCATTCCTGCGCAAGGGATTGTTGAAAAAGTCGATATTGCTTCGTCGCTGCGCTCCTCGCAATGACGCAAAGTGTGTTTTCTGGTCATTGCGAGCGATTCGAAGAATCGAGTGGCAATCTCAAAATGTTCCTTTTGAACTTTGGCAACAGGCCCGCAAGCAGGAATCCATCTTTCTTTTTTATCTTTCTTTATAGAAGTAGGGGCAGTTAACGAACCGCCCCTACTTAATCTTTTTCCTTAGAAATTCATCTATTTCCTTCGCCGCTTTCATACCGTCTGCAACGGCTGCGACCACCGTTGATGCCCCTCTTACAAGGTCGCCGCCGGCAAAAATTCCCGGCCTGGATGTCGCCAACGAGCCTTCTTTTGTGCGAATCAGGCCGTTCCTTAATTCCACACCCGGAAGAATTTCGCTGATTTCCTCCGGCGAGCTTTGGCCAATGGCCTCGACCACAATGTCCATATCGAGCTCATAAGCGCTCGACTCTATAGGTTCGGGCCGGCGTCGTCCACTCTGGTCCGGCTCACCTAATCGGGTCGGGCATACCTTAATTGATTTCAATTTGCCGTCAATAGAATTGAATCCGAGCGGCTGAGTAAGTATCAAAAAATGCACACCTTCGTTTATCGCACGGTCGCGTTCCGAGCTCCAGGCCGGCATCTCTTTGAAAGACCGGCGATATATAATATAGACATCTTTGGCCCCGAGCCGCCTGGCCGTTACCGCCACATCCATCGCAGTATTGCCTCCGCCTGTGGCCGCCACGCGTTTGCCTGCTATCCGCAAGCGACTTGGTTTTTTGGCAGCGGAAAGAAACTCCATCGCATTCCATAAGCCGTCGATGTCCTTATCGCTGAGGCTGACCGATTTCACAAGGCCCATACCGATAAAGACAGCGTCAAAACCTTCTTCCACAATCTTGTCCAGGTTGAAATCAACATCCAATCCTTTCCCAAGACGCAATAGCATCCTGTCTCCGGGCACATCAGCGAATATAGCTGCGATTTCCTGCTTCAGCGAGTCACCCTGCCTGTCCGCCGGGATTACGGATTCTATCGTTCCGCCGAACTCGCTGCTCTTATCGAATATTGTCACGGTATGCCCCGCTTCAAGCAGTATCGCCGCACAGGCCAGACCCGCCGGACCTGCACCTATTACAGCAATGTTTTGTCCCGTTGCTTTTTTGGGTATTCTTAGCTTTGACCAGCCGTTCTTGTTGGCCTGCCGGGCCAGGTATCTTTGTATATCAGCGATGGCTACTGGGCCGTCACCGATAAACTTCTGCAGGCAGTCGCCTTCGCATTGCTGCTCGACCGGACACAACCAGGCGCAGACTTCGGGAAATATATTCGCTTCTCTTAGAACCTCATAAGCAGCTTTTTCCTCGCCATCCAGAAATAAGCTGATGAATTTTGGTATTTCAACACCGGCCGGACACGCCAGCTGGCACGTCGGCTCCTGACACTTTCGGCACGCCGATGCAAGGCGGAGCAGATTGTCCCTGTCACTCATCCTGCCCTGCTCGAATATCGGCCCATATACTTCGTTGTCCCGCACGACGCAGCCGGTCATTCCGGCGTCCCGCATTATCTGCGTGCACGCGCTGCAGCTTACGCAGACTTTCTCCGGATACATCCGGCCTTTTGTGATTATATCTTTGGCAAAATCAGGATATGCAAACGCCATCCTTCCCGCCCCGACCAGGGTGGTCAGGCCGGTTGCTTTGCTTGCTGCCGCCACGTTGGCAAAAAGTGTCCGCAGCCAGCTATAGCCCGTACCGACAATTGCGATATCGGGAAATTCCTTTTGAATTTCGCCGGTCAGATTAACTAGCCTGCTTACACCGACGAGCGGATGTTCCGGCTCTTCATAGCCACCGACAATAGGCTCATTGAAAGGCCGGCCCACATGCGGATTGTAGTAAGGATTTGCCACCGTGACGTTAATCAGGTTGACTCCTCGCTGCTGTAAAAGACCAATCAGCTTCTTCGGCTCTGTCAAGTCCGGCTTAGTATAATCATCCTTATCAACACCCCAGCCATAAGGATACGGTATTGCATCATAAACACCAAGTCGGGTCACTACCGGCGTGTCCTCTCCAAGCTCCTTGCGAATCTTATCGATGACTTCAAGAACAAACCTTGTTCGGTTCTCGAACGAGCCACCGTATTTGCCGGTTCTCCCGCACCAATTGTCCACCGTCGAAGAACCATTGCGTAAAGGCGCCCCACCTTTCGCTCGCTCCGATTCAATTGGTGCGGGATGGCAGGCGAAAAGCTCATTTATCAGATATCCGTGACAGGATTTTATATCGACCGCATCAAAACCAACCTCAAACGCGATACGTGCCGCCGTGACATAGGCATCCTGAAGTTTATCGAGGTACTCATCCGTCACGAGGGGCCAGTCGTCGGGTATCTTGCTTTTCCTGTTTGTGTCGGGTTTTTGCTGTGGAGCCATGGCATCTCGATATGGGTCACGTTGTGCAATCATTGGTTGTGCAACGCCCTTTGGCTTACTATATCTGCCCGAATGGGTCAACTGCAGCACGAGTACGGGCTTATACTTCGGCCCCATAGCTTCAGCGGCGACTTGCCGTATCATTTCAACCATTGCACGAAAGCTGTTTTTGTTTTCTTCGTGCAGCCATAGTTGTCTGGGATTGGCCCTGCCTTCGGGCACAACCGCTGTCGCCTCGGCCCAGATAAGTCCGGCCCCGCCGGCGGCAAATCTTTCGTATCGCCTTAATGTCAGTTTGCCCGGCCGGCCCTGCGAATCACCATCGCAGCCCTCCATAGGATGCACCGCCAACGAATTCGGTATTACAAGCTTACCGGCCCGTACGGATTCAGCCAAAATCGAAACGTCCTCAGTGGCCTCAAGCCGAACGCCAAGCCGCTTGCCCAATCGCTCCAAATCCTCGATGCCCCCCAAGTGAAATTCCCACATCTTGCCTTCCTTATATTCTTCGTCTCCTGCCTTATCTTTACCCCGTGAGATGCATAGCTTTATCTCACCGGGGTCGATTTTACACTACCTTTACGCTAATATCAACCCTGTGGGTGAGTATGCTTGATTTGTGTCTTGCCTGCCCTGAGCGAAGTCGAACGGGTTGCACACGCGGAAATAACTGCGAAATCTCGCACCACTTGCCTGTTGGAGGGGACAATAATCAATTGAAAGACAAGCCCCACTCAGCATCAGAATCCTTTCTCGGGTTTTACTCCTCGCTGAACTCTTAAAAAGTCCTGTAGTTCGCCGTCTTGCCTGACGAGCTGACCAGGTTCAATGAATATCTTTGGTACAGTCCATCGCCAGTGCTCGACATGCCCATCGGCGAAAGAGAAGTTGCAGCCCTGCGAATGCCGGCCAGCAGGAAGGTCCCACCAGTGCGGCCGTTCTCCCGCAAACGTCGGACCCCGGGGCGCGATACCGAAGTGGGAATCGAGGATGCTATCCTCGTGAACATCAACAAAGAAAAGTAGCTTCGAAGGCGATGGCCCGTCTATCTCGGTTTCCTTGGCGAAGCTCGGCAGCACGACCGGCTCTCCCAGATAAGGCAAGCCATTGATGGATTGGCTCATGTTGTAGCTGCGCGTCCGCCGAAGATGCAGGATTTTACCTTCCTTCGTTCGCACCCGCGACTTGTCGGACGGACACCGATAGATGTCGGTTGATTTGTTGTAACCAAAGAGCAGACCGCGCTTGATATTCTCGGTGGTTGTATCGAAGGGCGCCAGCCCGGCACACCACGTCTGGTTGGGGTCAAAGCTGGCCGAAGGCTCTTGGGTGTTGACGTAATAAACGTTTCGATTAGGAGGCAGGAAGTAGTCATTGTCCAGCGAATAGAGTTTTGCGCAGGTCTGAAGCTGTTTCATGTTGTTCAGGCAGACCACCTCTTCGGCCTTTCCCCTGGCCCGGGAAAGCACTGGCTGCAGTAACCCCGCGAGCATGGTGATAATCGCGATGACGACCAGAAGCTCGATCAACGTGAACCCCGTGAGATGACGGCTTCGCCTGTCTAACGTCCTGAAGGCCGGGTGACGTCGTCCACCCATCGACTCGGCGGCCCTGCTTTCCCCAGAGTCCGAGTTCACCTTGAGCACAGTTGGAATCTGAGTTCGATTTCGCATTCTGCACCAATTACCAAATCTTTGATTTCAGGCTACATAATAATACTTTGCAGTTGCAATCCAAGCAAATACTATCCCAAACTTAGGGATTTTTATAAAGAGCCTTTTAGTAGGCGCTTCGCCGAAGCCATTCCGTCCGCGACATCTCGCACTAATTATCTGTTAGCCGGGATAATAATAAATAATAAATTTTAAGCCATGTAGCCACGCAGGGTGCGATATTTCGCACCACTTGTCTATTCATTCAGTAATTTTGGTATAAGGAATTTAGCGGTATAACTTTTTTTGTTTTTGATAATATCTTCAGGTTTCCCTGCAACCACGACTTTGCCGCCGGCGTCTCCACCCTCGGGGCCGAGGTCTATTATATAGTCTGCCATCTTGATAACGTCAAGATTATGCTCGATTACTACTACCGTATTGCCCATATCACACAACCGCTGCAGAACGTTCAGAAGGTTATGAATATCAGCGAAGTGCAGACCCGTGGTCGGCTCATCGAGCAGATACAAAGTATGTCCCGTAGCCGCCTTGCCTAATTCGGCGGAAAGCTTCACCCGTTGTGCCTCACCGCCCGAAAGCGTTGTCGAGGCCTGGCCTAATTGCATATAGCCCATACCAACATCGGCCAACGTCCGCAATATTCGAATAATTGTCGGAAAATTCGCAAAAAAATCAAGCGCCTCGTCAATTCTCATATCGAGCACATCGGCAATATTTTTTCCTTTGTAGGTAACCTGCAGCGTTTCCGGATTGTATCTTTTGCCTTTGCAGTTCTGACAGGTTACATAAACGTCCGGCAAAAAGTGCATCTCAATCTTTTTTGTTCCCTGTCCCCTGCAGTACTCACAACGTCCGCCTTTAACGTTGAAGCTGAATCGGCCGGGTTTATACCCGCGAATCTTCGCTTCCCGCGTCATTGAAAACAATTTTCTTATCACATCAAACACGCCCGTATATGTTGCCGGATTACTCCGCGGCGTCTTTCCTATCGGCGACTGGTTTATTTCTATAACCTTATCAATCTGTGAAGTGCCGAGAATGTTTCTGTGTTTGCCCGGTTTTTCGCGGGACCGGTAGAGCCGGCGTCTCAAAGCCCTCAGCAGAATCTGGCTGACCAGGGTGCTCTTGCCTGAGCCCGAAACACCGGTTACGCACGTAAACACACCCAGCGGAAATTTGACATCGATATTTTTAAGATTGTTCTGGGCCGCCACTTTTACTTCAAGGCATTTTCTCAGGCTATATTTTCTCCGCTTTATCGGCAGAGCTATGCTCTTTTTACCGCTCAGATAATCACCTGTCAGCGAACTTTCGCAGCCAGTAATCTCATCCAGATTGCCCTGTGCGACAACTTCACCGCCGTGCGCACCAGCAGCCGGGCCGATATCGATAATATGGTCCGCACTTTTGATTATATCTTCATCGTGCTCGACCACTATAACTGTATTGCCTAATCGGCTAAG
>JABAOF010003586.1_pt7 | contig 14237 bp, 17 predicted proteins | sample 7062171 | NCBI WGS metagenome assembly JABAOF01 (sample SAMN14538628, study PRJNA623070) | marine sediment metagenome | biome: marine biome [ENVO:00000428]; feature: marine pelagic biome [ENVO:01000023]; material: deep marine sediment [ENVO:00002113] | place: India: Gulf of Khambhat ...
TCATCCCTCTTTTTCCAGAAAACATTTTCAACATTTTTTTCATTTGATTATAAGTTTTTAATAATTCCCTTACCTCAGCTTCAGTTGTTCCAGAACCTTTTGCTATTCTCTTAACTCTTGAAGCATCAATTATTTGTGGGTCTTCTTTTTCTTCTTTAGTCATTGACTGTATCATATAAGACCATTTTTTCATTTTGCTCTCTTGTTTAGAAGCATCAAAATCTTTAGGTAATTTCATTGGAAGTCCTGGTACCATTCCCATAACAGATTTCAAAGATCCCATTTTTTGCATTGATTTTAATTGTTCAAAGAATTCATTCATTGTGAATTTTCCTGTTGCAATTTTCTCAACAGTTTCTTTTTTAATATCAGCTTCTTTTGCTTTTTCTATTAAACCTTGAATGTCTCCAAAACCAATTAATCTAGAAATGAATCTATCTGGATCAAAAACTTCTATTGCATCAATTTTTTCTCCTGTTCCAATGAATTTTATTGGTGCTCCTGTAATTGCACAAGATGTAATAGCACCTCCACCTCTTGCTGTTCCATCCATTTTTGTTAGAAATATTCCTGTTATTCCTACCAATTCTTTAAAGCCTTGTGCTTGTTCTCCTGCAGCCTGTCCTAAATCTGCTGGTATTGTTAATAAAACCTCATCTGGTTTTGAAAATTCTGCTAATTTTTTTAATTCTTCTGCTAAATCTTTATCCAAAGCACTTCTTCCTGAAGCATCAATTATTATTATATCATATTTTTTGAATTTTTCAAGTCCTGTTTTTAAAATCTCATTAGGATCCTTTATACCTTTAGGAGCATAACAGGGAATATTAATTTGAGAAGCTAATTGTGACAACTGATCCATTGCAGCTGGTCTGTGAATATCACATCCTATCAAAGCTGATCTCAAACCTCTTTTCTGATAATATTTCGCTACTTTTCCTATTGATGTTGTTTTTCCAGAACCATACAAACCAATAAACATTATTTTTCCTGGTTTCATCATTATTTCTGGTTTTTTGCCAACAAATTTTACCAATTCCTCATAAACTATTTTTATTACATGTTCTTTAGGTGTCATTCCTTTTGGTGGTTTTTCTTTTAAGGCTCTCTCTTCTATTGTTTTAGTTAATTTTTGAGCTAGTGTTATATCAACATCTCCTGCCAAAAGAGTCCTATGAATATCTTTAGCTAATTCATCCAAAACCTTTTTATCAATATACCCAGCTTTAGTTATTTTTCTTAAGGCTTCTTTTAGACCTGAGCTCAGTTTTTCTAACATAAGTAACAGTTTAATTTTATGGTTTTTAAATATTTAATATGAGGGTTGTTGGTATAGACCTGGCTGGAAAGTTTGAAAATCCAACAGGTTTTTGCTCATTAATAGGCTTTAAAACAGAGACTAAGCTTTTGTTTAGTGATGAGGATATAATAAATGAGATAGATAGAATAAGGCCTGATTGTATTGCAATAGATGCTCCTTTTTGGTTGCCTAGGTTTGGGGCCTGGAGACCTTGTGATGAAAAATTATTAAGAAAAGGTTTTAAACCATTATCTCCTTTATTGCCAACAATGAGAATATTAGCTTTAAGAGCCTCTAGACTTGTTAAAACTTTGAGAGAAAAAAATTATAAAGTTATAGAAGTTTTTTCTAATGCATCAGAAAAAATACTTGGTTTATCTAAAGAACCAAGAAAGAACAAAGATGAGTATGATGCCTTGTTGTGTGCCTTAACTGCTAAAGCTTATTTAGAAGAGAACTATGAAGATTTGGATGGAATAATAATACCTATATAATAGAAATTATGTTAAAAAAAATCGAAAAACTTAATAATGTGAATTATTAATAAAAATAATGCAAAAAAATGTATCTGTACAAAAAATAGATCTAGAAGAAATATCTACCTCAGATTTAATAAAGCGGGAAACAGAGTTAAAAAGAGTTAAAAAAATAGTAGATGGTGCATTAGAAATATGTAAAAAGAATGATGGAAATTGTGAAGGTTGTCCAGGAACTAGAATTAAAAGAGTGAGAGAAAATTATTATTTAAGAGGCGATACTTGTACAGTTGGTTATTTTGCTGGAGAAGAAGCGGCAAGATGTGTTATTGGAAATGGTTATAAAAACCCTGAATTAATTAAGGCTATTACATCTGTTAATATTAATTCTTTAAATTATCGTGATAATGTAAGACCTACATTAGAAAATTTAAGAGAACAATTAGAATTACTCTAACAGTTTCTCAACAATTTTATTAGGATCAAATTTCTCCAAGTCTTCATAATTCTGTCCTACTCCTAAGTATAAAATAGGTTTATTTATTGTGTGAGAAGCACACAAAGCAGCTCCACCTTTTTCATAAACATCTGCCTTTGTTAATATCAAAGCATCAACTCCAATTGCATCATTAAATGTTTTGCACTGATCATAGATATCATTTCCTGTTAAAGCATCTAAAACAAGAATTTTTAAATCAGGTTTATTAACTCTAACTATTTTCTTTAACTCCTCCATAAGATTTACATTAGCATGGCTCCTACCTGCAGTATCTGATAAAACAACATCTATGTCTTTTGATTGAGCATGCTTAACAGCATCAAAAATAACAGCAGCTGGATCTGCACCATACTTGTGTTTAATAACATTTATTCCAAGCTTTTTACCATGTTCTTCTATTTGTTCAATTGCAGCTGCTCTCCAAGAGTCTCCAGCAGCAAAAACAGACTTAAGATTATTTTTTTGTAAGAGGTTACCTATCTTTGCAATTGTAGTTGTTTTTCCAGAACCGTTGAAACCAAGAAAAACAATAAGAAATGGTTTTTTGGTATTTATTTTTTCTAATAAATCAAAGCTTTCTACATCCAAAATTTCAAGAATTGATTTTCTAAAGGATTCTTTAATAATTTTTTCTATTTCTTTTCTTTTGATGAATTTACCTACTAAATTGTTTTTTAAATCATTACAAATTTTTTCAGTAACTCCAACAGCAACATCAGAACTTATTAAACTAACCTCTAAATCGTATAAAAGGTCTTTTACATCATTTTCAGTTATTTTCTTTTCAGTTAGTTTTCTTTTTATTTTATCTAAGATGCCTCTTTTTTTGGGTGGTTTTTCTATTTTTTTCTTTGGTTTAATTTTCTTTTTAATTCTTTTGATAATGCTAGGTTTTTCCTCAACTTTTACTTCTTCCTTAATTTCAGGTTTGATTTCTTCCTCTGGTTTTAGTTCCTCTTTCACAACTTCAGGCTTTATTTCAGGTTCAACTTTTTCTTCTATTGGAACTTCTTCTACTTTTTCTTCAATAACCTCTGGCTTTTCTTCAACTTCAGGTACTTCTTCGACAATTTCTGGTTTTTCAATCTCTTCTTCAACCTCTTTTACAAGCTCTTCTTTAGATTCTTCTATATATTCTTCTTTTTTCACCTCTTCAACAGCTTCTTCTATTCTCTCCTCTTCTTTTTTAGATATTGTTTTAGAAATTTTTTCTATTCCTTCTTTTAATTTCTTTTTCAAGAATCCAAACATTAGATCACTTTTGAAGCTTCTCTATTTCTTGTTGAACTTTTTCTAATTGTATAACAAAAACTGAGCTTTGTTTTAGTATTTGCTCTATATCTTTTTCAAAATTTTTAATTCTGCTATCTAAAACTTCTAGAGCTTTTTCTCTTTTCTTTTTAATAGCAATTCCACTTCCTATACCAACTATTATATCTTCACAATTTTCTATACTACCATAAATGAAATTTCCACTTCCCAAAGGAACTAAAGTTTTATTTGGTTTTGTATTTTTTAGTTCTTCTATTGCAGCTCTAGTTTTTTGTAATTCTTCTAACTTCTGATTAATAACTCCTGCCTTTTCTTGGAGCATTTTTAAGTTTGCATCCAAAATTTGGAATTCTATTAATTTTTTTTGTAAATCTTCTTTTTTAGTCATGAAAAAACCTCTTCAAATCTTCCTATTTCAGGACCTGTTGAAAGTTCTGAAAATACAATTCCTCTACTATTAACAATTAAGCCTGATCTTATAAAAGGACTACCATATCCAACAGTTCCCACATCAACTTTAACTTTTAATATTTCTTCAATTTTTATCATCTCTTTTTCAGTAGCTTCTCTATGACATAAACATCCTATATTATTTGTAGTAGCAGCTGATCCGATTATATCTAAGTTTGCAAGTGTTCCTGTTTCTACTTCGCAATCTAAAACACCTGATATTTTTTTCTTAAACTTTTTTAATTTTGTTGATATCAGACAGCCTTTATCATTACATAATATTAGATTTCCTAAAGCAGTTTGTCTTGATTTGATAATCTCAAAGTTTAAATCCAATAGTTTTTTAAGTTTTTTTAATTCATATTTTTCTATTATTTTGGGTAAAACAATTCCATTTTTATTTCCTGCAATGAATAAACCAGTTAATTCTGTTCCTGCAATTGTTGAAAATTTAATATTAGTTTTTAGAATTTTTTTTATCTGTTTTAGAATTTTCTTGTTTGGTTCTAATCCTAATAAACAATAATCATCAGTAGCAAAACCATACAAACCTATATTTGGGTCTCCATTGAATTTTGCTCTTAAAAATTTGAAAGACATAAATTTTATTCTATTAGAAAGAACTTAAATATTTCTTTATACATTTAAAATATTATATTCTGTTTCTTTTTGTTTTTCTGTCATAAATTCGGCTGATAATAATATGGCTTTAGGACCAAATGTTCTTCTTATATCTTCAAGATTTCTATCTGTAATAGTGTATTTTTGGCCTCTTTTTCCCACCAAGCCTGCCTCATAAAGTCTTTCTAGATTTTTTCTTTCTCTCTTTTCTTCCCTTTTTGTTAATTGGCTAACTCGTTCTGGAGTTAATCCTCTTCTATGAGCATCTAAAGCATCTATTGTTAAGGAGAATTCATTAAAACTTTTTGCAGCCTGCTCCACCATGCGTTGTTCTAATTGTTTTTTTGACATTATTTGTACTTCATATGTTGGTATAATTCTTATAATAACATCATTATTAGATGAAAACATAAAATAAATATAGAACAGAAAAGATTTAAGCTTTCTTTTCTTCTTTCTTGGGTTCTTCTTTTGGTTTTTCTTCTTTTTTCTCTTCAGGTATTTCCTTTGGTTTACCCTTAACCTCTTCTTCTATTTCTTCTTGTATTGTTCTCTTTCTTCTCTCTTTTCTCTCTTCTTTTATCTTTTCTTTCTTTTCTTTTTTCTTTTCTTCTTTTTTCTTTAATTCTTCTTTAGAAGGAGTTTTTATTTCTACACCTAATAACTCAGCATAAACTATGTTTTCTTCTTTTGCAGCATGAATCCTTATTTTTCTAGGAGGTTTTTGAATTCCTCTTTTCCAGATTTCTTTATTAATAGAATTTCCTATTTTAATGTTTTCAGACTTCATATGTCTTATTAAAAAAGTTCTAACAATATTAGTAGCAATTTTAGCTCTCTTAGTTCTTGGTTTATCAAAGGCTTCTCTTAGTGGAACGTTAAATATCTTTTCTTCAGGCATATTATCAATTTATTCTCACATATTAAAATATTTAAGTTTAATTTATTTTATCTTCTTCTAGAAGATATCTTCCTTGTTTATAAATCTCAATGTTATGTTTTTTCCAGTATAACTCATTATAACCCGTTGTTATTAACTTTAATTTCAAATTCTTAATTTTTTCTCTCATCTTATTTTTTATTTTTTCTAAATCTTCTTCACTTGAAACATGAGCTTCAATTTCAAGAAATTTTCCCATTTTTTTAACAACATCAAAACAAAAACCAAAATTTTCATTTTTATATCTTTCTCTAACTTTATCAATAACCATTGAACTTATAAAATTATTTTTGATTTTTAATTCTTCTAAACTGGGATTTGTAATTCCAACTAAGCCTAAAACCTTACAAATTTTATTTATCGAATTCAAAGAATCAGTAGTTAAAGGTAAGAGAAAGGAATGTTCTTCGCAATGCTCATGTTTACCCTCTACATCTTCTAGATTATATTTAAAATCTAAAATTTTATTATCTCTTATTCGTATAAAGAAGCCTTTCTTATACAAGTCTGCATTTTTTGTATCTAAGTAAATATCAACAATTCTTTTCTTGTTAATAAAACTAAGGTTTTTAAGAAAATCCCTAACTTGGGGTTCTTCTAAAACCTGGAATTTTAGTTCTATTTCAATATCTTTTTTCATTTAAACACTTTTTAAATTTAGAAATAGGAATTTAAATATATGTAAACTGATATGAAAAATTNNTATAAACCAAAAGGTATCAAAAAATGAGATTTCAGTTGAATAATATTATTTAATTACTTATTTAATGGGATGGTACCTTGTAAATACGCCATTGCAAGCTCTCGTGATTCTGAAAAGCTCATTCCATGCTTAATTCTAAAATGCTCTGGAAGAATTATGCCTTTTGTTTCAACCTTCTCGCCACACATAAAACATTTTATCGTTTTTGGTCTTATGTATCTTTTTAAAGCTTCTTTAACACATTGATCAATAAATCCTCCAAGTGAAATATTTTTTATGTCACAAATTTTTTTCGACATTTTAAACACAGCAGCATCTATTCTGATTGAAGTTGTTGTTTTATAACCATCTGATTTGATAACATCAATTAGAACCTCCTGCTGATTCTCCACTGGCTGCTCAGGTTCGTTTAGTCTTTCTTTTATAAGCTTGTCTACTTCTGCACTTACTGAAGTTCCTTCATCTCTGCACTTTTTTTTAAATTTCCTATATCGTACTCTCAGTAAATTAAGAGTTACTAATACAGCATCTTTTCTCTTTATTCTAATTTTTATCACCTCCTAATTCATTACTTAATGAAATAATATTCACTAACTGTCTTGGGTTTTGTTTAAAATCCTAATTCCATTATTTCTAACAATTTCAATCATGCCAGAATCACGTAGCTCGAACAACAACATCCATGCCTGCTTTTTGTTTACCTGCAAAGAAACGCAAATCTTTTCAAAAACCTTTGGAAAACGAATTATACTTGAATTATTGGATCTCTCTAGATTCTTTAGTCTATTCAAAACTATGTTATACAAGCCAGGGGGTCGTGGTTTATGTTCCTGCATCGCTGTTTTCATTTTTATCTCCTTTCTTTTCCTTTAGAACCCTGTTTATCAGTTTCACCCATTCAGGAATCTCTATTTCTTTTGGTTTGGAATCAGGACTCATCTTAATACTCCTAATAATTCTCGAGAATTTGGCGCAAGTTTCTAAAAGTAGCTTTTACGTAATCTCTATTTCTTTTTATGACTCATTTACACTTATAAAGATTTACACTTTTTTACAAACTTTTCCAAATTTCTTCAAAATTCTCAAAATATAGACTTCTAAATATATTTCCTAAGAAAAAGAGTGTGATTTGCTGTTTTTAATTGGAAATATGTCAAGAATTTAACCTCACAGAAATTTCTTTGTAAACTTTTACTAGCCTTCTCAGTTCTGTAGCTTCTTTAAGCATCAAACCTAAATTTTTGCTCTTCTTTGCTATTAGAAATTTTTGGAGGCTTTCTTCAATTAGATTCCAGCTCAGAGATCCTAGCTTATTGAGGTCTTCATCCATGTCAGCTTTAGTATAAAAGTTTGTTTGGGGAGTAAATAGCTGGTTGGAAAAGCCTATTTTCTCGCAGAAGTTCCTTATGGCCATATGGCTTATCTTAAAGCCTTTGTCCTTTAAGGTTTTTTGGATTTCACGATAAGATAATCCTTTTTCTCTTAGCTCGATTATCTCCTGAGAAATTCCCAACTTTTGAATTTTTCTCATGTTCATTCTTCTGTTTACTTATTAATGAGGAACGTGGTAAAAATTCACAAAATTATTTCTGAAAAAAAGCCCCATAGACCCTTTTCTATTAGAGACGCATTTTCAAATGTTGTGGATTTAAATTCAATAAAACAAAATTTTATTTTAGCACAAGTGATTGAATGGATAGTATTCAAGTTCCAAATTGTTCTGATTTTCGTAAGGGTTGTAAAGAATTCAAGAAATACGAAAAACGTGATGCTATGTATAAAGTAGCAACATTTCTCCTTTCACATTTTTGGAGAAAGTCTGATATTGCTGATATCGCTAATGGGTTAGGCGTGTTATTGTTAACATGGAATCAAGCATTTTATAGATATGGTGTTTTTGATTTTGATAGACTTGAAAAGTGTATTGAAGAAAATTTTGAAAGGATTGACAGCTTTAGAAAAAGAGACATTAGTAGTTTAAATGACTCTGATGAAAGGAATATAAAAAATTTATTTAATAAATTTCTCGATGCTTTACAGATTAATTCAGGCAAAAGTAAAGGTAAGAAAAGCCCTGTATCAGTAGCTAAGGCTCTACATATTTTAGCACCAAATTTCTTTCCTTTATGGGATGATAGAATAGCAAAGGCTTACAATTGTTATTATAGTAAAGATGCTGCAGGAAAATATGTATCTTTTTGCAAAATAATCCAAACAGTAACAGAAAAAGTAAAAAACTGTATACCAAACTCAAAAAAACCAATATTAAAACAAATAGATGAATATAATTATTCAAGGTACACTAAAGGCTGGATAAAATAAAAAAGTGTGATTAAATGATAGACTTCGGCAACCTTATAGATAAATATCTATTCAGAAAATTCAAGCCAAAAGGAATAGGAAAATACTATCCTTCTGAATGTGGAAACTGTATGAGAAAGGTCTGGTATTCTTATAAATATCCTCAGGAACTGAAACCTGATTTGATAAGGATTTTTGAGACAGGAAATATTTTGCATGACTTTGTTGTTGAGGTCTTGAAATCAGAAAAAACTTCTGATGTTGAACTATTGAAATGGGAGTTTCCATTCAAAATAAGCTTGGAAGATTTTGTAATTTCAGGGAGGGTTGATGACTTAATTTTAGTCAAGGCAAGTGGAAAGACCATCTTAGTTGAAGTAAAATCTTGTAACTTTCTTAAATACATCAAATCTCCAAAACCACATCATGTAATACAGTTGCAATTATATATGCACGCTACTGGAGTTCATAATGGAATTCTGCTTTATATTGAAAAGAACACTTTAGAGAACAAACTGTTCACAATCTTATATGATGAAAAGATGGCCAAAAAGGCTTTAGAAAGATTTAAACAGCTTCATGAGAATTTAATAAATAGCACCTTACCTGACCCAGAAGCCAGAATTAATAAAAGTGAAATAGGTTGGATGTGTAGGCTTTGTGACTATATGGATAGATGTTTTAAGGATACACCAAGAATAAAATCTCATAAGTGATTCTAAGATGAAGGAAAAAAAATTCGAAAAATGGTCAAAAGAAGATTTGATTAAAGAAATTAATAAATTAGAAAAAAGAAAAAAATATGGAATATTTTGGGAAGATAAACCAGAAAAAGTAGCGTTGATTTGCAAGAAAAAATTACCTGTACTTAAAGAAAATAAAGGTAAGGAAATTAAAACAGATAAAAATCAGTCTTTTAATATATTAATTGAGGGAGATAATTATCATGCACTTTCTGTTTTAAATTACACTCATAAAGGAAAAATTGATGTAATCTACATCGACCCACCGTACAACACGGGCGCAAAAGATTGGAAGTATAATAATTATTATGTAGATGAAAATGACCAATGGAGACATAGTAAATGGCTTTCCTTTATGGAAAAAAGATTAAAATTAGCTAAACAACTTCTTAAAAGAAATGGTGTTATCTGTTGTACAATTGATGAGTATGAGTTATTCTCTTTATTAGGTTTATTTGAAAGATTAAATGCTAAAATTCTTGGTATTGTCTCTGTTGTAAATAAAGCGGAGGGTAGAATTCAAAAAAAATATTTTATTGGTGGATTAGAATATGCTATTTTTGTAACTTGGGGAAAACCTATAATGAGGGGATTAGATTTAGATTCTTCAAATATTTGTTCAGAATGTGGTAGGAAAATTCATGAAAAACAATATTCTGAAACCTCACGTGATGGAAGAGAATTTAATTGGGTTGGTTTTCATAGAAGAAATCCGATAAAAGATCCCACATCTTCAAACCGTTGGTATCCAATTTATGTATCAAAAAAAGGAGAAATTAGTGCCAATAAAAAAGCTGGTTGGACTAAAGTTTATCCAATAAATAGTAAAGGTGAGAAAAAAAATTTGGGGTTGGAAGAGAGACAGACTTGAAAAATTCTTAGCTAAAAATAAAGGAAGTTTTAAAGCGAAGAAATATAAAATCAATGGAGTTGAAAGAATAACAATTCTATACAAAAGATATAAGAGTGCAAAACAAAAACCAAAATCATATTGGATAGGAAGTAAATATAATGCCTATTCATATGGAACAAAATTATTAAAAGAAATTTTACAAACAACTAAAACTGTGTTTGAATTTCCAAAAAGTCTCTATGCAGTCATTGATTGTATTGAAATTTTCTTACCGAAAAATGGTATAGTTCTTGATTATTTTGCTGGTTCTGGAACAACTGGTCATGCTGTTCTTAAAATGAATGAAGCTGATGGTGGAAGCAGAAAATTCATTTTATGTACAAACAATGAAAATAAAATTTGTGAAGAAGTTTGTTATCCGAGAATTAAAAATGTTATCAATGGTTATAAAAATCCCAGAGAAAAAAAAGTTAAAGCTTTAGGTGGAAATCTTAAATATTTTAAAACTGATTTTGTTGATGCAACACCTACTGATAAAAATAAGAAAAAATTAGTAGACGAATCAACCGAAATGTTATGCCTAAAAGAAGAATGTTTCGATAAAGTAAAGAAAGGACGATATTTCAATATATTTACGAATAACCAAGGTAAATTTCTTGGTATAATTTACGATGATGAAGCTATTGACTTATTTAAAAAAGAAGTAAAAAAAATGAAAAAGAAATTTATTGTATATGTTTTCTCTCTTGATGAGAGTGCAAGAGAGGAAGAGTTTGAGGATGTAGCTGATTTAGTTGAATTAAGACCGATACCCGCAGTAATATTAAATGTCTATAAGAGGATATTCAAATGAAAGAATTAGACTATCAAATAGAAGCAATCGAAGATTTAGTTAATCAGGTAAATAAAGTACTTAATTTTTCAGAAGGCAAAACAATAATCTTTCAAGCTCCAACAGGAAGTGGTAAGACCTACATGACATCTGAAGCATTGAAAAAATTAGTAAAAGATAGAAAGGACGATAAAAAAATGTCTTTCATCTGGATTTCTGTAAGAATGTTACATGAACAAAGTAAGGAGAAATTGGAGAGATATTATGAAAATAATAGACTAATTCAATGCTCATATTTTGAAGAATTGGAAGATAGAAAAATTGGAGAAAATGAAATCCTATTCATAAATTGGCACAGCATAAACAAAAAAGACATCAATATTTATGTTAGAGAAAATGAACAAGATAATAATCTAAACAATATAATACAAAATACTAAAGAAGAAGGAAGAGAAATAATCTTAATCATAGATGAAAGTCATCACACAGCAAAATCAGAAAAATCAAGAGAATTAATAGAAACAATAGGACCAAAAGTAACTATCGAAGTTTCTGCAACACCCCATATAAAAGAGAATATCGGTGGATGGGTAACTGTTGATTTAGGTAAAGTTAAAACAGAAGAGATGATTAAATCAGAAATAGCAGTAAACCCAGAATTCATAAATATAAAAGTTGGACCAAAAAGCTCTGATGAATTAGTTATAGAACAAGCATTGAAAAAAAGGGAAGAACTAAGAAAATTATATAAAAAAGAAAAAAGTGATATTAATCCTCTCATTCTTATCCAGCTTCCAGATAAAAAAAGTAATCTAATCAATAAAAAGGATAAAGTAATCAAGATTTTAAAAGAAAAATTTAACATAACAGAAGAAAATGGAAAGTTAGCTATATGGCTTTCTGAAGAAAAAACAGATACATTAGTTAATATAACTAAAGAAAATGATGAAGTGGAGGTTCTTGTTTTCAAACAAGCTATAGCACTTGGATGGGATTGTCCAAGAGCATCAATCCTCGTTATATTCAGGGAATCTAAGAGCTTTGTTTTTACAATTCAAACTATAGGAAGAATAATGAGAATGCCAGAGTTAAAATATTATAAATCTGGAGAATTAAACAGAGGTTTTGTATTCACAAACTTACCAAGTATAGAAATCACAGAAAATTATGCAAGAGATTACATTACTATTTACGAATCAAAAAGAAATAATAAATTATATAAAGAAATTAATTTGCCATCAATCTATCTTAAAAGACAAAGAGAAAGAACAAGATTATCTGGTGAATTTGTTAAAATTTTCAATAAAATAGCAGAAAAAAGAAATCTTAAGGAAAAAATCATTCTTGAACCATCAAAAGTAGTAGCTCCTATTATTGCAGATGGAAAAATTGTTGATTTTGATAAAAAAGGTGAAATAGAACACAAAGGAACAATAGATGTTCAATTAATTGTTGATGAACTACAAGAAAAGTTTGATAGATTCATAATTCAAAACTGTACACCATATGCACCTTCTGACTCGAGTGACAGAATGAAAACAGCAATTTATCAATTTTTTTATAAAAAGTTCAGAATAAGAAAATATGATTCTCAAGTTCAAAAAATAGTTTTAGGAAAAGAAAATGTACAAGCATTTGTTGATTTTATTAATTTGGCCAAAGAAGAATACAAAAGGGGAGTTGTTGAAAAATTGAGTGAAAAAAGAGAGAAAATCCCCAATCCAAATTGGGAAGTTCCACTAATTGATTCATATAAAAGTAATGCAAAAAGAGAAGATTCTCCAAAATCAATAATGCAACCATTTTTTACTAAAAAGGTAAGCAAACCAGAAAAATTATTTATTTCCCTATTAAATAATTCTAAAAAAGTTAAATGGTGGTATAAGAATGGAGAAAATGAAAAAAAGTATTTTGCGGTTTCTTATATTGATGAGAATGGAGATGAAAGAGCTTTTTACGTTGATTTCATAATCCAATTTAAAGATGGTTCTATCGGTTTATTTGACACAAAGAGTGGAATAACGGCAAAAGATGCAGGAACAAGAGCAGAAGGTTTGCAAAAATACATAACACAACTAAAAAAGAAAGGTAAGGAAGTTTGGGGAGGAATTTTAATAGAACATCATGGAAGTTGGAGATATAATGATGAGAAAAAATATCATGACCCAACCAATCTTTCTAAATGGAAAATTTTAGAAATTTAGAGGAAGCTGGATTACCTTTGAAAATTAAAGGATAATATTGCATATAACTTGATTTGTTTCGAATGTTATGGTTCAATAACTTCTTTTATCTTATTCAAAAACATCTCTTTGAAATCTTCATTTTGTATCAGTTTATCTAAAATCTCGTCTGCTTTTCTTCTTTCCATATTCTTCTCTACAATTTCTACCATAGTTTTCTCATCTAGAACCATACCGCACTTGTTACAAAACTTTGACAAAGCTATGTTATTTTGCTTGCATCTAGGACATTTTTTAGGTCTTAAAGTATCTTCCTCCTCGCTTTTGCCTTTCTTTAGACCACTAATTTTCAACATTACATCATCAATATCCCTATTGGATAAGTGAATATATGTGGAAGTCATTTTTGAACCCTGTGTCCAACCAAAATGAAGTTTCATTTGAGCATCTGTTAGCTTTGTGGCAAGGCTTGTCGCTCGTGAGTGTCTGAAAATATAAGAATAAAGTCTTTTCTTAATTCCTGTCTTTTTCTCTAATCTCTTAAACAATGAACGTACAGCTTGATATGTCATATTTACATGATTAGACCTGTTTCCTATAGATACCCAAAGAGGCGCTTCTGGATTATCTTTAAAAGGATGGTTATCAATCCAAGTAGCTAAAATAGGTGATGAAGAAATTAGCCTCACTATCCTTGAGCCTGTTTTGCCTGAAACAGTTAATATAGCTCCATATTTATCAAACCTTACATGTTTTACTTTCCTGGAAAGGATCTCACCAATCCTGCAACCACTTTCGTATAAAACAAAGATAAAGGCTTTATCTCGTGTATAATTTGCAGCTTGAATAAGTTTTAGCACTTCTTCTTTATTGGGCAAGTCTTCTGGAAGCTTGGTATTATTTATCCTTACAGTTGGTTTGAACCATCTAACTTCAGGAGGATAATCTTCTGTTTTTCTTAACCACTTGAAGAATTTCTTAAGCGTTACTTTATAATCTCTTTTATACGAGCTGGAATAACCTCTTTCTTCCAATACTCTTAACAATTTTTCAATGTCTTTTCT
>JABAOF010009249.1_pt1 | contig 14226 bp, 19 predicted proteins | sample 7062171 | NCBI WGS metagenome assembly JABAOF01 (sample SAMN14538628, study PRJNA623070) | marine sediment metagenome | biome: marine biome [ENVO:00000428]; feature: marine pelagic biome [ENVO:01000023]; material: deep marine sediment [ENVO:00002113] | place: India: Gulf of Khambhat ...
AAAGGGGGCTCACAACTCAAGATCGCGCTCATCATTTCGCTAGAGCCAGAGAGATCATCGCCCCCTGAAGATAAATACGTAGAAAATAAAATTAAATAAACCAACGGAGTAGAATGGCTTCAATGGAGAAATATTAAATAGTCTTCGAGATAATAGGTTTTCGCTGGATCAGATATCTCACTGGTGGCTCAGCCTTGAAGATACGGATCTATTGTACCTTAGCGGAGATGAGGGAATTCTTACTAGAGAGCACTTGCAAGAGTTTTATACCAAAGAGGCATGAGGAGAGTGAAAAGGTTTTTCCAGAAAGACGTAACGAGGATGCCTTCATATATATCGAGGCTGAGAAGAAGATGGACCTAGAGCATACAAGGGAGCTCGTCTTCGTCGAGGCCGAGAACATTATGGGAATTATCTACAACTCGAAGAGCGGGAATACGCGATTGAAGTGGAGACAAGTCTATGGTGAGTTAGGGAGGCTCACTGGTGAGGCCAGCGTCAACACCCTTGTCAACCTCTTTTCCTCAGGCATCAAGATCATAGAACCTTTGAAGGCGGAGGAAGTTGAGGAAGAGGGGTAAGAAATGGTCTTTGTGAAGATTACCAAGATCCAGAGCATCAACGACCCCGAGACAGGGGAAGAAGGGAAGCAAATCGAGTTTGTGGAGATCAGGAAGACGCCAACCAAAGTCCTCACACCTACGAATGAGTCCAGGATCATCCAGGAGATGATGAACCAACTGAAGATGATGGGGTTCCCCATGATCCTCAAACCCGAGGTCAAGGTACCCAAGATGATCCTCTTCCTTACAGACGAGGAGTGTGAGAAGCTGCAGATCGATCTCGAAGTGAACAAGACCTATGACCTGAAGATCTGGAAGGGTGGCATGCAACTAAACGAACTTCATAGCTATGAATGAAAACCTATGAAGATCCTAGTTCTCTCTGGAAAAACCCAGTTATTTATATTGAATAATGAAATTAATAACTTTAAAAAAAGGAGGTTGAATGTGAGTGGGTACTTCTCTTATGTGGTTGGGTCACGCAAGTTTTAAGATAGAAGTGGATGAAAAAATCATCTATATCGATCCATATGAGGGAGAATACAAAGAAAAAGCGGATCTAGTTTTGGTATCCCATTCTCACCACGACCATTGTGATATATCTAAGATAAAGAATATCCAGAAGGATGATACATTGGTGATTGCTCCTCCTGACTGTGCATCAAAGATAGAGGGAAATGTGAAGTCGATTAGACCTGGAGAAAGGGTTTCAGTCGAAAATATCACGGTAGAGGCTGTTGAGGCCTACAACTACAAGAGGTTTAGGTCTCCTGGCAACCCGTTCCATCCCAAAGGTTTAGGAGTTGGATACTCACTGAAGATAGATGATAAGACGATCTATCATGCAGGGGATACAGACTTTGTCCCTGAAATGAAAGATCTAAAAAAAATCTATCTTGCATTAATCCCTAGCGGCGGAACATACACCATGGACAATCCTGAAGCAGTTGAAGCAACACTAGCGGTTAATCCTAAATACGTCATACCTATGCATCGTTGGGACACCGATCCCAATGAGTTTAAGAGAGAAGTGGAAGCAAAATCTGAAATCAAAGTCATCATGCCTAAAACAGGGGAACGATTCCAATTAGAGTGAACTAGTTGATTTGTTAAGAACACTTATTGTGAAACTGAAGTTGACCCACCCAGAGTAAAAGCTAAATAGGTACCTTCTCGTCTTTCTAAGAAGTGGTCGTTATGATAGATAGGATTACTCAGGGCATCAAAGAGCTAGAGATAGAAGAGATACAGACTCTCGTCCAAAGGGCTCTAGATTCAGGACACACGGCTGACAAGATATTGGATGCAATAAGAAAGGGTGCTGATGAAGTCGGACGGTTCTTCGAGGAGGGCACTTATTTCATAAGCGATCTCGTTATGGCCGGTCAGATAATGAAAACAGCCCTAGAGATTCTGCAACCTCATCTCAAAGCCGGCGGTGAAAGCCAAGGAAAGATCGTGTTGGGTACCATCGAGGGAGACATCCACGACATCGGAAAGCAGATAGTGAAGACCTTCATGGCCTCTGCCGGGTTTGAAGTTCACGACCTTGGTGTCGATGTTCCTGCAAAAAAGTTTGCCGAAGCCGCCAAGGATATAAATGCCGATATAGTGGCGGTCTCCGTTCTCTTCTCAGTAGCTGCACTCAACCTTGAGAGCGTGGTGGAGGAAATTAGAACAGCCGGGCTAAGAGAAAAGGTAAAGGTAATTGCAGGTGGAGCCGCAGCACGACAGGAATATATCAACAGGTTCGGCGTAGACGCAGCCGTGAATGACGCCATCACAGGCATGGACAAGATACGATCATGGATGGCCGAAAAGCGGTGAGTTACATGGGTCTCAGTCACAGAGATAGAGTGATTTTAGCCATCAATAGGAAAGAGCCTGATAGACCCCCCTCAGATCTAGGGGGTCCCGCTTGGTCCATCGTAGAAACTCCACCATATGGCTACTCAGAGCTCTGTGAATACCTAGGTTTGAAGGATGTTTCACTAAGCCTCAAGGGCGGGAGCAAGATAGTAGCTTCCCTTGACGAGAGGCTGCTGAAGCGCTTCGACATCGACTTCCGATGGGTGAAGATGGACTCCCCAGAGAAAGAGCTTCCCGGGGACATCGTAGAAGACTGCTTCGGAGTTCGATGGAAGTTGGCTGTGGACCACTATTACCCCATCGACCCGCCGCTAAGGGATGCCAAGAGCCTGGTAGACATTGAAGATTATTCTGGGTGGCCTGACCCAGAAGACCCAGTCTTCACCGATGGGAAGAGGGAGGAGGCAAGGAAACTACAGGAAGAGACCGACTACGCCGTGGGTGGCGATATAGGGATCGTAAGAAGCGTTTTTCACATGTACGCCTTCCTCCGAGGCTTCAACCAATGGTTTATAGATATGAAGATCAATCCCGAATTCTACAAAGCGCTCAGCGACAAGATGCTAGAGTTGAACACCCAGGTCCTAGAGCGCTTCCTCGGGGAGGTAGGGGACTACCTCGATGTCGTATATCTATCCGACGACGCAGGCGCCCAGTCAGGTCTCCTGATGTCGGTTGAAGACTACAGGAAATATTTTAAGCCATGGTTCAAGATATCCGTCAACAACCTGAAGAGGATGGTTCCGAAGGCCAAGATCCTTTACCACACCTGCGGCTCCGTCTATCCGCTCATACCTGATTTCATCGAGTGTGGGATCGATGTCTTGAACCCCATACAGCCCCTGGCTAAGAACATGGAGCCTGAGAGGCTGAAACATGAATTCGGAGATAAGATCTGCTTTCACGGAGGAATCGATCAACAGAAGGTACTGCCCCTAGGCAAACCCGAAGAGGTAAAGAGTTACGTGGAGAGAGTTTTGTCTGTTATGGCGCCGGGTGGAGGCTACATCATGGCTCCATCCCACCAGATTCAAGGAGATGTGCCGCCCGAGAACATATATACGATGTACATGACATTGCTAGAATACAGCGGAGGCCGCTAGGCCACTCTTTTTTTGGGGATAAGATGTTTATCTCCTTGTTTCTGAGTAACAATTTATCCCGAATATATTCGGGATTATTTTTTTAATGTCTTAATGTTTCATCTTATATGGTGAGTGGTTTGTTAAAAGAGAAGGTTGAGAAGATCATTGAAGAAGAACTGGCACATGTAGTAGAGAACAAAGGTGAAGTCAAAGTTAGAATGAAGGGTGCATGTGCAGGTTGCCCTATGTCCCAAATGACTCTCAAACAAGGAGTAGAAAAAATTCTAAAGAAAAAAATTCCTGAAATCAAACGGGTTGAGGCAATCTAAGAAGTAGTGAAGAATTTAAATTACCTAACCCATAGAGGGGATGCAAAGTGACAGATATCAGCGATGAACTAAAGAGGTGTTTTGACGCTTCATGCGTGTTCAAACTTGTAAAGAGAGCTGTCAGGGAGGAACTTGGCAGAAGCAGGGGTGGGTTGATGCTTGGTCTACAGGACTTACCGCACAACCTCCTCGCATACCATGTGATGGGAGGCAATTTCATCGTGGTGAACAAGAGTGTTCTCAGGCAGGTTGAAGGAGAGGCGAGGAGTCGGTTAGAGGTCAATTCCTACCTGTTCTACATACTTCTCCACGAGTACCTCCACTCACTGGGTCAAATGAACGAGGTCAATGTCAGAGCCATGGTGGGCGAGGTCTCTAGAAGGCTCCTCGGAAGGGATCACATTTGCACCAGGATAGCGGTGGATGGACTTGCCTCTGTCTTCCCTGGGATCCCATGGCCTGACTATGGTAGCCTCTTTCATCCTCCCACTGGGATAGAGATTGTGCCCGACTTCGACAGAGAGTCAATCAGCTACATCACATAAAAAAGGGTTAGAGTATAGGGTAAGTTTTGTCTGCACTATAGTACATTGAAGAAATCATTTATCAATGATCACGGCTTCTTACCATGAAATCATCTTTAGTAGTTTTTCAGCTATCTTATTAGAAATATTACTCTTTACAAAGAAACATTCGATAGAATATTAAATACTTACATTCGGTAGATAAATTTCTAAATGAGTGTATTGTTCAAACTTAAAGTGAGATGAACTCAATGAAGCTTCTACTGGATGAAATGTACTCGGGCTTGAAGGAGTATTTTGAAACGCTCGGATGGCATGTGCTGACTGTTCAGGATGCAGGATTGCAGGGGGCGAAAGACAGAGCTATTATTGAATTTGCAAAGAATAACAACTTGTTGCTCGTGACTCAGGATCAGAAACAAGCGGATTTGGCGGACCTCACAGGCGTAAAATATGTGCGGATTTCCAACGCTATGATCGCCGAAATAGCAGATGCCAAAATAAAAGAAAAATACCCCAACATAGAAAAATCATGACACATAACAATAGGATATGTAGATTTACAATCCTCTAATTAGACGAAAAAGAGGATCTATCTACTTTGCTTCACACTCTTTCTATTTTACGGTCTCCTAAAAGATATTATTCCTTTTAGAATATTTTATTCAGAAAAATATTAATACTTAGTTACCACAAGGCTTGATAAGATTGGTTTAGAGGTGGGTTTAGGTAGCATGACCCAGAAAAGAGGTGAAGAAAGGTTTCGAAGCTGGGAACAGATCAATGAGAAAATTGGGAAAGGTGACGTGGTAGTCCTCACGGCAGAAGAGTTCATAGAGGCTGTAGAGCAGTCTAGCCTCGAAGAGGCAGCTAAAACCGTAGATGTCGTCACTACAGGAACTTTCGGAGCTATGTGCAGCAGCGGTGCCTTCCTAAACTTCGGGCATGCTGACCCGCCGATAAAGATTTGGCGTTGCTGGCTTAACGATGTACCTGTAGTTGGAGGACTTGCTGCGGTGGATAGCTTCATAGGTGCGACGGCTATCAGCGAGACGAAAGGTTTCGAATATGGTGGAGGGCATGTCATCGAGGACTTAGTCAGGGGGAAAGAAGTTCAGTTGAAGGCTGAGGCTTATGGTACGGACTGTTACCCAAGGAAGTACGTCGAGACGATCATCACCTTGGAGGATCTGAATCAAGCCATTCTGCTCAACCCTAGAAATGCCTTTCAAAGATATAACGCTGCAACCAATAGTACAGATCGAACTCTCTACACCTACATGGGCACCTTGCTACCGAGATTTGGAAACGTCACCTTCAGCGGTTCCGGGCAACTAAGCCCCCTCTACAAGGATATGAACATGGAGACGATTGGCATAGGCACCCGAATTTTCCTAGGGGGAGGAGTAGGCTACGTAATAGGGGAGGGAACCCAGAGCAATCCCCAGAATCAGATGGCGACCATCATGGTCAGAGGTGATCTGAATCAGATGAAGCCAAAATACCTGAGGGGTGCCACTATTCACAAATACGGCGTCTCCCTCTATGTAGGAGTAGGTATTCCCATCCCCATCATAAACGAGAAGGTCGCTGCCTCCACGGCACTTACGGACAATCAGATCCTTACGGATATTCTAGACTACGGCGTCCCATCCCGAGATAGACCAGTGTTGAAGAGGGTTTCCTACGCCGAGTTAAAGTCTGGCAAGGTGGAGATGGTTGGTAATGTGGTATCTACTTCACCCCTGTCCAGCATAAAAGCAGCGAAGGAGATCGCTGAATCGCTCAAGAAATGGATTCAAGAAGGCCGCTTCTATCTCTCTCGCCCTGCTGAGTTATTACCTGTCCACCGAGAATTTGGAGGTATGAGTATACGCAAAGCGGAGCCTCTGGTGAGAGACTTAATGACTAGAGAGGTGGTCACTGCAAAGCCTACAGAGCAGTTGAAGGCTACAGCGAGCCTACTTGTGAAGAAAGGGATAGATCATCTTCCCATCGTTGACGACGATGACGTGCTGGTCGGGATAGTGACTTCATGGGATCTAGCTAATGCGCTGGCATCTGATAAGCAGGCTCTCAGCGAGATAATGACCAGGAAGGTGATTACGGCTAGCGAAGGAGACACAATAGATATTGTCGTAAGAAGGATGGCTCAAAACAATATCTCAGGGGTTCCAGTGGTAGACCAAGGGAATCGCGTAGTAGGGATACTTACCACAGATGATATATCGAGGAAACTGGTTGGGAGGCAGTCGCTTTGAAGCTCAGATTAATCTATCCGCCTGGATCGGTTCAAAGACCGATACTCTCTGAGGCCATAAGGAAGTTCCAAGTCCCGATCAACATACTCGAGGCTTCGGTGAACGCAAGGAAGGGTGAGATCGTAATATCAGTAGAGGCAGAGAAGAAGCTCGTAAACAGCCTTATAAGGTTCCTGAGAAGAGAAGGAGTCACCGTTGAGAGGCTTCTACGCATATTGGAAGTCGATGACGAGAGATGCATAGATTGCGGGCACTGTGTATCCCTTTGCCCAGTCGTTGCAATAAGCCTACAGCCTGACTGGTCTGTGGAGTTCGATGAGGAGAAATGTGTAGGTTGTAGGGTGTGTGTGGACGCTTGTCCTGTGAGAGCTGTATTGGTTTACTGATGCAAAGCCCATTCGTTGGGGATAATCTAAGTTCATTTGAGAAACCTTAGGCCTTCTAGGGATCGAATGTATTTAGAATCTACTTTGATGAGCTTCGGGATCTTTCCGACGCTGCCAACATGTCTACCACGAACAACAAGGGCGCCCCGCACCCCATCTATAGATCTAGCCATCTCCAAACCTCTTCGAATCGACTCTTGGATGTCGTCTCCTCTAACGGAGTTGCCTACTGCTGTAGCGGCTGCATCAGCCAAGGCAGCATCTCCAGCGAAAACTGTGGCACTATCAGCTTCTCCTAAGCTGAGTGCCTCTCCTACAGTGGCTGAACTGGTGCCTACGCCTATCGGGGTGTCCGAAGGGTCTAGTTGAAAGCCTATCTTTCCTGAGATAGGTGAGGTCCCTGAGTATACGCCTAGCTTTATCGGTCTATCGGAATCAGCAGCTATCTCCCCTCCGTTCTCGACAACCTTGACCCTCGCCCCCACACTTGACATTGCCTCAACAGCCAGATCAGCTATTGCCCCTGCTACCGCCGCCATTGGTCCTACATTCGCTGCTTCAGCGGCTGATGCCATACGCCTCACTATTTCAGGAGCGTCATCCTCAACATCTAATGGAGCAAGGGCTAGGTAGAAGATGGAATTATTCCGGATATAGTCTTCCAGATAGGCTCGATGGGTGTAAACAGCTTTAGTTGCGGCCTCGACCGCCTTTTCCATGTCAGTTCCGATTAGCATACGTGTCTGCTCTATAGCCCTATGAACCCTGATCAGATCACCCATTTTCTTCGCCTACTCAATTTCTTGCATCTTGTTCTTCTGGAACCATATCTAGCTCTTGACTCTGAATTGCTCGCCTCTTTCTTCTAGATATCTTCCTCTTAGTTCAATACAACGTACTGTGAGTTCATTACCTGATATTTCTAGAATCATGAATGATGGAACCATAGTTGCTGCTCCCCCTGACCATACACCTGTAACACTTCCTGGATTCAACAGAATTACGTCGTCGATTCTTCCTAAGAGCATGCGGTGAGTATGCCCGGAAATCAATAACTTTACACCCATCCTTTTAGCCAGTACACAAAGTTTTTCAGGATCCCCTCTCGGATAGATTCCGGTACCGTGAAAGAGACCTACATCGATTCCTTTTATTTTAATTTTCACTTCTTGTAGACCTTTCAAAAAGTCCATGTTTCCTGTAACCCATTTTACCGGCGCTATTCTTTCTAGTTCTCTGAGGATGCTTTCCTTAGTTAGATCACCAGTGCATAAGATGAGATCAAACTCGTTTCTTTTGATAAACTGTGATATCGTATCTGGAATTCGAGAGGCTCTAGAAGGGATATGAAAATCACCTATGACAAGTATTTTTTTCATGCAACATAGATAAACTCCTCTTCTAATTTAGTCATTTTCGAATGAAGCTTTACCTGATTCATCTCTGAGAGTTTTCTAGGTTTGCTTCGTGAGAACTTGCTCAAAAATATGATAAGATATCCTAGCGAAGAATGGATGTATATTTTTTGTCTATGTGACTTGTACCATCTGCCCTTCGTCGATTGTCTGGGACGTTATAGAAGTCTATTTATACACTTCATACCCTGCTTCTGGCCTTAGCGCTTCTTTTTTGAATTCTTCAGAGATTCTTTTTGTAATTGGTCCAGGTTGGCCTGTGCCGATTATTCTGCCGTCCACTTCGATGAGAGGCTGAACCTCTCCTCCAGTTCCGGTTATGAACGCTTCGTCTGAGTTATAGAGTTCGTGAATGGTTATATCCTTATCAATGACTTGAATGCCAAGGTTCTCAGCTATCTCAATGGTGACTAGACGTGTTACGCCTTCGAGTATTCCGGCGTGTAAGGGAGGCGTGATGAGTTTTCCTTTTTTTATTATGAAAATGTTATCCGCTGCGCCTTCAGAAACGTAACCCCTTACATCAAGCATTATGGCCTCGTCAGCATTTGCATTTAGAGCTTCGATTCTGGCTAAAATGTTGTTTAAATAGTTACAGGATTTGACGGTGGGAGGTATGCAAAATGACGGGTTTCGCCTGGTGGACGCAATGATGGCTTTGACAGGTTTTGCCTCAGCTACGGTGATAACGTATCCAGCGGGAATTATCACAATCGTCGGCTTTTCACAGTTCCTAGGGTCAAGACCGAGTTTTCCGAAGCCTCGGGAAACGATTAATCTCAAATAACCACTCTTTATTTTATTTCTACGTAGAGTCTCAGCGCATGCCTCTTTCATTTGCTCTTCTGATAGAGGAATGTTGAGTTTAATGGTCTTGGCTGATTCGTATAATCTATCAATATGTTCGTTGAGTCTGAAGATACGACCGTCATATGCCCTTATTCCCTCAAAGATTCCGTCTCCGTATAGGAATCCATGGTCAAAAACAGAGACTTTCGCTTGACTTTCAGGGAAAAAATCTCCATTAATGTAGATATGCATTTCTTCCATTACAACATTTCCTCCACAATTATACTATGGGAAACAATTATAATATGAACCCTTGACTTTCCTTAATCATTCTATATTGTCTTTCGTTTTTCTTATAATCCTTTGTTGGTGGGTGCTCTGAACGCTTTATCTTATAATGAGAGTGGGACACTTGGCGTGGAGACTGATCTTATACGATACGCTCCCCAGGAAGAATGATCTAGCTCGGCTTAGGCCTCGGTTGCCTATCACGATGAGATCTGATCTTTGATCATTTGCTAAGTGGATGATTTCTTCGGCGGGAATCCCCTTTGTAATAGTCGTTTCTACTGATATTCCAACAGAGTTAGCGATTTCTTGGCCTCTATGTAGGATATGCTTGCCCTCTTCTTCTAACTCTTTGGAGTAGTAGTGTTTCGGAATGACGTGGATCAGTGTGATCTTCGCCTCATACTTCTTGGCGATGTCCAAGGCGTATCGAAGGGCCTTCTCAGCGTACCTAGAGCCGTCCAAAGGAACTAGGATCTTGGAGAACATTCTGATAATTGTTGAACGTGATCTTTTAAAAGCTTGTATTGTCGTTGGTTTGAGCTTGGGCATCTTCAAGTATTTTGAGATTTTAACAGTTCTATTCTGCTTGTAGAAGATTCTTATAGTACTAAATATTTGATTAATTAGGGGTGGAACCGCCTGGAGATCACTAGAGACGAGGAGAATATCCTGCTAGGCAGAAGGGAGGTAGAATTCAGTATAGAGCATCCAGGAAAAGCAACTCCCAAGAGGGCGGAGGTAGAGGTTGCCCTGGCTGCTAGGCTTAAGGCACCCCGGAATATGATATTAATAACAGATCTTAGAACCCTAACAGGAAAGAATATGACTGTGGGTCGAGCCTACATCTTCCAGGATGAGGTAAAGCTGGAGACTGTAGAGCCGAGGCTGAGAAGGAAAATCCCGGCTGATGAAGAGGGCGGGTGATTTAGAGTTGGCTAAGAGAAACCCTAAGCCCAAGGCGAAGAGACCAAGCCCCCAGGTGTGGAAGTTCTATAACGTGGAGGGGTCTAGAGCCAAACGTCTGAGAAAGGTGTGCCCTAGGTGTGGGCGGGGCGTGTTTATGGCTGATCACTCCGATAGATTTGCATGTGGCAAGTGTGGGTTCACGGAGTTCAAACGTGAGAGCGCGACAGCGTCTTTACCGTGATCATTTCATCCTACGTTTAACCACATCGGTTCTGGCAGGCGGCGTCAGCTCCTCAGGGTCTATAGATACGTCGATTATTGAGGGGACACCAGAGTTCAACGCTTCTCTCAGGGCAGGCTTTATCTCAGAAGGCCTCTCCACACTAAGCCCTTTGGCTCCAAATGCGTCAGCTATCTTGGCGAAGTCGGGGGAATCCAATTCAACGCCGTAGTATCTCTCATCGAAGAAGTGTTTCTGATATGCCTTCTCCGCCCCCAAGCAATGGTTGTTAAGCACCACTCCCACAACCGGTAGATCGTATTGAACTGCTACTCCGATCTCTTGCATCGACATGGTGAAGGCACCGTCTCCGCAGATCGCGAAGACCTGTCTATCAGGCTTAGCCGCTTGGGCACCTATCGCAGCAGGATAGCCCCATCCCATGCATGCGAACTCCAGCGGGGAGAGAAACGTCCTTGGCTCATGGCATTCGAGGAGGTGGTATCCATAGGCGCAGGCGCTTCCGGCGTCCAAGGCAAAGATAGCGTTGTCATCAGCTATTTCCCTCAGCTCCTTAAACACCCTCTGTGGTTTAATAGGAAAGGAGGCTGAATCGGTCTTAAGGACTGTTTCTTCTCTCCAGCTCTCCTTGATAGCCGTGATTTCCACGAGACGGCCGGGATTTCTGGGATTCATGTCATGCAGGTGAGTTTTGAGAGCGTCCAACAGTTCTCCCACGACTTCCCTAGCATCCCCCACTATCCCAACAGCGACCGGATAGTATCTACCCACGGCCTCCGCGTCGATGTCCACATGGACGACGGCAGCCTCACTCGAGATATAGTCATACCTAAAATAAGTGGTGAAGTGTCCCAGCCTTGTCCCTAGGGCTAGGATCAGATCCGCCTCCAGAGCCAATCTTCTAGCGGCTCCTGAACCGGCTCTGCCAAGCTGTCCAACCGCTAACGGATGGTTTGATGGAAAGGCGTCCACGTGTCCGTAGGATGTAGCCACAGGGATGGTGAGCACTTCTGCCAACTCGATGAGGGGTTGGGTTGCGTCTGACCATACCACTCCCCCTCCCGCGATTATCAGAGGTCTCTCTGCTTGGATGAGCCGTTCGGCGGCGGCTTTGATAAGATCAGGGTCTCCTCTCACCCTCTCCCCTTGCCGATGGTTCTTTGTCGGAAGCGGGTCCATGTCAATAACTTTGTATTGGAGGTCACGAGGAATATCTAGGTGGACGGGTCCCATTCTTCCGGTTGTCGCAACTCTAAAGGCGTATTCCATGAGCTCAAGTATTCTCTCAGCCCGATTGACTTGTGCGTTCCACTTAACTACCGGTCTCAGAAGGGACTGCTGATCGACTTCTTGGACTGAGTCTAGATAGATATGGGATGTAGCAGGGGCCCCGCTGAGGATGATGAGCGGTGAGTGAGCCCGATAGGCCGTTGCCACCCCTGATATGGTGTTTGTGAGACCAGGACCGTTGTGGACGAGGCAGACGCCTGGAGTACCCGTAGTCCGGGCGTAGGCGTCGGCCATATGGGCCGCCGACTGCTCGTGCTTAGCGGCGATGCCTCGGATGTCCTCGGCGTCGTAGAGAGCGTCGAGGATGGGCAGTATACAGGAACCTGCTGTGTAGAATACGTGTTTCACGCCTTCGGACCTGAGGGATTCAACAACAGCTTTTCCTACTGAAGTCTTATTCATGGTGTCAACCCCTATTAAGGAATTTTATAAACTGCATATTTAGTGTAATCTATCATAATCACTTTTTCATATTTTCATATTCAAATGGATGCTGTATGATGGGCTGAAACTTGTCAACATTCACGATTAAAGGTAATAGAAGAAAGAGAAGAGGAATTTTCCTGTAATCCATTAACTTTATATATTTTGATTCATATATGGTGTTTTCATGAAAAAAGGTACCCTATTTCTTTTTTTGGCACTTATACTTTCATCTGTTCCAATAAAACCAGTCGAGTCTTTGATTCAGCCATCCTCTTCTTCACCAGATCTAATTATCTTTAACGTTTTGCTGAATAATACAGAGCCAAGAAATGAAGATGTGGTTGTCTTTGGAGCACTTTGTGATAATATGGGGGATACCGATGCTGTTCAATGGGAAATTAATATTTACTTAGACGAGAAGCTGTTTGACACCATTTCTGTTGATGTTCTATCAGCGGGTACATTACTCCACGTCACTTCGGATCCTTGGGTTGCGACACCCGGAAATCACACTGTTCACTTTGTTCTGGACGCTGAGAACCATGTTGATGAATCAAATGAAGATAACAATGTAATGTCGAAGCTATTTATTGTGAAGCTACCGGTTCTAAATGGTGAGCCAACTATAGTAGATATTATGGGTAGACCTTCTCAGCCCACAGTGGGTCAGATGGCTATTGTTCAATCTGAGGTGAGGAACATAGACACAGTTCCACGTGATTTCACGTTCATAGTTCAAGTAAAGAATCCACAGGGCGTGGTTGAATATCTATCGTTCATAACCGGGTCTGTAAATCCGGGACAGTCTCTGACTCCAGGTGTCAGTTGGACACCTCAAACGAGCGGGGAGTATGTAGTAGAGACTTATGTATGGAAAAGTTTTGATGAGCCAATAGTTCTTTCAGAGTCTGTGTCTAAAGAGATCTCAGTGGCAGGTTAAGCATCATCTTTCCAGTAAACCATAATAACTGAATCCTATTAAGTACGGATATCCGATCTCTTAGTTTCCGTTACTGGGAAAGGAAACATTTATTATATAATATCTTATAGTTTTATCTGAAGAACAGTTCTTCTGAAGCACGTGTTAGGTTGCTTTGAAGGAGGCTTTTGATCAATGGACTACTTCCATACCAGAAACGGCTTAGACGATAAAATCCTCAAGGGTACCACAACGATCGCCTTGGTGTGTAGTCAGGGAGCCGTTGTTGGGGCTGACACCCGGGTTATCTCTGGCTACTTGATAGCCCATAAGAAGGGAAGAAAGATCTTCACGATTACTCCCAGGATCACCGTGACCATGGCTGGTGTGGTGGCAGACGCCCAGGCCCTGATTGACTCTCTCAAGTACAACGTAAAGCTTTATGAGCTGAGGAACAAGACGATGATGAACCCTAAATCAGCCGCACGTCTGTTATCTTTCATACTGTTCAGAAACAGAATGTTTCCCTTGATCACTGAGTTACTGGTGGCTGGAGTCGACGGCGACGGCGGTTTCTCCATCTACAGGCTGGACCCCTTCGGCTCCTTGACACAGGATGATTTCTCCGTCACCGGCTCGGGGTCGCCCATAGCCATAGGGGTTCTGGAGAACGAGTACAAAAAGGAGGCCACAGTTGAGGAGGCCATAGACCTCGTCGCCAAAGCCTTACACGCCGCGATGAAGAGAGACCTAGGTAGTGGAGACGACTTCGACATCGTAGTGGTAGGCAGAGACGGAGTCAAGGAGCTCAGCAAAGAAGAGAAAGATAATCTGATTAAGAGAGTCTCATCGATATCCACATAGCTTCAACAGGTTTTCGACATGGCATTGAACACGGTCTACGTAACCTCCAAGATATTAGAGTATGCACC
>JABAOF010022790.1_pt1 | contig 14222 bp, 13 predicted proteins | sample 7062171 | NCBI WGS metagenome assembly JABAOF01 (sample SAMN14538628, study PRJNA623070) | marine sediment metagenome | biome: marine biome [ENVO:00000428]; feature: marine pelagic biome [ENVO:01000023]; material: deep marine sediment [ENVO:00002113] | place: India: Gulf of Khambhat ...
CAAAATTTTTTACTCTGTCTATTATTTTCTCTTTATCCGTTCCAACCAAAACATTCCATCCATCCTCTATGGTTTCCACCCATTCAGTTGTCTCTCTCAAAGTAATACACGGCACACTTAGCAAGTACGCTTCTTTTTGAACTCCTCCAGAATCAGTCAAAATTTTCTTGGAATGTTTCATAAGCATCAAAAAATCCAGATATCCGACAGGCTTCATTAAGAGTACATTTTCAGAACTTTCCAATTTATTGTAGAGACTGTACTCTCTGAGATACTTGAAAGTCCTTAAATGCGCAGGAAAAACAATTTTTTCCCCAGATTCAATAAAAGATTCTACGATGTTGGTTAAATTATCTTTTTCGTCTGTATTTTCTGCTCTGTGAATCGTGGCTAGAAGGAACTTTTTCTCCTTCAATTCGAGCTCCTCTAAGATTGTTGACCTTGATTCGGCTATCTGGATGTTATGAAGTAATGAGTCAAACATCACGTCTCCAACGTTGTAAACACCCTTTGTAATTCCTTCTTTTTTTAGATTAGCAACTGCTGTCTTAGTTGGAGCAAACAAAATGTCGGATGCATGATCTGTTAAAACGCGATTTATCTCTTCTGGCATACTTCTATCAAAACTTCGTAATCCAGCCTCGACATGCCCAACAGGAATATGTAATTTTACCGCTGCTAAGGCACCTGCTAGAGTAGAATTAGTATCACCATATACGAGTACGATATCAGGTTTTTTTGCAATTAAAACAGACTCTATGGCAGTCAGCATCTCGCCAGTTTGCCTTCCATGTGAGTGGGATCCAACACCCAAGTTATAATTTGGGGTTGGAATATTTAATTCATTGAAGAATATTTCTGACAGTTCTTCATCGTAGTGCTGACCAGTATGTATCAATATCTCTTCATGTTCTTTTCTCAAAAACCTTGAAACCGGCGCTGCTTTAATAAACTGGGGTCTTGCACCTACAATAGAAGCAATTTTCATTCGATAACCTCTGAAGTTTTCATATTGATTTCTATTCGAGAAGCCTTAAATCTTATCATTGTTCAATAAATTTTTATTTAGTTTATCCCATTTACTCATGTAGATAGGTAATCTCAAATCAAATCCTCGTGATAGCAATGAAAATAGCGATAATAGACTTCTACCGTGCTGATAGCGCACCTGAACAAAGGGTTATTGACATCTTGGAAACATGGGTGGAAGATAAGTTTTTGATCGTTAGAAATTCGGTAGAAAACGATCGAATCTTGGCTTTGAGCAAAAAGGAGAATGTTGAGGTATTATGCATTCCGCGAGTTGTAAATTATGGTAAATATGCTGATCTTATCTCCTTTATCACTAACACTAGGAAAATAGTAAAAACCGTAAATTCAATGAATCCTGATCTCATCATCATATCTAACCCGCGTTTGTTCTATCTAAGTCTATTTTTGAAGTCTAAAAAAATGATTTTAATGTTTAGAGATTATTGGCGCCGAAAAAATCCCCTATCATATATTGAGTATATAATGGCCAGATACTTCGTAAAGAGAGTTGACATGATTATATCTGTAACAAATAGTCTGAGAGAGAAAATCATTGATGAATTAAAGATTCCAAGTGAAAAAGTCTTTTTACTACCCAATTCATGTGATACTGATAAATTTAACCGTAGAAGTGCAAAAGAGAGCTTGAAAGAAGAGTTAAGTATACTTGATAAAAAAATTATAATTTATGTAGGCGCTTTGGACTATCTGAGAAGACTGGACAGATTCGTAGATGCTTTCTCAAGGTTGGAAGAAAATTATGCATTCTTGGTAGTTGGAGAAGGCTATGAGAAGGAATCACTTGAAAAACAATCGAGTGATTACGTTCTGAATGACAGAATAATCTTCCTCGGAAAATTGCCTCATGAAAAAGTAATAGAGCTCCTTAAAATCTCTGATGTAGCAATCAATTCATTTATCAAGACAAAAGAGTCCGAAGTATCGTTCCCAGTTAAAACAGCTGAGTATCTTTCCGCAGGACTGCCAATAATTTCTGATAACGTCGGTGAAGTAGCAAATGTCATAGAAGAAAATGAAATTGGACTAGTAATCTACTCGGCAGAACCCAAAGAAATAGCTGAAAAAATAGAATATCTACTTAAAAACGATGAAATAAGAACAAAAATGAGTCAAAATGCGATTGAATATGCCAATAAAAACCTAGATATACGAAAAAACTTAGAAAAACTTAGGACAAAACTATCGTCTCTGTTTCAGGAATAAGATTCATTATTTGCATTAGATTTTCTACCTATCTAACCTCTCAACAAGCAGGGTTTTGAAATCCTCCCTCAGTCCTTTTATCTCTTTTTCAATTCTTGGAATTCCAGAGGTATGTTCAATCATGGTATCTTGCTTTTCCAGCATTTTATCTTGTTTATCTAGCATGAGATCTTGCTTTTCTAGCATTTTGTCCTGTTTCTCGATCATTTTATCTTGTTTATCTATCATGGTATCTTGCTTCTCTATCATGGTGTTTTGTTTTTCTAGCGTCTTATCTTGTTTTTTATCTATGCTAAATAGCTTCTCTAGCTTCTCGTCAATTCTAAGTACCGCTGGAATACCTTTGTTTAACTGTTCTACTTGTAAAACATGCACGTATTCGATAATCTCCATGACATGTCCTTCATATTCATCAAAAAATATTTGTAAAACAGAAGCAAGTTCTGGATAATTTTCCTTCGCAAATCTTTTATATTCTTCTATCTTATCTTCATCTCCTTCTATATAAGTTATAACTGCTTGTTTTCCATTTTCTATAGTATTAAAAGCATTAAATCTTTCTATTCCCAACTCTAATGCTTTTTTTAGCAGGAAAAACCTGTAACCTACATCGTGAACCTTATTACCTGTGATTTTTATGGCTACAGCCAAGGGAGCACCTTAACCTTAAGTAAAGGTAAACCGTATTTATATTTTCTTAGCACCTTTGACAAAAAACAATTAGTATGCGCAACACAAATAAAGCAAGAGAAATGCCTCACAAAATGCTCGTAGAAAAATAGAAAGGGATAGAGAAATTTTAAATTTTAGAACAAAAATCTAAAAATCAACGATAAAGGAAAAAATGAAAATGAAAAAAATCTGCGTCTTCGGATTAGGATACGTCGGATTACCTACAGCGAGTATGCTTGCTACCCATGGATTCGAAGTTTTAGGTGTAGAGATAGACGAAAATATAATCGAGCGTATAAATAACGGAAACGCTCATATCGAAGAGCCTGGATTGAATACTTTAGTTAAGGCTGCTATTTTATCAAACAACCTCAAAGCATCCTCAAAACCTATACAGGCGGATGTCTTCATAATATGCGTTCCTACGCCCTTAGACTCGGAGAAAAAATCAGATTTAAGTTATGTTAAATCCGCTGCAAAATCGGCAATCCCTTACTTGATAAAAGATAACCTAGTCATTCTGGAATCTACCGTTCCTCCTAAAACTACAGAAGAAGTTTTGATACCTATACTCAAAGAATCTGGTTTAGAAATAGGTACCGAGTTATTTGTAGCTTATTGTCCCGAAAGAGTGATTCCGGGCAGAGTTATAGTAGAAATGGTTGAAAACGACAGGATAATCGGAGGAATAAATGAAAAATCTGCTTTGATGGCAAAAGAAATTTATCAAACATTTGTCGAAGGGAATATATTTTTAACCGATGCTACGACGGCAGAATTCGTGAAATTAATCGAGAATACTTATAGAGACGTTAACATAGCTTTGGCTAACGAATTTGCTAAAGTAGCAGAGAAAATCCATATTAATGTATGGAATGCAATAGAGTTAGCAAACAGGCATCCAAGAGTAAATATTCTTAAGCCAGGACCTGGCGTAGGCGGACATTGTATTCCTGTCGATCCCTGGTTTATTGTAGAGAAAGTTCCTCAGGCAGATTTGATTAAATTATCACGCAAAATAAACGAAGGCATGGTTCAACACATCTTCGATATATTAAAAGAAACCCTTGGAAAAGAAAAAAGAAATATTACGATTTTTGGAGTTGCTTATAAGGGAAACGTGGATGATACAAGAGGATCTCCAGCCAAAAGATTGATTGATCTTTTGCTTACAAAAAACTATGATGTAAGGGTATATGATCCTTTGGTGCGAAAATTCAGATACGAACTTAAGAATTTGGCTGATTCTGTCAAAGACTCGGAATGTATAGTTGTTTTAGCAGATCATGATGAATTCAAGAAAATGAGGTTGGACGAAATCTCGGAGATTGGTAAATTAATGAGGAAAAAAAATATTTTAGATGCTAGAAATTGTTTGAATCATGAAATATGGAAACTAGCAGGTTTTGATGTTAGAATATTAGGGAATGCTCGAATGCATTAAAAATCTAGACTGGTTTATTTATTCTTTAGAGCAAGTTCGTATTCCTAGGAACGCTTTTATCTTCTATACATTTATATGCCGATAAGGAAAATTGAAGGAAAATTGAGGCCTTCTTCATGATCTTCGATTCCTTTGGAAATATTTTAATGGTTGAATCGTTATATACTTGCATAGCAAGTGATGAAAGGAGACTTTAAAATGGAAAACGAAAGGATCTCACTAGTAGTTCCTGCTTATAACGAGGAATTAGGGTTGCCTAAAACTATGGAGGACATAAATCTAATGATAAAAGAAAATAAAAATTTAAATCTCGAGGTTGTTATCGTAGACGATGGCTCTACGGATAGCACCTATGAGATAGCGAGAAAAATTTCCAAAAAATATGAAGATTTCAATATAAAGGTGTTAAAACATGAAAAAAATCTCGGAAAGGTTGCCGCGATTCTCACAGGAATTAAAAATAGAGAAGNNGAATGGATGCTGATTATACTTATCCCGCAAAGTTTATTCCAAACTTAATTAAAGAGTTAGAAAGAAGTGAATTGGTTTTAGGCTCACGATTAAGAGGAGAAGGAAAAAAAAATATTCCTCTACTTAATAGAATTGGAAACGTATTGTTATCACTTTTGATTTCTTTTTTTGGATGCGAAGAGATAAAAGATGGGCAAACAGGGTTTAGAGCTTTTAGAAAAGATATATTTCAAGATATACATGTCGATGCAAAGGGCCTAGAATACGAAACCAAGATGACCGCCAAAGCCGCTCTACTAGGATATAGGGTTAAAGAAGTGCCAATAGAGTATAGAGAAAGGGTCGGTTTGTCTAAACTTAGACCAATAAGAGACGGATATAGAATGCTTAAGGCTTTACTTTCTATTTTTATTGTAGAAACTCCTATACTCGTAAAGGTAGCATTACTTCCGAGTATATTTCTATTGATTTTTGGAATAACATTTGGTATGATTTCTTTGTATGAAAAATTTATGTATGCTGTTCTTATACACGCCTACTTCCCTCTGATATCGGCTCTCTTAATTTTATTGTCTGTGCAACTGTTTTCATCTGGCATGATATTGAACTATTTAGTTAATAAATTAAGAAGAATGGAAGAAAAGTTATTGGAATAAAAATTAATATTTTTACGATTCTCTACTTATAAATTTGAGCCAATTTCTAAAAACCATTCCACATATCTTTTTAGTCCTTCTTCAATTCCTACTTTTGGTCTCCATTTAATCAAATCGAAAGCTTTGCTTATGTCAGCGTGAGTATGTAAAACATCTCCTTTCTGTCTTTCAGAATATTTTACGAAGGCATCTCTTCCAGTTATCTCTTTCAGTAAAGAAATTACCTGATTTACTGAAATAGTTGAACCTCCTCCAATATTAATAGTCTCTCCTACGGCTCTTTCTTTTATTGCAAGCATATTAGCCTCAATTACATCTGATATGTATGTAAAATCTCTCATTTGATTACCGTCTCCAAAAACATTAATCTCTGTTCTTTCGAATATCGCACGAACAAATCTGTTAATAGCCATATCTGGTCTCTGTCTCGCTCCATAAACCGTAAAATATCTCAAAGAAACTACAGGAACATCATGGTTTTTAAAATAAAGATAACATAGATTCTCTCCTGCTAACTTCGTAACTCCATAAGGAGAGATAGGCATTGGAATTGAAGATTCTTTTAGAGGCAGATCCTTAGAATCTCCATAAACAGAGGAGGAAGATGCATAGACGAACCTTTCTATATCCTGATCTATATAAACCTCCAATAATTTTTGAGTCGCTAATATATTATTCGTGGTATAGGATTCAAAATTCTCCCCCCAAGAAGCCCTTACCCCGGGTTGAGCAGCCTGGTGGAATACGTAATCTACCTCAGGGAAATTATTAATGTCGAGAATGTCTTTTTGTATGAACTCAAATCTCTCGTCACTCCGAATATGCTTCATATTATTTTTTTTAATATCTTCGGGGTAATTATCCAGAAAGGAGTCGATGCCTGTTACAAAATATCCTTCTTCTAATAATCTCTCTGCTAAATGTGATCCTATAAAGCCAGCGCATCCTGTTACCAAAGCCTTCATCTTACCAACCATTAAAGAGTTAAGTTCAAATTGATAAATAATATTTTTTGTTAGTTTCTCGGATCGGTTTCTTCCAAAATAGCATATAAATTTCTTTTCAAAGGAACGCATTAATATAGTTGTTTAACACCTTTTAAAAATGATCGTATGAGGGGAGACGTTGGTTTTACGCATGGAATAGAAAAAGAGATTCAAATAGTAAACAAAGATGGTACGTTGGAACAGGATAAAGAGGGTAAAGCCATCAAAGATTTTGAAAATATCATGAAATACGTTCCTGATGAGTATAAAAAAGTCAGAAATCTTCCAGGAAGTAAGAAAAAAGAAGGATATAGGCAAATATGGCGAGATCAGGGCTGGCCAACTCAGTTGGAGATTTCTACAAGACCTTGTTTTGATTTTGTCTCTCTTAGAAGCGATCTCGAAAACGTATCTACCATTATCAGCAGGGCATCCGAAAAAATAGGTCTTTCATTGGTAGCGAGCGGGGCGAATCCTCTATCTGAGCCTGAAGTTGGAGAATACTTCGGAGAACACCATCATATAGGCATAGCAAGTGATGAGGAGAAGATATACGTGTATAATATGTTGAGATCTTTTACTGGAGAACTTATTGCTCTTACCGTTAATTCTCCAGTAAAAAAAGGAAGGGTCTATGCACAAAAAAGTTACAGAATAGGTAACAATCCAGCAGTGGGCCCTCCCCAAGGAGTTCCCTACCTCAGAGAATTAACAGAAGAGGAATTCGGCGCAGATCCCAGACAATTAGATATTACTCCCTTTTCTAACTATCCTACGGTAGAAATAAGGTTCTTTGATGTTCAAATGTCAGTTTGCAGGAGCATTGGTTTGGCGATAATATTACAGGCCTTGGCTCTCAAGGCGAGAAGATACCTATATAAACACAGGGAGATACCCGAGATTTCTCAAGAAGTAATAGAACATAATAGAACTTATGGAATTAGAGCGGGCTTAGATGCTGTATTCAGATCGGATAAAGATATCGAAAACAGTTTTGCCTACCATGGAAAAGGTATAGCCAGATTGAGGGCGAGAGAAGCTTTACATTATATGCTTGAGTTCATAAGACCAGAGATAGGAGAGTTAACAAAAAATCTATCACAAGATATGATTAAAAAGTCTTTAAACCCTATATTTGCGAGTGTTTACACTAATAATTCAACAAAAGATGTGAGGCATCAGCAGGGAGGTACATTAGCAGACTGGCAACTCTCTCTCTTAAATATCGGAGTAGATCATTTGATTAAAGAATTAGCAAATTGGACTTCAAAATCCTCTAAATTTGGAGTAGATCCGCTTTTAGTAGATAAAGATCCATCTAAAATACTGTTGGAATATTTAGGTGTAGCAAAGAAAGAACTCAAATTACAACCCGTAAAGTTACTCACTCCAAAGGAGGTAAAATCCACAAAGGTAAAGAGAGTATATGAAGGAATCGTAGTTGAGCCCCCCAAGGGAGGGCCCATCAAGATTTTCGATATCAGACCCTATCGCTGGACGCTTCGGGTAACCAGGATAAGGCAACTGACTTAACTTATTCCAATTTTTCCTCTTCTACTTCGATTTCCTCTTCTTCTATTTCCTCCTCTTCTATCTCTTCTTCTTCTAACTCGACCTCTTCTACGACTTCAGGCTCGGCTTCTTCTTCTATTTCTTCTTCAACTGGGACCTCTACTTCTTCTACTGGGACTTCTTCTTTAACGACCTCTGGTACTCCTGGCCCTATAGTTATTGTGATTCTTTCTCCCATATCTTTGAAAAGCTTTCTAAGTTCTTCAGCATCGGTACCAACGTACATGGCGCTGTTTGTAAGCTCAGAGATTTTTTGTAGCAATGGGATATCCACTTTTCTGGTTGCCTTAATATCTATACTACCGTCTTCTTTTCGTTTTATGTCGCCTATTGCAACGGTATAGATGAATATTCCCTGTTGTTGCGCCTTCTTTACGGCATCTAGTGGATGAACTTCACTACCATACTCAACGCCATCTGTAATAAGCACCATGGATTTAAAGGAATCCTCCTTACCTTCTCTGTCAAATATATCTGTTCCCGCTACTATTGCGTCTCCCATGGCAGTTAATCCACCTAGACCCTCTTCCTTTGCGTTTAATAAATAGTCTTTTAACATCGGAAGAGTTTCTTCGGTGACTCTAAACAGCATCTTGTTTTCTGTATCTCTTATTGCTATAGGCTTGTCAGCATAGAGTACGAATCCAACATGGTCTATTTTTCCTTGAATAGCCTTTGATTCAACAAATTGCTCCGCTGCTGCGATAGCGGCGTCCAATCTATTTTCGATGCCCCTTGTAATATCTTTGTAGTCATCGGTTATCATACTCGTAGAGAAATCTATACAGATCACCGTATCCGCTAACTCAGGTTGTGTCGTTACCAAGAACTCTGTCTCAGGAAGGGGTACTGCGATTGCATCACCACAATCCGGCTCTGTACTATCTAACTGTATCTTGATATCCTCCGGGAGTATTACGAATTGGTTCTTCAGGAAAGGTCTCTCCTTCATTATGTCGTAGAAAGATGGAAGCATATTTACCTTTTTTCCGTCCAAGGCTGTAGCAGTAGATATATGTCCCCTCTCAATCTCAACGATTTCTTCGGCTTTGTATACTTGTACTTCGTCTCCTTCGTCTAGCAACCCAAGCATGTCCAAAACATCAGCGCCTAATCCAATTTCTTTTTCAGAGACGTCTCCAGTCTTCGCAATGTATACTGCTTTTCCTCCTGGAGATTCAGCAATTATGTAATCTCCTTCACTTACTCCTAGATCTTCTATGTCGGCCTCATTGAGATAAGCCTCAGGTCTATACAATAGTTCCCTAAATATCTTTACATTAAAAATTTTCAATCTCTCACCTCCTTCAATTTTCATAAACTACCCGTTTTATGGTATACTCTTTATTTAAGACATCTGCGATTTGCTGAGCCACTTTTACAAAGGTTTCTGTAAGAGATTCTGTTTGTTTGGTCGGTTTATAGGATAATGCACAGTCTTTTATGACAACAACATTATTTTCTTCAACAATCTCACTAGATCTTATCATATCTTCTTTCATACGAACAGCAGGAACGAATACATATAATTTTCTCTCTTTTTCCTTTGTTATAATGCTTACAGGCAAATCAAAGTTCTTATCTGTTGCATACAGATATAAGTCATTAGAAAAATTGTGATTTTCTTTGTCAATTGGATTTATTAACGGCTCAACACGCCCTAATGCGTTATAAATGAGACTAGTCCATTTTCTTTTTATAAGATGAGCGGGATCTCTATCTAACGAGTTAATTACGGCAACAGTTCCTACAAAGTTATTCTCCAAGTTACTGATTTCTTTTTTTGACTTGGCGATCATTTGTTTTGTGTAACCTTCTCTGATGACAAGATTGGCAATATTTTCGCCAAGAATCTTCTTTTTATCTTCTTCAGATAAAATATCAGTCTCTTGGATAAAATTTTTGGTTGAAATAATATTTTTCGCCACTCCGTATGGCAAATCTGTTCCGTAAAGTACATTGGTAGGTGGAACTTGCTCTATAATAGTTTTTACAAATTCAATCCTATTTATAGAGAGTTCCAAATAAATAATATCGGGGAACTTCAATGCAAGATCAATAGCCTTTTTAGTTCCGATTCCCTGCGAAAACGAATGGCCTAGTACAATATTGGCCCCCGGGACGTTTTCTTCTACAACATGAAGTAAAGATTCAAAATCATCTGGCATGTAACGTTGTTCTCCATTTACTCCGTAGTTTACTTCCGAGTGGAATAAAACAGGGATACTCAACAAGCGAGCGTTTAGTATTAAGTGAAGAACTTCTTTGCTGTCCACCCTAAAATTTTGCATTCTAGGATGTATTTTAACGCCCTTTAGGTTTAGGGATTTTATACACCTGTACAACTCTTCTATTGCGTTGGCGTGCATTGGATCTATTCTACAAAAACCGATGAACTTATCTTGGAACATAGAAATCTCCATAGCAAGTCTGTCATTTGCCTCTCTAAAACACGAACCACCATCTATTTCGTTCATGGGAAATACTACAGCCCTATCGATTTCGAAACTCTTTAATGCAAAGGATAGACTCTTTGCTGTCATTTGCGAACCGTCTTTATCATGACCTATGTGAGTATGGGCATCTATAATCATTTGATTAGTCTCTCCAACAACAGATTAAGAGGTTTTGAGCCTTCTACAGGCAAATATGGCAACTTTAATTCGACTAAGTCACTTCCATCGTAGAAAAATACGTTCATCTCTTCTATTATACTCCTGAGAGGGGATGAATTGAGTATTAAATCTATAATTTCCTTTGTCTCTTCTAATTTTTCTTTAGATATATCACATACTAAATAGATTTTCAATTTCCTATATTCGCCAGATACAGTTCTATAGGATGTTTTTTCAGTGACTTTTGCAACTTCAAGTTGTATGTTTTCTTGCCAGAGTTCCTGAACAAACGCATGAATATCAAGGATGGAAATCTTTTCTCCTTCTTTTAGCACCTTATTATATAATGCTTTCTTATAGGACTCTAAATCTTTAAATTTATTTAAATCCGAATCTTTTTCTATTTTTAAGATCAGTTCACTCGCTATTGGTATATCTACCATTGGATATATTTCCAGAAAATCTCCTTCTAATACTGACGCAGAATCAGCGATATCTAATCCTAATATAACCTCATTAGCCTCTAGATCTTCATTTAATTCAATGATCGCAACAGTCTCGGTGAATCCATGGACTAATACGCTCTCTCCCTCAGAAGATTCTAGAACCAAGATACTCTCCTTATTTAGCATTATTTTACCATTAATCTTTTCATCGAGGATTTTTTTAACTAAAAATTCCATCTCTGTACCTCTATGTAGCACGAATCTTGAGAGTTTGAGCGAATTCCTTCCAAAGCATTCTTAACTCTTCAGGAGTTGCCTTATAGACACTTCCTCCAGTTGTTTCAGCCAAAATCTTGAGGAAATCTATATCCGCGTCGCCAACTCCTACTCCAAAAAGTATTATACCGTAATCCTTCGCTAGAGTCGCTACCTTATCTACATCCGTAACATCGTAGTTTTTACTGGCGTTTTCATATCCGTCTGTCAGCAAAATTATTTCTTTTATATTTTCACCCTGGGATTTTTTTAGCATATCTATCGCATATGCAGTAGCATCCAACAAAGCAGTAATTCCTTCAGGCTTAATTCCCTTTATTTTTTCCTCGAAGAACTCCATCCTGTCTATATGTGCTGGAGTCATGGGTATGAGTTCTTCTACTTCTGTACTGTACGTAACAACTCCTATATGCTGGACTAATCTTGCTGCACTTACCTTTGTCTTAAAGAATTCTACTGCAGCCAGTTTAGCCTCTTCAATTCTCTTACCTTCCATACTATTTGATTTGTCTATGACGAGTACAACATCCGATCCTATGTATCCTGCTACGAGTGATATGTTTACCTCGATCCCTGTATCATCAGTTACTATTCCTACAATATTATTACCCAGGGTAGGGCCTGATTTTTCAACCTGAATGTTGATATCTTCCTGTACAATTAATATCTGATCTTTAATCAGAGGTCTTTCAGAAAGAATTTTTTTCAGTAATCCCCTGCGAGTAAATGCATTTATCTTATCCACATCTATTCCGCTTCCACCGGGTCTAATAAGAAGATCTTTCAATTCTATAACTTTCTCAGGAACCTCAATAACTACCTCATCAGCCTCCATTATTCCTAGAGCGTCCTGTAAATCTGTCCCTAATAACACTTCTCCTTCGTGTGCTTGAATTTCAGTATAGGGGTCTGGATCTTTAGAAGCAGCAATTGCCGCACTTGAGTATAGGGGCGTCTTTAGGATTATTGGTTTCATCTCCTCGATATTAAGCCCCGCCATATCCTCCCTGTTCATAACTACCGTCTGATCCCTTTTTATGCCTCTATCACCAACAACAAACGTTTCCAATTTCAACCCCATTTTTAATGTGTTCTGCTACTTAAATACCTTTATGGATGATGAATGAAAATAACAAAAGAAGCGAGAAAAATCTCGTAATACGCAAATGGTTGATAATTTCATGATATATCATTATATATAGACAGACCCGTGCAAAAAAGTGAAATAATATAGATACGATTACTTTTACAAAATATTTAAAAGCGGTGATAAACATGAGTTGGGAGGAAATCTTTTCAGATGGGATGAAGACGAGCGAAGGAGTAGAAATAAGGGTCAGTGTTGCCGAAAATCCCAAGGCTGGCATCGTTCTTGGAGTCAGAAAGTGGGTTCGTAGAGGGGATGCAATGATACCTACGAGGGATGGCGCTGCGTTTCCTGCTAGCAAAGAGACGGTAGATTTGTTAATTGAAATATTACAGAAAACGAAGGAATTCTTGCCTGATTAGGTATTATTTAAAAATTTATAACTACTCAACTTAAAAATAAATTCTATATAATTGTGAAATGGTGAGGCAAGAACTGATCTTTTATGGCGATGACTCGATAAGCGTAAAGTTTCCGGATCGAGTTAGAGTTCTATATCCACCAGAACCTCTGACCGCCATAACGGATGCAAAAAAAGTATTGGAGAAAGCCATTAAGTTTCCAATTGAGAGTGACCCTTTGGAAAAGATGGTCTCACCTAAAGACTGTGTAGCAATAGCCTTCGATGATCCTTCCCTACCATTACCGCCCATGAAGAATGCCCTCAGAGGACATGCAATCGATATCATAATTGAAGAATTGAGCAGAGCTGGTGTTAAACGAGATTCGATCCTTTTAATCTGTGCAAACGGGTTACACAGGAAATGGAGCCTGAAAGAACTAAAAAGCATCTTGGGACCGAGAATTATCCGGGCTTTTGCTCCCAAAAGGCTTTTTTGTCATGATGCCGAAGACGCGGAAAACATCATTTCTTTGGGTAAAACTAAAAGAGGACAAGAAGTGGAAATCAATAGGCTCGCAGTAGAGTCAGACCTTCTTGTTTACATAAATATCACTTGGACAAGCATGAATGGTGGCTGGAAATCCATAGCCGTTGGTTTGGGAACCTATAATAGTATTAGGAATCATCACGATCCCAAAACCTTAGAAAAAAGCGTTTTGATGGATCCAAACAATTCATTACTTCACAAATCGATTGAAGAGATGGGAAAACTTATCAAGAATGCCGTACCTGTCTTCACCATCGAGATTGTATTGAACAACGACATTTGGCCACCGTATTTAAAATTCTTATCAGCTAACAATAAGAAATTAGGAGAAGAAGGCAAATCGTATATAAAGACTAAGACATGGTCATTATTGCCTCAAAAATTGAAGGAGAAGGCAAGAAATTTCTTAAGAAGTAATTACGGGCTAATAACTGTCAACGCTGGTGAAGTAGAAGCGGTTCATGATAAAACGCTCGAAGAACTGCACAAGCAACAAAATATAAAGGTAAAAGGGCAAACAGATGTTCTTGTAATAGGACTCCCTAATATTAGCCCTTATAGTGTTTTTTCGACTTTTAATCCTGTTCTACTTATGAATCAAGCATTAGGTTATGCTTACAATCTTTATCAAAAAAAGCCTTTAGTAAGAGAAGGTGGGACACTAATTGTATCAAATCCTTGCTACAAAAATTTCAGCAAAATTCATCATCCCTCTTATATAGAGTTCTTTGATAAGGTCTTGCCAGAGACCAAGGATCCATATGAAATTAAAAAAGAATATGAGGAGGATT
>JABAOF010002589.1_pt1 | contig 14214 bp, 20 predicted proteins | sample 7062171 | NCBI WGS metagenome assembly JABAOF01 (sample SAMN14538628, study PRJNA623070) | marine sediment metagenome | biome: marine biome [ENVO:00000428]; feature: marine pelagic biome [ENVO:01000023]; material: deep marine sediment [ENVO:00002113] | place: India: Gulf of Khambhat ...
TAGCTGGTTTTTGAGGAAACTCCAGAAAAAGGCTGCGGAGTTTCCTGAAAAGCCAGGAAATTCCAGAAAAAGACCGAGGATCCCTCCACCTATCGAAACGTGATCCTGTCTTTCATTCCAGATGAAACGGTAACCTCTCCCTTCGAATCGATGATCAGAGTTTCGACACCATTGAGCTCCTCGACAAGAACAATTCCTTTTTCTGGACCCATAACAAATATGGCCGTGGCCAGGGCGTCCGCCCAGATCAACTCCTTATGGACGACAGTGACACCTCTCGACTTTCTTGCAGGAAACCCTGTCGAGGGATCAAGAATCTCGTGATATCGGACACCATCCCTCATAAAGTACCGCTGATAGTCTCCAGAAGTAGCCACTGCAGAATCTCTCGCCGCTACGGTCCCGAGCATTTTGGACTTGTCCCGAGGATGTTGAATGCCCACAACCCAAGGCGCTCCTAACTTGGTTCCCCCTGTCCTGAGATCACCACCAGCATTGACAATGAAGTCCCTGAATCCTCGGTCTCGGAGAACGCGAACCGCCTGGTCCACCGCATACCCCTTAGCAATCCCCCCGAGAACGATTTGCGTCCCCTTTTTTTTGAGGAAGAGCATCCTTTCTTTCTCATCTAATTCAAGTAACCCATAGCCGACGAGACGGAGTGTCGCTACCACCTCTTGTTGGGAAGGAAGCCGATTCTCCTCACGACATCGGTCCCAAAGATTCACGAGACCCCCCACGGTGATATCAAAGGCACCACCCGACAGATTGGAAGTTTCCAACGCAATTTGGACCACAGCGAGAAAATCAGGGCTGATCCGCACCCCCCTCACCCCTGCACTTTGATTTACGCGCCAGACGTCACTGCCTTCGATTCTTCGACTCATGAGCCATTCGATTCTTTGCATCTCCCGAAAAGCCGCAGTAATAGCCTCGGCACTCGCTTCGTCGTCTGGAGCGATCAGCGTGATCTCAACCAGAGTACCCATCATAAACTGGGTCCGTTTTAGGATTTCAGGACCTTTCGACTGACATCCAGCGAGAAGCAGAAGACTTGTAAGCCCAAAAAAGATGTATCGGTTGAGCCTGGTTTTCATGACTTTCATAACACGCTGAAAATACCGATCATCAGGGACGCCTGGTTTTCCCGCGTAAAAGAAGTGAGACGATCGAATCTGCCGAAGTCCCGACCCGGATAAACTCGGAGGGCCCTGCGGAGAAAATGAACGAACTGCCCCTCGAATCACGAAAAAAAGGGGCTCTCAGCCCCCATTTTGGTGTCCACCAGTCAGAACAAAACGGTGAACGCTTATTGCTTACGCGTCCAGATCGTTGTCCTGCCTATTAGAGAAAACCCGATATAACCCCTCACCTTCAGCTCATCACCTTTGAGGTTCATCTTGCACGAATAGGTTTTGCCGTTATCTGGGTCATAGATATTACCGTCGACCCATCTGTTCTTGCCATCGTATCTGAATCCCCAGACGATGTTCAGACCTATAATCTTACGACTCCTTTTGGAGGGATCCGGGTTTTCGGTGTCGTGTTTCTCCGTCCCGTCCTCATTCTTGGGTTCCTTGAGCCATATTATTTTTCCGCAGTATTGGTCACCGCATTCGTAGATCTCAACCACCGCTTTATCGTCTTCGGTTAACCAATTCCCAAGAATGGCCTCCCCTTCATTTGGTTGAGCGTCAGCGCTCGCAACGGGTAGCAAGATCAGACAAGCAATGAATATAATGAGCCGTCTCATGGTATTGCTCCTCTCTTGAGAATTTTTTCGGAACGGGCGTCCATGGAGGTGGGGTATTGTACAATTTCTGAAGAGGTTACTCAACTAATCCAATTATTCGCTCCATTTCCGGGTCGGCCATTCAGCATTGAAACACCTTGGATTCGGCTCTCTCACGAATCATGAAACATTAAAAGAGTTTAATATTCATTTAATCTTCTCTTAATTTGAGTTTTCTATAAAAAGCAAAAAAACATATACCTCCTTTATGAAGCAGGGCTCGATGGCTCTGCTTTTTTTTGGATTAGGTACTCGAGTGCTTCAACATCGGTTCGAGGTTTACCTGGTCTCCAAACTGCTCGGACAAGGCACGCTCGAGGGCCTGAAGCTGTGCCTCATCTTCCATCTCCACGACCAGCCCGCCATCGTCGAATACCTTGAGCCAACCGCGGGACTCCACCACCCGGCAGAACTCCTCAGGATCCACGGTAATCCATCCTTTCATGCGGTGGGTCAGTTCTTCTCCAGAAAAGGGACGCTCGATGGTCAGGTCGACCTCTCGTAATTTGGCCCGCCAACCAATCCGCGCTGGTTCTAAAAGGATGGGTTGCACCGGGTCGTGCATAGCAGCACATCGGAACCAGACCTTGGCACGAATCATCGACCTTTCCTCCTGGATGGTGGAGACAAGGATTAGGATACTGAATCGATGGTGAAGCGGTCAAGGGAGAACGATTGCAATCCCTTTCGTAATCCTTTACTTTATGGTCGGTGCATGTTCGGGGGGAAAAATGGAATTGAAAATTGCCATAGAGAATCGTAAGAGTTACCGCGTCTATTCTTCAAGACCTGTTGAAAAGAACCTCGTTAAAGAGGTTCTCCGCCGAGCGGGGAGGGCCCCATCAGCTCTGAACGTCCAGCCGTGGGAAGTGACCGTCGTGATGGGAGAGGAATTGGGCCGTCTCACCCGACGGCTCCTTCGAGCCTATCGGGAGCGGTCGGTGGCGTGCACCCCCGGAGCAGTCCGTCCCTTGCCCGAACGCTTCCAGGAGCGAAGACGAGAGTCCTTCAGGCCCCTGGTAGAACTCCTAGATCGGGAGCGCTCGACTTTAGATACTTTTATCGGGGAAGGGAGTTGCCGCTTTTACGACGCGCCCGTTGCAATCTTCCTCTGCATGGATCGCGCCTTTTCTAAGGATCGATACCTTTGCCTCGGTGCATTTCTCGGTTATCTCCTGTTGGCCGCTCACGATTTGGGCCTCGTAACATGTCCCGTGGGATTGATTGCGGCCTACGATGACCAGATCAGGGAACATCTCAACATCCCGGAGGCCAAGAAGGTCATCATCGCCGTGGCTCTGGGTTATGCGGATGAATCCTCACCACTGAGCCATTTTGCCACACCACGGGACTCGCTTGAAAACTACGTTAGATGGTTCATGTGAGGCGAGATTCGTTTCAATGGGAACACTTCGCATCGGAACAAGCGGTTATAATTACTCGCACTGGGGTAAAGGGGTCTTTTACCCCAAGGGTATCCCTCAGCGTGGGTGGCTCGAATACTATAGCCGTCACTTTGACACGGTAGAGCTCAATGTCACCTTTTACAGGCTGGTGAAGAAACAGGTGTTTGAGGGCTGGTACGACAGGACACCAGAGGGGTTCGTCTTTGCCGTTAAGGGAAGCCGATACATTACCCACATCAAAAGGCTTAGAGACTGTGAAGATGCGATTCAACGCTTTGGGGAACATTGTGACGGACTTCGAGAGAAACTTGAAGTCATTCTCTGGCAACTTCCCCCCCAGTTTCCCTATCAGAAAGAACTCCTTGCCACTTTCTGCAAACTTCTCTCCGAGTCTCCATTCCTGAGCAAAACACGGCAGGCCTTTGAGTTTCGGCATGATAGCTGGTTCGTCCCCGAAGTTGTTCGTCTCCTTGAACATTCCGGATTCTCCCTGTGCATCCCCGACTCCCCGCATCTTCCATCCATGGAGACTGTCACCGCCGATTTTGTCTACTTGAGGTTCCATGGTAGCCGGTCCCTTTATGGTTCGAAGTACACAGAAGAGGAGCTCAACCAGTGGGCCCGGAAGGCTCGATCCTGGCTAGACCAAGGCAGATCAGTTTATGCCTATTTCAACAACGACGTATCTGGCTATGCCGTTGAAAATGCCCAGCGTCTGAGGGAGTTTTTGACGTCAAAATAGAATTGACGGAGATTCCGGACTGTTCGGTCTTCCCCATAACGCACCACACCTCAAGTCCCTTTGAGCGTTCCTTCAAATTTTTTTCGCTCAATAACCCTAGGGGATTGGGAAAAGCGAAAGGGATTTGAACTCTCGGCTCATTCGGGAATGTATTTTAGTTCAGTCCACGTGCCCCATTGGGTGGTTTGTTTTAGGGGAAACTCTGGAGATAATCCCCTCGACGCCCAAAAGCCTTTCCGCATCGAAATCGTTGAATTTCTATGGCAATTCTGGGGCTTGACCCACCCAGGGAAAGAGGGTACTTTTAACACCATATCCTGACGGGATCGCCCTTTTTATCCCCCGAATCTAGGACTGGTTGCGGCGTTACGGCGATACCTTCGCATCCTTCGGCGCTCTAGGGGACCTATCATGGACGACCAACTCGACAGAGACGAAATCTTGGGATTCCTGAGACAGTGTCAACTCTTTGCCTCTCTCTCAGACGAAACCATTGAACAGGTCCTCGAGAAATGCACCTTTAAGACTTACGGACCTGGATCGGTGGTTTTTGATGTTGAGGACCCCTCTGATGCAGTCTACCTTATCAAAACGGGTGTGGTGGAGATCTCTCGGACCGATCCAAAGACACAAAAGATGGAGGTTGTTGCCTATCTGGGTGAGCGGGAAATGGTCGGCGAGATGGCGATTTTGACGGGTTCGCCCCGAGGTTCAATGGCCCGGGTCCCCGAAAAGGCCGAGGTCCTGATCCTGTCGAGGAAGGCTTTTTTGAGTCTATTGGGAAAGGCCCCGCTCTTAACGGTTCGGCTCGCCACTGTACTTGCAAAGAGACTCGAAGCATGGATTCGGAAAGAGAGGCTCCAAATAAAGGGCCAGATGCTCTCTGGAAATCTGGAGTACTTCGATGCTTCTACGCTGATTCAAACTTTGGCACAGAGCAATCGGACTGGACAGCTCACAATTGTCGACAAGAACAACGAAACGGTGGGAGAAATATACATCGAAGACGGGGAGGTCCACTCTGCACAACTCGGTCACTTGCACGGGGTCGAGGCCTTCTATCAGGTCTTCCAATCTATCTCAGGCCAGGCCTTCACTTTCAAAGTTGGGGAATCTGAAGCAATGCAGCATGAAGAGAGGATTCCTTTCCGGACCATTGCGATTCTCTTCGAGGCAAACCGGCTTCGAGACGAACTGAACAAACTGAAACAGGAGATCCCGGATGCCAACAAAGTCTTTGTGCCGAAGGTCAAGAGATTCTCGTGGAAAGATAAGGAGACGGTGCCTTTAGCAAAGGAGATCTGGGATCTCATCAACCAGGGTAAATCTTTGGACTCTATTCTCCAAAAGGTAATGGCCTCGCATTATTCAGTTTATCGAATCGTATCTGAGATGCTCGATCAGGGGCAAATTGGCCTCTGAAATGAACCAGTCTGAGAAGCTCCACCTGGAAGGGGTTCTTCTGGGAAATCCGGGAATCCGGCTACCGTCCCTTAAATCCATTCTCGATGTCCCTCTGAAAGATCAGTCAGGTTCTTTTGGCACCACTGCATGTTCTGAGAAGCTCGCCTCAGGGGTCAGCTGGGAGACCAAGATGAAAATGCCCAGGAGGTTACCTTGAAACGTTTTCTCCCCTCGTACGATACCTGTTTTGTCTGCGGAAAAAAGAATGCGATAGGATTGAAGTTGTGTCTCTATGTTGAAAACGGTCAAGTCATGGCCGAATTTAGCCCCAGAGAGGAACTCTGTGGATTTTCGGGAATTCTTCATGGCGGGATTATCTCATGTGTTGTCGATGAAGCTCTCTGGTGGTCTTCAGCCGTCGCTTCGGGAAGACTTGTGGTGACAAAAGATCTAAAGGTCAACTACATCAAGCCCCTGACCATCCGAAAGACCTATTTTGTTGCAGCAGACCCCCCTGAGTTGAGTGGAGAGGTTTACATGTGTAGGGGGAGAATTATTGATCGTGCCGGGTCCCTTTACGCTGAGGGGGAGGGCGCCTATTCTCCACTGAGGTGGGGTAAGAACCGAAATCCCGATGAAATGCTGTCTTATGTCGACGAGAACGGAAATCCCTTGCCTGAGGATAAAATCCATCGATTCGTCATGCGGTAAGACAAAAACGCCATCACCCAGGGGGGTCAAGGGAGGATGACAGTCAGTCATATTCGCGATTTTGCAATCCCTCGGACGGCGTTAAGGCCTGTTTTCACCATCATACGGCTGATCGGCGGAGTATCATCCGAGTCATATGTGGGCTAGCATCTGGGGTGAGACGAAAATAGAGAAGAGGAGATGACCTCTTTCTCAGGGGGAGAAGATCATTACGTATTCCCCTGGTAAATTTCTCGGTGGAGAAAAAGAAGAGACGCTTTAAGAATTTGGAGACTCCTTTTTAAGATCCCTGACCTCATGCTCAAGGCCTTCGGCGCATTTCAGGAAAAGCAATAGAATCTCCAAATCCTCGTCAGAGGCCACATAGACCTCACAGTGCCTCTCCGTTGAAGGGTCAGAAATCCTGATTGAGTAACGCATAGGTTGTCGTCCCTATTTGTTCGGATCTCACTTCTCTGAGGAACGGCTTTCCGCTAGACAAAAGACGTTTTCAGAGGTGAGAATCAAGCGTTTCGTATCCTGCCTTACTCTTATTTTAGCTAGGATTATAATTAAAGTCTATCGATTTATCTACCAAGCTGTCGGCCCCTTTTAGCGTACCTTTTGGCTGGGGTGATTCCTGAATATGCCAGGATGAAGTCTGGGGCCTAGTTCTTCATCGAGGGCCGGTTTCCAAATTGATATCTTAATCTCGTTCTGATACCTTTGGATGGTATAGCTCAAGACAGGGGACACCATCAAATAGCCCCTCTCAAATCCCTCTTCGTCAGTAATTACAATGGCGGAACGAAATCCGTTGATTCTCCTCTGCATCTCATCCACATAGGGTCCTGGCCGGTCCATGCCGACCCTTTCTGTTCTGTCTGTATGGCGCATAAAAACCCGTTTTCCATCATTGGGAATATCCAAAAGTACGGCATAGCTCTCAGGTGTGAAACTGTGAACGTAGATCTCATACACTCTATCTGGAATCTCAGCGACGTTCACGCGCTCCTTGGTGGCAGACCTGTAACATCCGATAAAAGACATCAGGCAAAGAACTGCAAAGCCCATGCGTACCCAGTTTTGAAGCCTCATCGGTTTTCTCCTGTGACGAATCCTTTCTTCTTTATTATACACCACAGACTGAGGCTTATTCCCAGCCTATTCTGACCGGAGTTTCCTGAGTTTTCAAAGCGAGAAATTTCTGACCTTCTGATGTTCCATGACAATCTTGAGTCTTTTGATTGACCCTTATTTCCCTTCGCTCCTCCCTTCCCGCCTTTGGCGCGTCAGGTGGGGACGGGTTGTTGCCCAAATCCCTTTAGACCACTTGTGTCGAAGTCATTTCCGAAGTAATTCACCAGAAAGTGGGAAGGGAAGCTCTGAGCGCGAGTCAAGATTTTTTCGCTTACAATCCTTAGCGAGGCGTAACGGCCGCAAATCCAACTGTTTGATCCGCCGCAGGCGGAGAGTTTNNCCTTTTCCACTTTCATCAGACAAAAGCCGAAAAAAGGGATTTGGGAACGGTCCGAGGAATACTGACAATCTTCCTTCGTAAACGTCCCTCAGGGACCTAAGGATCAACAAAACTGAGGAAACTCCAGTAGTCTGACTCCTGATGGTGTTGAAAAGAGCTGTAAACAGTCGAGTAAAAAGATATGAGGGGAGAGTCTCTTGGATAGAGGGTTTGTCAATATAGGCAGGAGAACCCTATCAGTCCTCGATGAAGCGGATAGCCAATCCCCTGATGAACATCCTTTCTTCCTCGATGGGAAGAGGTTCAGGAAAAACCCGATATCGCTTCGAAGCCCCGCCGGAATTTTGCTCTACATTCAGATCGTGTCTTACCCCGGTTGTTCCAACGTCTGACACCATTTGGCCTGTCTCAAGGACGATCACCCCTTGAGCACCGATCTGTCGAGCACCCTCGAGAAGACGTCTCTCCAGCGACTCCTGATCTTCGCCCGCTCTTCCCCGGATCATCACCTCTCCAATAACCTGATGGGGCGGCCCCAAACCGCTCTCATAGAGTCTGGCTTCCTGGATTTCTGGAAAAGTCTCGTCGGTTGAGGGACTATATGTGAAATCTCGGATCTGGCCATTCAAAGGACATCCCCAGACAAATAGGCCCACGCAAAGAAAAGACCATTTCAAAATCGCCAAGATCATGGAATCGTCACGTTTCATCCGAAGCTCCCTTTAGACCCGACAACCTTGGAAGCATATTCGAACCTTCACTTGGCATGTCGAATCTTTTCGCTCCCTCTACACCTAATATCCTTTAATTTCCGCATCTTGTAAAGGGGGATTGAGGTGGCCTCTTATTATGGCCGCCGCTTGCATCCGACTCGCAAACCCTTGTATTCGACTGGGGCATGTTTTTTGCATCCAGTCTAGGTTGAATTTCGATAGAGGGAGACTTTTTATGAAGAGAACTGGATGGCTTGCGGGAGTAATCCTTCTCGCCTTAGCCTCGATAGCATTTGCTTCTGACCTGCAATTCACAGAGGGGAACAACTTTGTGGAAAATGGTTCCTTTATGGTCATGGGTTTTGTCAAGAACACATCCGATCATACGATCAAGGATATTACCATCACTGTGAAGTACTATGATAATTCAGGAAATTTCCTCAGGTTTGAAACGACACTTGCCAAACCCTCTCTGCTCAATCCCGGAGAAGAAGCAAGCTACCGGGTGGCGATTCCAGAAGATAAGCGGATCGCTTCAATCAAAAAAACGGCCCGGGGAACACCCAGGGAATAAATCCAAGAAAAACAGTAGAAAAGATTCTCATTGTCAAAAAGCGTCGGTATCGATATAGTATCGGCGCTTTTCATTTTTTTCCGACATCGGGATACCTACCAACAGATGAAACATCAGGAGATTCACAAAATCGTTGAGATTCTTCGTCACACGGTCAGACAGTGGGAAGATCCGGTGGTCACCCAGGTCGCCCAGAAAAGAGATCCCTATTTGGTTCTCGTCTCCTGTATACTCAGCTTGAGAACTCAGGATGAAACAACCCACCAGGCCTCAAAACGCCTCTTTGGAATTGCCAGTCGGCCTGAAGAGATGATCGGGCTTTCGCCTGCACGGATAGAGAAGGCTATTTACCCCGTTGGGTTCTATCGGAACAAAGCCAAAACCATTCTTGAAATCTCAAGGACCTTGTTAGAGAAATACGGTGGCCGCGTCCCCGGTGAACTCGATGAAATCCTGAAACTCAAGGGGGTGGGGAGGAAAACAGCCAATCTCGTCGTCACCCTCGGATACAACAAGCCTGGCATCTGCGTCGACACCCATGTTCATCGAATTGTCAACCGCTGGGGATATGTCGCCACAAAGACACCTGAGGAGACCGAATTTGCCTTGAGAAAAAAGCTCCCTGCCGAATACTGGATCGAAATAAACGACATGCTGGTCTCATTCGGTCAGAGAATTTGCCGTCCGATCAGCCCCAAATGCAGCACGTGCCCCCTAGCAGCGAATTGTGACAGAGTTGGGGTCACAAAGACCCGTTAGCCACGAAGGATAATCCCCACTTGTAGATCGGGTCCGCTTGCTCTTCCACTTCGGTGCTCTCGTGGTACCCTATTCCCGTCACAGGCGGGATCCCTCAGCAGATGCCTGTCAGGGCAAAGGGCTTCCGAGGAATCAGGAGGCCGCTCCCGATCAGTGCTTGCAAACGGTTCTCCATGCCTGGTACCATCTAGGACAGGCTCAGGAGCCCTCCCTCAAATCAATTTTCAGGATTTCCTGGCATGGGAAAGATTCTTGAGGACACGGCGCTCAGGGGGAAAACATGGATCTTCAAGGACAGGACTGACGCTGGACGGCAGTTGGCTCTCTTTCTCAAGGAGTATGAAGCCCAGGAGGCCATCGTCCTGGCGATACCGTCGGGGGGTATCCCGATTGGGATCGAGATTGCCACAGCCATGTCTATCCCCTTTGACATGATTATCGTTCGGAAGGTTCCCATCCCCGGAAATCCGGAGGCAGGATTTGGAGCCGTCACCTTGGAGGGTGACGTTTTTCTGAACGATTCTTTGATTCGGACGTTGGGACTGACTCCCACTCAAATTGAGGCATCTCTGAAACCGATCCGAGGACAGATAGAAATCCGGAACCGTCTTTTCCGGCAGGATAGACCCCCTGCCCCGGTCCGCGGCAAGATTGTCATTCTGGTCGACGACGGTCTCGCATCTGGCTATACGATGGTGGCATCCATCCGTTCAGTCGAAAGAGCAGATCCAAAAGAGATCGTCGTGGCCGTTCCCACCGCCCCAATGCATTCGGTTCGAAGGATCGCTTCTCTGGTCAATCTTGTCATTTGCCTCAACATTCGAGAGGGACCTTATTTCGCAGTGGCGGAGGCGTACGAGAATTGGTATGACCTGTCGGATGATGAGGTCCTGAAGTTCCTTAGAAAACCGAGCAGTCAGGGATCAGCGAACAGCTGTCAGCAGAATGGGGAAGAGGATCCAGTACTGAGGCGAGACAGGAATAATCATTAAGCATTCCCAGAGGTTTCTCAGCCCATGATCCACTTTTTCGTCATATGACTAAAACAGAATACCTTCTGTTAGGGTCCGTTAAAAAGCTGAACGCCGACAGCTGAAAGCTATGCGCTTATGACGAATAAACCCTTAACTTGGAGAGAGAAGGAATGAATACGGCTATCCCACCTGAACATGAGCGACCCGAAGCAGATCTGCCCTTTCCTGTAGCGGACTATCGTTTTGATCAGAAGAATGAAATGTTCAAACGAAGTGTCTGGGACGAAAAAATGCAGGCCTATGGGCAACGGTTCTACAGAGAGGTAAAGTTCCAGCAAAAGGTGGGATATCGAAAGCTCGACTACGCCTTCCGTAATGCGGCATGGAACCTGGAGTGGGGTTTCGGCCTTGGGAATTCCCGGAGTAACTCCGGGCTCTATTCATGGGATGGCGTCCCGGCGAAGGTCCAACACTTCGTGGAAGCTGGAGATCGGGTCAAGAATTCGCCAGAGGAGATGAGCCACACCATCAAAAAGGTCGCGAAGTTCTTAGGAGCCGATCTGGTTGGCATCTGTCGGCTTCATCCAAACTGGGTCTATTCTCATGANNCACAGGGGAGCATTATCCCATTGAAGTCACTGAAGGATGTCGTAATGTTATCGTCATGGCGATCGAAATGGACTATGACGCCATCCGCTCCTCTCCCACAGGGGTAGCAGGAGCTGCCACGGGACTCGGATATTCCAAGATGGCCCTCGTTGCCAACCTCGTGGCTGCACTGATTCGTGGCTTGGGTTACCGGGCGATTCCGGCCGGGAACGACACGGCCCTCAGCATTCCTCTCGCCATGGCCGCGGGCCTGGGAGAGTGGAGTCGAATGGGGCTCCTCATCACGGAGAAACTCGGTCCGAGAGTACGACTGTGCAAGGTGTTTACGGATCTTCCCCTCAAATATGACGCTTACCGGTCCTTTGGGGCCGTCGAATTTTGCAAAACCTGTAAGAAATGTGCTACCCACTGCCCATCCCAGGCCATCCCTGACGGCGAAATGACCCGAGAGGGCGAGAACTTCTCGAATCATTCTGGCACCTTGAAGTGGTACGTCAATGCAGAAAAGTGCTTTTCCTTCTGGGCCAAAAACCGATTAGACTGTGCCACCTGCATCCAAGTCTGCCCCTTCAATAAAGCGCCGGGAGTCATTCACGATGCCGTTCGAACGGTTGTGAAGAGGATGACTGGATTTAACCGATTTTTCGTGTGGATGGATCGCCTCATGGGATATGACAAGCCTTACCCTCCAACGAGATTCTGGAATTCTGATTGATGGGGATTACATGATTCTGGGTGAGTTTCGAATCGACAACAAGGTCGCTATTGTGACGGGTGCTTCTCGGGGTATTGGCCAAGCCATGGCTGTTGCCTTGGCTGAAGCGGACGCCGATGTCGTCGTAGTCGGGCACAAGACCCCGTCGGATGACACCGTGGACCGGATCGTTAGGATAGGAAGGCGTTGTATTCCAATCACGCCAGACCTGGCCAATCTTGACAATATCGAAAAAATCCTGGAAAAGGTCTACCGGAGATTTGGCCGAATTGATATTCTCGTCAACAATGCTGGAATCATAAGGAGGCAGCCGGCTTTGGACCATTCGATACAGGATTGGGACCACGTTTTGATGGTTAACCTGAAAACCGTCTTTTTTTTGTGCCAGGCTGTGGCTCGGAGAATGATCAAGGCCAGCGGGGGTAAGATTATCAATATAGTTTCGCTGCTTACCTACCAAGGGGGGAATCCTTGTGCCCTCTTATGCAGCCTCTAAGATCGGAATTGCTGCGATCACCAAAGCACTCGCAAATGAGTGGGCCCGGTATGGGATCCATGTGAACGCCATTGCGCCGGGCTGGACGAAGACGGATATGACGGCTGCTCTGAGGGAGAACCCAGTTCGGAACGAGCAAATCTCGCAAGAATCCCAGCAGGAAGGTGGGGCAATCCTGAAGATTTGAAGGGGGCCGTGGTTTTCCCGGCATCTAGCGCTTCCGATTACATGCATGACCACATTCTGTGTGTGGATGGAGGCTACCTCGCATACTCGGTGCCGCTATCACCCTCTTTCGCAAAATACGAGGGAAAGACAACTCTAGGAGTTCTTCAGACCTGACCCAATGACCATAGAGGTTCGATGATAGATTTGACAGGCAGCGTGGCGGTCGTCGTGGGGGGTCGCGGCTGCTAAGGATCTGGCCCCGTTTGGTGTCTATGTCAACGGAGTGGCTCCCAATGTCATCGAGGGAAGAATGATCCAGGGAATGGATCCAGAGCGCCTTCGATCTATCGTTCAAAGCACGCCCTCGGGACGACCCGGAACACCTGAAGAGGTGGCCAACGTGATCCTCTTTCTCCTCTTCAAGGAGTCAAGTTATATGGTCGGCCAGACCATTCAGGTCACCAGCGGTCAGCTAATGTACTGAGAAATATGGCCTCAAGAAGAACACCTGCAATTATCATTCATCCTTCTGATAATGTAGCAACGACCTTGCAGACTATCCCGCTCGGCACTCGCATATTCCTGAAAAAAGACGGAAAGACAATCAGGATCCTAGTTCGCGAAGAAATCCCCATAGGGCACAAGTTCAGTCTATCGAAGATCGAAAAGGGAGAGAGAATCATCAAGTATGGAGAAACGATCGGACTCGCAACGACGAGGATCGGTATCGGGTGCCACGTCCATATCCACAATTTGGAGAGTAGAAGGGGGAGAGGCGATTTGAAGGAAAAGAGGACTCCCTGATGGAACTTTTTGGGTACCAAAGACGAGACGGCAGAGTTGGGGTGAGAAATCATCTATTGATACTCTCCTCTGTCGTATGTGCCAACGAGGCCGCTCTCCGAATAAAGCGAAGAGTGCCACAGGCTGCTATAGTGACTCACCCGTTTGGCTGCGGGATGCTCGGGGAAGATTTTGACCAGGTAAAAAGGACACTTCTAGGATTCGCGACTCATCCCAATGTCGGCGCTGTCATTGTCGTGGGGTTGGGCTGTGAGGAGATCGATTCTACCGAGCTAGCGGGTGAAATGAGGAGGCACGGCCAGAGAGCCGAATCCCTGGCGGTTCAAAACTGTGGTGGGACTCAGAGGACAGTCAAACAGGGAGTTGAATTGGGAAGACAAATGAATAAGATTCTCGCTGATCAAACCCGGACCAAGTCTTCGATCTCAGAATTGATCATGGCCACCGAGTGCGGAGGTTCGGACTTCAGTTCAGGACTGGCCGCAAATCCCGCGATTGGCTATGCTTCGGATCGTCTCATCGAACTCGGGGGGACGGTCATACTCTCGGAAACCGCCGAAATCATCGGGGCTGAACACATCCTAGCGTCACGGGCCATCAACGAACGTGTCGCCAAAAAGATACATGCGGCTGTTGATGGAGTGGAGGAGAGTGCCCGTCGTGCAGGGGTAGACATCAGAGGCGCGCAGCCAAGTCCCGGAAACATCAGGGGTGGCATCAGCAGCATAGAAGAGAAATCCCTCGGGTGCATCTATAAGGCGGGGACTAAACCGGTTCAGGGTGTACTCGAATACGCCGAGCCCATCCAGGGAAAGGGACTATGGATCATGGACACACCAGGTCAAGACGTAGAATCGTTGACGGGAATGGTTGCGGGCGGAGCCCAGA
>JABAOF010036119.1_pt2 | contig 14210 bp, 15 predicted proteins | sample 7062171 | NCBI WGS metagenome assembly JABAOF01 (sample SAMN14538628, study PRJNA623070) | marine sediment metagenome | biome: marine biome [ENVO:00000428]; feature: marine pelagic biome [ENVO:01000023]; material: deep marine sediment [ENVO:00002113] | place: India: Gulf of Khambhat ...
CAAGCCCGCTGAACCGGAGCGGTTCGCGCTGGAGCAGGTCCCAGTTGGTAAAAGCCATCACCAGACTGAAGATCACCGGCAGCGTCACGAACACCAGGAAGCCGACCAGATTGGGCGAGATGAACAACATCGCCCAGGCCAGCTCTTTGCCGCGACGGTCTTTGGCCAATGCGGGGATCATCCGTGCAGGCTATCCAGTCCTCGGCGGGAAGTCGTTCGGAACGAACTCGCGGCCGGTCCGCCGTTGGTACTCCCGGCGCATGGAGCCGTACTTGATCAGATTCTCACGAATCCTCTGATTGACTTCCGCTGCCGCGTCGATGCAGGTCTGGCGGGGGGATTTCCTCTGGTTGTACATCAGATCGAGATGGCGGTTGACGATCCGTTGAACGGACATTGGCTGGATGAATGGGCAGATCTCCAGGTTCCGCCCGCGCGCGACTGCCTCGGGAAAGAACCTGTTGAACTCCTCCTCAGGGTGATCGGGATCGTTCAGATAGCGATCCGTCCTAACCAGGGCGGGATTCGGCGGCATGGCGTCAGCGCAACGGATGATCTGCCAACTGTAGGTATCGCTGGCCAGATACGCGAGGAACTTCAGCGCGCCGTTCATGTTGGGCGTCTTCTTATTGATGCCGGCGCTGCGGCTGGTGGCGGTCACGACGGGCTTCCGGCCTTTCCTGTGCGGCACATGACAGGCGCCCAGATTGCCCTTCAGATCGGGGTTCTGGCGGAAGGTAATCAGGGCCCAGCGCCCGACGCGGATCATCGCGACCTGGCCCTGACTGAACCATTGCAGGAAGTTGCCGCCCCAGCCGCCCTGGCCTCCCATGTAGAGCCTGTCATCGGGTGTGGGCATAGCCCGGTGCTCGAACATCAGATCGTAGTAATACTGCATGGCCTCGACGGCCTCAGGCGAGTCGAGCGTGCAGTACGTTTGATCTTCGCAGTAGATACTGCCACCGTTCTGCCAGATCATCTCCCGCCACTCCAGCGAGAAGCAGCCGAAGCGCTCGTAAGTGCGGGCATCTGTCTTCTTGGTCAGCTTGGAGGCCGTCTCGCGAAACTCGTCCCAAGTCCAATCCCTCGGCGGCAACGGCACGCCGGCCTCGCGGAAAATCTTCTTGTTGTAGAAGACCACGGGCGCTTCGATGTTGCATGGGAAGCTGTATTGAATCCGCTCGTACTTTTGCTCCTGTTCGTTCCACTGACGCACCGACAGATCGTTGATGATCGCCGGCCACGTCTTCGACAGGTCGAACAAGTGCTCACCGCGCGGGGCCCCTAACTCGGCCCGTAGCTTCTGCTCATCGAACAGGGGAATAACCGTCCCATCGCGCTTGTAGCGATAGAGCGGGCGCACGACGCCGGCTCGCACGTAGTCGTGTAGCTGCTCGCGGAAGTACATGTCGAACACTTCCGGGCCGATCCCGCCGGTGCATTGCACGATCACCTTGGTCACGCCTGTGTTGTTCGGGTCGAGTCGCAGGTGATAGTCTTGGTTCGCTTGGTTGAACAGGTCGATCTGCTCGCGGCGAACGCGATTGTCGTCGCTGACCCAGGTGATGATCGGCCGGCCCTGTTCGTCCACCGAGGGGGGGGCCATCCACCAGGCCGCCGCCGACCAGGCGATCATGCCGACGAATACGCTCACAAAGATCTGCTTCATGGCATCAACTCGTCCGCCCCTTGTGGCACGCCGGCATTGAAGATTCCGTCAGAAGACTTGTCAACCTCGGCGGGCCCTGTGATGTCGGGTGTGAGACGGGAAGCTGGCTCGTGGGCGGCTTGGGGGCGTCCGCTCCCGCATGGCCTTCACGTACGTTGCGTGCAAAGGGTAGCAAGGCGGGCTAGGAGCTTCCCCCGGGCCGGATCGTGTGGGTCCAAGGGATCGCAACAGAACAGCAGCCGATGCCGTCCGGCATCCTGGCGGATCCGCGACATCAACAGGTCGAGCCGACGGATGCACTCATCGCCGACCGGGGTGTCGCTGCCAACGCCGGTGTTGACCAACACGATGTCGCTTTCCGGAAGACCTTGGTACCCCGGCTGGAGCTGGATGCGGGAGGCGATTTCAACGCCCAAAGGCGAGGAGAGGAAACGATGCATCGCCACGCTCAAGTGAGGCGATCTGGACTTGGCCTTCGGCTCTTCGTCGTCGAGTGCACCGGCCTCAAGCAGGCCGAAGATCTCTGAAGCGAACGCTGCCGTATCATTCAGGACCTCCTGAAGCGCCACGTTAGCTTCGGCTCGCGTCCTGAAGACAGACTCCAGCGTAGTGGGCGGGTACGTCACGAACAGCCTGTGGTGATACGGATAGGCATTGCGCAGACAGGGGTAACCGTCGCCCTCAACGACGATCGTGCAGACGCGCTCCTGCCCGCGCACCTCTTTGAGCGCGTGGGGAAGGCTTTCGAAGATGCGCGCCGGGCTGTAGTGCATCGTGGCGGTCGAGGCGATTGCGGGGTCGCAGAACTCGTCCGAGACGACCCGCTCGTCAGGGTCGTCCTGCTCGCTGCGCACCAAGCGCAGCAAATGAGGCGGCCGCTTCATCACCTCGCGAGCCATCAGCCGGGAGAGCGTCGTCTTGCCCGACCGGCGAGGACCAATAATCAGAACGACGCACAGCGGCATCGGACCGTTACCACACCCCTCGGAAGTGCTCTTCGCGTTCGCCTCGACGAAACCAACAAAACTATTGTAGGCGCTTCTTTTCGGCCGGACCACGACGACCGGCACGGGTTATTCAGGGTAGCTCCCCTCACGCCGCCAAACATCGAGGATCAGCTCGTATCGCTTCAGGCGCATCCCGGTATAAACGCAGTTGCTTGTGGAGAAGACGTAACCCCCCCCGGGCATCCCGTGCTGCAGCGCGTACCGGGCGGAGGCCACGCACTGCTCGTCTGTGCCGGTATCGAGCAGACCGCAGTTGACGTTCCCGATCAGACAGACGCGATCTCCGACGAGTCGCTTGACCTCGGCCATGTCCACCCCGCCCTGCGGATCGAGCGAATGGAGCGCGTGCGGCCGGCCCTCCACCAAGCGATCGAGGATCGGCATGATGTTGCCGTCGGTGTGCTTGATCACGTAGTAGCCTTGGTCACGGTACCCCCGGACCAACTTGGCCAAATACGGCGTAACGAACTCGTCGAACCATGCCGGGCTCAGGAACGGACCGGTGTTGAAGCAGTAGTCGCTGCACAGCGCAAACCCGTCGAGGCCACCGTGTTCGGCGAATCGCTCGCCGCGAGCCAGTGCCTCATCGACGCGCTGGGCGGCCTGGGCTTTGGCCTCGTCCGGACGTTCTGCGAACCACGCGCACGTCTCTTCCATATTGGCGCCCCCGGGCACGCCGAAAGTCGCGTCGCCGTGCATCATCAGGAAGAATTCATCGCCGCTCAGCTCGTGCACCAAGTCGATCAGCCTGAACGCCTCCTCTTCCTTGCCGCCGGGGGCGCCGTGCAGGAAGATCGCCGAGTGCTCGTATCGCCGCGCTGTTTCGATGTACACCTCGGCTACGTCTCGCCGGTGCAGGTGCCGCTCCGTCTCGGTCATCTGATCCCACTGGCCGTAATGACGGTGCGTCGGGTGCACTCGGCCAAATGCCTCCATCGTGAGGAAGAACACCAGCTCGAAGTGCGGCACACGGCCGGCAAGCGGCTTGCGCTCCAAAGCCGCGATGAACCGTTCACGTGGGGTTAGACATGCCATGAGTCACCCAAACCAAGTCCCTGACCTCGGAGGCTCTCATACGGTGCAGTGGCGCCGACCGGACGAATAGTCTAGTCTGGGCCGGGGCGAACGCAAACCGCCACGCCGGGCGCACGGCGGCGCCTCCGCGCTTCGTGGCACGGGACCGGCTAACGCGGGCGGACGGAAACATTCTGTCCCCTGTGCCTCGTAACCGGGGCGAGGCGGTGCTATATTGCTGCCATGGCTACGTCCGCACCCGCTGAGGTTTGGGCCGTCGGGCGGCTTCTCAACTGGACGCGCCGGTGGTTCGAGCAGAAGCAAGTTGACAACCCGCGGCTGTCGGCCGAGCTGTTGCTCGCCCACNNATTTGTACACGCGGTTCGAGCACGTGCCGACCAAGCAACAGATTGCCGCGTTTCGTGAACTGGTCCGCCGGGCTGGCGAGCACGTGCCGATCGCTTATTTGATCGGTAAGAAGGAGTTCTTCTCTCTCGAGTTTGAGATCAGCTCGGCTACGATGATCCCGCGGCCGGAGACCGAGTTGCTCGCGCAGCAGGTCATTGAGTACTGCCGCTCGCGAGCGCGCGGCCGCTACGATCTATTTGAGATGGGCACGGGCAGCGGCTGTGTGGCCGTGGCCGTCTGCAAGTACATCACGAACGCACATTGTGTCGCGAGCGACATATCCGTCGACGCGTTGGAGGTGGCGCGGCGCAACGTTGATCGGCACGGTCTTTCGGACCGCATTCGGCTCGTCGAGGCCGATCGGCTCGACCTGCGTGCCGAGGTTATACCGGCCGAAGGATTCGACGTGGTTTTCTCGAACCCACCGTACGTAGCCGATTCCCAGTGGGACGCGCTGCCCGAGACGATCCGCAAGTTCGAGCCGAAGCTGGCCCTGGCAGCCGGACCCGAGGGCTTGGTCTTCTACGACGCCCTGGCCGACGGCGCTGCCCGCATTCTAAAGCCCACAGGCGTCGTATTCGTGGAGATCGGACACGATCAGCACGAGAGGATCAAGGGAATCTTCGAGCGCAGTGCGTTCGAGCACGTCGAAACGTGGCACGACATTGGGAGCCGGGACGAACGCGTGATGCAATTTCGCGCGACCTGTCCTTCGCAGGCCCCGGCTCAGGACACAGACAGAGGGTAACATTGCCGTGGATTACCTGTTAATCAATGGCGGGCCCCGCCTGAGGGGCACGATCGAAGTCAACGGTGCCAAGAACGCCGCCCTGCCGATCATGGCCGCTTCGATCCTGTGCGAGAGCGAGACGGTCCTGCACGGCGTGCCCGACCTGGCTGACGTGCGGCATCTCTCGCTGCTTCTGTCCAAGCTCGGAGTCAACGTCCGGCGCGACGATCGTGGGGACCTGCACTTGCAGGTCGAAGACGAGATGAACTCTCACGCTGAGTACGAATTGGTCCGCAAGATGCGCGCCAGCATCTGCGTGATGGGCCCGCTACTCGCCAAGCGAAAGAGCGCCCGGATCGCCATGCCGGGGGGCTGCGCCATTGGCGATCGGCCAATCAACCTGCATGTCGAGGGCATGCAGTCGCTCGGCGCGGAGGTCGATCTGGTGGGCGGCGACATGCACCTTCGGGCCAAACGCCTGACGGGCACGGAGATGTTCCTCGGCGGGCCGTTCGGAAGCACCGTGTTGGGCACGGCCAACGTGACGATGGCAGCATGTTTGGCCGAGGGAAGTACGGCAATCGAATCCGCGGCCTGCGAGCCCGAGATCGTCGATCTGGCTGAGTTCCTCAACAAGTGCGGCGCGCGCATTCAAGGCCACGGGACGCCCCGCATCACCATCGACGGCGTCTCCCGCCTGAGCGGCTGCGAGCACACCGTCATCCCGGACCGCATCGAAGCGAGCACATTCATCATCGCCGCGGCCATCACGAATGGTGAGGTCCGGCTGCGGAACTGCCGGCTCGAACACATGCTGGCCGTGGTCGATCGGCTCCGACAGATCGGCGTAAACATCGAGAAGGAGAACGACGAGGTCGTCGTCTCGTCAGCTCGCCGGCTCGATCCGGTGGACGTGACCACCCAGCCGTTTCCGGGCTTTCCGACCGATCTGCAGGCGCAGATCACCGCGCTGCTGTGCCTGGCTGATGGGAACAGCACCGTCACCGAGAAGATCTTCCCGGATCGGTTCCTCCACGTAGCCGAGCTGAACCGCATGGGGGCCCGCCTGCGCAAGGAAGGACCGACCGTCATCGTCGAAGGCGTCAAGCGGCTGATCGGCGCGCCGGTGATGGCCTCGGACCTCCGGGCCTCGGCGGCGCTGGTGCTGGCCGGGCTGATCGCCAAGGGCCAGACTCGCGTCAACCGCGTGTACCACATCGACCGCGGATACGAGGCGATCGAGAGGAAGCTGGCCTTGCTCGGCGCCGACATCCAGCGGCTCAGCGAATAGCTGTCGCACCGGCGTAGCTTAGTACGGTGCTTGGTCGAACATGCCAAGCGTTCGCCATGGCGGAAAAACACGTCTTCAAGCCGCAGCTGTCGCCGGGGCAGAAGCGCTGCAGGCACCACGACTGGCAGCCCTACACCAACCCCAACATCCGCAAGTTCCACCCCCAAGCCGACCCGGACCAGCCCATGCGCAGGTGCCGCAAGTGCGGCGCGATTGAGGCACACCTGAAGTCCCGCGAAGAGCGCCTCCAGTAGAACAGGAACAGGAAAACAAGGCCAGGGGTTTGGCCGCTCGGCGAGCCACTCCGATCGGAGCTCAAACCGTCAGCGCACTGAAGTAAGGGCGATCAAAGGATGGACCTATCGTGTTGCGCCGGTCTTTGCCGCACAAGGATCGGATTGTCGGCTGGCTGCTACCGCGAGTCGGCGGAGAACTTCGTGGGTTCCCAGCCCCACAGCAGGCGGCAGATGTCGTCGTGGATGCGATTGAACGGCCTGGTGCTGCCCGGGATGTCGTTAAACAGGACCGAAAAGCACATCGTCGTGCCGGAGCGGCTCTGGACGTAGCCGCTCAGGGTCCGCACGCCCCGAACGTAGCCCGTCTTGGCGCGCACGGACCCTTCAATGTCGGCCATGCGACGCTTGAGGGTACCATCGACACCGTTGACCGACAGGCTGCTGATGAACAGCTCGCCCCGTGGATGATTGAACATTGACCTGAGCACCTCGGTGAGCTGTGCGGCGCTGACGCGGTTGTCTCGGCTCAGGCCGGAGCCGTCGTCGATGACCAGGCTGATCGGCTCGACGCCGACTTTCCGCAGAAACGCCCGCACCGCCGCTCGGCCGCTCGTCCAGCTGCCGAGCGCGTTCGGCCGTCCGGCTCGACGCTGATGCTCATACCCCATTCGCTTGAGAAGACACTCGGCAAAGAGGTTCTCGCTCCTCTTGTTGCAGAGTCTCAGCACGGTGGCCAGGGGCGTCTGATGGGAGGCGACGAGTCGGCAATCTGCAGGCAGAGTCCCGTCGGAGTGGCGAACTCGCTCACGCCGAATCTCGCCAACGATGCGGATTCCTTTCGCCGCCAGCGACGTCCGCAGGGCTGAAGCAAAGAACATTCCCGGATCGGAGACCGCCACCGGGGCCAACGTCGCACGCTTGCCGCAGCGTCCGGAGATCACGTACTGGGACGAATCGCCCAGGCGGCGGATGATCGGCGGGCCCTTCCCGCCGCTCTTGCATCGGTTATCGATTTGAACGAGCGTCGTGCGGGGGCTGACCTGAAACAGGGCGGCAGCGCGCGGCTGCTGCGCCGGCCAAACCGTTGCGACGATGCAGTTGTCGCTAAGGTTCAGCCCGCCGACCGGCGCCGCGTACGCCTTCTGTCGCTCGTCCTCAGGCCATCGGAAGCTGACCCATTGGGAATCGAAGATCGAATCGTCGATGGTCAGATCGCCGGGGATCTCGCTGATCCCCTGCCGCTTGAGTGCGTCCGCCCAGCGGTGGAACATAGCCGTGATCGGCTCGCCGCGCTCGGAAGCCAGTGCCGGGTCCCCCGTGGCCGGATCCCCATCGCCGATCACCACAAGATCGTCGCCGCGCCGCACGAGGACCGTGCGAAACGCGAAATCAGCGCCAAGCTGATCGAGGGCGGCCGCGGTCACGACCAGCTTCATGTTGCTGGCGGGTATCATGACGTCGTCTGCGCGATAGCTGTAAAGCACCCGGCCAGTGGGCAGTTCCAGAATGCGCGCACTGACACGGGCCGAGCCGCGTGCACGCAACAGCTCGTCGATCCGCTCGCGCACAGACGCCGGCGCAACCGATGCCCTCACCGCCATTGGCGCTAGCAAGGCGGCTGCAAGCAACGACGCACCGGAACATCGCAAAGAACGATTACGGTCCGACTTGGCTAAGCAGCGGAAACACATCCTGGCTTGACTCATGCTAGCGGCGCCAGCGGATCGTGCAAGGGCGCCCCGGCCGCGATCCACGGCCGTTAACTAGCCCCGATCTGTTTGACTGGCACGCAGTGCATTGATAAACTGAGTCTTGATCAGACCATTCCAAGAGGCTGTGAGCGAGGGGCTGGATCATGTCGAACAGCGCCGCGTCAGGCCGGTGCGCTATCCTGCACATAGCTGACGGGCGGAGTCCGATGACCGGAAGAATGCAGGAGTCACTGGGTGGCCTGGGGCTCGATGTGGTTGCCTGCAAGNNGCACCGCGGGCTGGGCGCGATGGTCGCGCGGCAGGCCACTCCGTTTGTCGCCGCCGTGGTCTGCGCGGAGTGGCTCAACGCCGACGAGATCGAGTTCTTCTCGGTGGTCGCGCGATACTTCCCGAACGTGCCGGTGTTCGTTTACGGCCGAGCTGAAGGAACCGCCCGGTCCGAGGCTGCGGCCCTGAGCATGCGTTCGTGGCTGGAACCCGACCAGTTGGATCCCCTTCTGGACCTTCTCCATATCAGCCCACCTGAGCCGGTCAGTCGTCCGAGCCCGCGAATCGAATTGAGCGAGATTCCCGAGCCGCCCAGTATCGCCGCTCCAGCCGAGCAGCCCGAGCCCGCCGTTGCCGAAGCTGCGAGACCCGCGGCCGAACCCGCGCCGCCCGAGGCAGAGATGCAAGCACCTGCTGAAGCGCCCGCACCTCCCCAAGAGCCGCAGGGGCCGCAACGCCAACCCGCAGAATCCGCCGGCCGCCCCGAGCCGGCTGGCCGGCCGCCCGTGCCTTGGGCGCCGAGCCCACACCGGCCGAAGCGTACCCCGCCCTCGCAGCCTGCGACACAGCAAGCCGGGCCCACTCCGCCGCATGAGCAACTGGAGCAGAAGGGGATTCCGCCCGCAGAAGACGCCAGCCGGGAGCCCGAGCCGTTGCTTACAAAACAGGAGCTTGACGCACTCATGGCGGATGACGCAGCCATCGCGCCGGATCAAGGCGAGCAAGCTCCGGAGACACCACCGTGAGCGTAGCGAGTCCTGATCTTGACTTCAGCGAGCGCGTGCTGGTGGTGCGAACGCCGCCTTGGCTGGCCGATACACTGCGCACGAGGTACCCAAAGATCGACGTGATCTCCGCCGACAGTTATCTCGGCGCGATCGGCGAGTTGTCGCGTGGGCCGGCGCGCGCCGTGATCGTCGGGGTCGATCCGACGTACGCTCACCTCGACTCGGCAGTGGCGGGGCTGCGCGAGGCCATGGGCGAACGGGCCAAGGTCCTGCTTTGCTGCGAGCCTGCTGCCGAACCGCTGGCGCGCCGCCTGACGAAGCTCGGCGGCGCGGACTACCTGATCTACCCGCCGAGCGGCGACGAGCTCGATCGGTCGCTCGATCTGGCCGGCCCGGTCACGCCCCGCGCGTTCGCGGAAGCGTCGGCCACCCCGGTTGCGGCCGAGGAGTTGGCTGATCTGGCCGAGGTTCTGGTTCACGTCGGCGCCGGTACTCAAATCATCCTCGAGCAGCTAGCCAAGCTCGTTCAGCGCGCCCTTCGCGCTCGCGGGTCAAGGGCTGTCGCCCACGGCTGCACCGCGCACGCCGGCGAGCCCGCGCAGGGGCCCGTCCTGGCCGAGCCGATCCGATGTGGCCAGGACCCCGTGGGCCAACTCACCGTAGCCGCCAAACACGACGGGGCATACAGCAGTCTCGACGCAGACAAGCTCAAGCATTACGCGCGTCTGGCCGGATACATCCTCGAAGCCGCCGACCGCCAGAGCCGCTGGCGGCGACTCGCGTTGACGGACGATCTGAGCGGACTGTACAACCGTCGGTATCTGATCCAGTTCCTCGGCAAGCTCCTGCCCCGAGCCGCTCACGAGCGATTCCGCGTCACGGTGGTCATGTTCGACATCGACAATCTCAAGCGCTTCAACGATGAGCGAGGCCACACCGCCGGTGACGAGATCATCCGCGAGGCTGCCGGCTTGTTCCGCAAGCACTGCCGCAAGCACGACGTGGTGTCCCGGTACGGTGGCGACGAGTTCGCCGTCGTCTTCTGGGATGCCGACCAGCCACGCGTCGCCGGATCGAAACACCCATCCAATGCCCTCGACGTGCTCCGGCGGTTTCGCGCCGCCCTCGAATCACACCAGTTCCCCTCACTGGGCCCGCAGGCGACGGGACAGCTTACCATCAGTGCCGGGCTGGCCAGCTTCCCGTGGGACGCGCAATCGCCCGAAGAGCTGATCCACAAAGCTGACGAAGCCCTGCTCCGCGCCAAGCAGGCGGGCAAGAATCGCATCTACCTTGTCGGCCAGGACCACGCGGTGGCTGAGACGCCGCCACCCCCCCAGGGTCCCGCCGAGCCCGGCGATCGCCTCGATCAGGAGACCTAGCGTCTTGCCTCCGCCCGCCTACTTTTTCTGCGCTCCGGCCCTTGGGTGGCGAGAAGTCGTCGTCATCGTCGCGGCAGCCCTGTTGATGATCGCGCTGCCAATCTGGACGTATCGCCGCAAGCGACGCATTCGGGACCAGCAAGACCACCGCTCTTGAGCGCGCCCCGCCGAGCCCTCACGCCGGCTCCAATCCCGTCCGCCTTCCCGTTACAATCCGCTTCTATACCGAAGAGAAGGATCATGCGACCTGTTATCAAAGCGTTCCTGTTCGACCTGGACGGCGTAGTCACGGACACAGCCGAGTACCACTTCCGGTCCTGGCAGCGGGTGGCCGACGAGGAAGGGATACCGTTCACGCGAAAGGACAACGAGCGGCTGCGGGGGGTGCCTCGCGACGAGTCGCTGCGCCGACTCCTGAAAGACCGCAAGGTCGCCGCGGAAGCTTTCCAGGAGATGATGGATCGCAAGAACAGCTATTACCAGCAATACATCGAGCAGATGACCCCTGCCGACGTTCTTCCCGGAGTGTTGAAGCTGTTCGCCGAGATCCGCGCCGCCGGATTGCGACTGGCGATCGCCTCGGCCAGCAAGAACGCCCGCACCGTCGTTGATTGTCTCGAGCTGTTCGACTGCATTGATGCTCTCTCGGACGGCTACAGCACGAGTCGCCAGAAGCCAGCGCCGGATCTGTTCCTTCATGCCGCCGGGCAATTAGCCGTCCCCCCGCCACAATGTGTTGTGGTTGAAGATGCTGAGGACGGCGTGGCCGCGGGCAAGGCAGCCGGGATGTACACGCTGGGTATCGGCCCGCCCGCGCGGGTCGGCGCGGCCGACCTTGTACTGCCCGATCTGGCCGCCACCGCGCTCCCGACCATCATGGAGGGGCTCCCGCCGCAGCCCGGCGCCGGGTTCGCGATTGGTGCGGGCGAAGCATAGGCCGCCGGGGCATTGCTGGCGGATGAGCAACTCGGACCGCGTTCGCCGCGGCCGCCCTATCGCATCCCCTGATTGCCCGACCGCGCTGCCCTGCTATGATGATTCGTTGACTCGTGATCACCTGAACGAAGCTTCCGGCTGACTTCGCGAGTGTCATCGTGATTCGGAAAGGCACTATCGCAGATGTACGCGCGCTGCATCGGCTCATCAACGAAGAGGCTGAGCAGGGGAGAATGCTCTTCCGCGATTACGCCAGCCTTTATGAGCATCTGCGTGACTTCTTTATCTGCGAGCAGGAAGGTGCCGTGGTCGGGTGCTGCGCCCTGGAGGTGGTTTGGCATGATCTGGCGGAGATTAAGAGTCTGGCGGTGGCGGACCAGCACCGCGGCAGTGGCGTGGGTCGTCGGCTTGTCGCCGCCGCCATCGACGAGGCCCGCAGCCTGGGCATCGGCAAGGTCTTCGCGCTGACACTGGAGGAAGAGTTCTTCCAGAAGCTAGGCTTCAAGCCCATCTCGAAGGATGCGCTGCCGCAGAAGGTCTGGAGCGACTGCCTCGCGTGCCCGACCAGAGACGACTGCCGCGAGCTGGCCGTGCTCATCGAGTTGACCGATGCCTCGCGATCCTCCGGCTCGAACTGACCGCAGCCAAAGGCCCGAGGCCAGCCGGCATCGCCAAGCAAGCTGCCGCCGGGCGTCGATTCCCATCCCCCTCTGACAGACTTCTGATATACTGCGTCCCGCGTCCCGGAAGCGGAGCTGAGCCGATGGCTAGACGCTCGTCTCGTTGGCCGATTTGGAGGATCGTCGCAACCATGGTCGGCTGCGCCGTAGCTGCCGTGGTCCTGTTCTGGACAAGCGCTTACGTCCAGCCGCCGGGCGAAGACCCCAACGCGCCCATGCCGGCCGAAGAGCGGGCCGCCGGCAGGAGCTTGGCAGGCATGATGATCCTGTTCGGTGCCCTGTCCGTCCTCCTGACCGTGCTCTGCGCCGGTTGGTTGGTGTACCGGTACTACCAGAGCATCCCTACCTGGAAACGACAGACCAAGTATCCCCGCAGAAAGCGTTGAACCACCCAGCGCTACGCTGCACCATCGCTTTACGATCACCCAGCGCGCTGGGCACGCGCTCCGCACATGAGTGAACGCCCCCCTAGCAATTCGCCTGCCCGGCGCCGCATCACGAAAAACTCTGTGATTCGTTCTTCTTGGGCTGGGACATCGGGGCAAATGGATGTGCCCCCAGTCCAAATCCGGGTGCAGGCATCGGGCACTCACCCCGGCACCGTCATCCTGAGGCCCGACGAGGAGCTCGCGTGTCGCGGCCCGGCAATGACTACGACTTGGAACGGCGTCCTGGAATTCCCAATAAAGTTCCACGTCCAGGACGATCAGCCAGAGTAGTCGCCACGAGCACCAGCGTGCCGGAAGGCTCTCCTGCGCCTCTCAGCCGCCGAAAACACCTGCACAGGAACACCTTCGTTCGCGCCGGGAGGTTCCCGCGGAACGGATCGACGCTATTCGATCTCGAATGCGGCGTACACGGTGATCTGGACTTCGATCGCGCCGGGCGCGAACGTGCCGCTGGCCACATCGACGGCCGGACGATCGCCCGCAGCCGTAAACGCAATGTTCGAACCGGCCCACTCGCGCGACCGGTCCGAGGGCCTCAGTTCGTCGATCGTAAGCACCTTGCCGAGCTTCGTACCGAGTTCGCGGGTCATGGCCTCGGCCTTGTCCCTGGCGACGCGCAGCGCCTTCAGCCGCGTGTCGGCCCGCAGCTCGTGAATCCGCGACGACTCGAAGTTGAAGCGCACCTCCATCTCGGCGGCGGAGACGAGCTTGGTCAGGAACTCGTCAAAGCGTTTCAGGTCGCGCTGTTTGAGCGTCACGTTGCGAGTGACGGCGAAGTGCTTGAACTCGGTGCGATGGCCATGGGCGTCGCGGTGATACTCCCGCCGAATGCTGAGATGCCCCGTTTGGAGGTCTTCCGGCTTGACTGCGAGCTCATCCTTGAGAGCGAGAACGGCCTTGAGCTTCTTGTCGCTGCTTTCCTTGGCACGCAGCAGGTCCTTGTCATAATCGCTTGTAGTGACGTGCCAGACGATGATGTCCGGGACCGTCCGGGTCACCGCGGTGCCCGCCACGGACACCGCCCGAGTGGGCTTTTCCGGCTCAGCCGCAAGGACCGGAACGGCTGCTGCCAGCATCGACATGACGACCACACAGAGTTTCGGATACATGGCTACCTTCCTTTCGTGCCTCGTTACTGTTGAGGCGAACCGCACACGCGCATAACGCGAATCACCGCCGGGACCGAGCCAGGGCCACGACGCCCTGGTCGCTTCAAAGGTGCCCGTCGCCGAGGCGCCGGGGCCGAGGTGAAACTGAGGCAATGCCCCTCTTCCAGTAGGTCGGCGCCTTCCGCACCGAACCCGTCGCGCCTACACCGGATTCGACGCAGTCGGCTCAGCTGTGTTCCGCCGATCTCACGCGCGAGGGAAACCTCGAGCAGCCGGATGTGAGGACGTCCAACAAAACCAATGTCGGGAAAAGAAGTTACGATGCGCAGGTCTCTGGTGGCGACGTCCTGTCAGACCCGCTCGACGGGCTCGAACAGTCGTTTGTACTCATCTTGGCAGAATCGGTCCGTCATTCCGCAGATGTAGTCACAGATGACTCGGTGAGTTCCCTGTTCAGCAACTCGCCGGGCGAACCGGTCCGGCAACAGAGCGGGCTCAGCGAGGTAGGCCTCGAACAGACGGTCGATCAACACGCGCGCCTTGTGGTCCATCCGCACGAGCCGATGATGCTGATACACGCTGCGACGCAGAA
>JABAOF010004702.1_pt2 | contig 14204 bp, 32 predicted proteins | sample 7062171 | NCBI WGS metagenome assembly JABAOF01 (sample SAMN14538628, study PRJNA623070) | marine sediment metagenome | biome: marine biome [ENVO:00000428]; feature: marine pelagic biome [ENVO:01000023]; material: deep marine sediment [ENVO:00002113] | place: India: Gulf of Khambhat ...
CCTGAGCGACGATCGCCGCCCGCCTGGGCACTCGCCCCTCCGGGGGCCCGAGGTCAACCAGGCCCGCCTATGGCGCTACGCCATGGCCCGACCCCGGCCGGGCAAACCCCGAACCCGCACCGCGTCAGACCCGGTTCCAGCGGGCCGCACACTCGGGGCAGATGAGCATCCGCCGGCCCGGCTGCTCGACCGGCCGGAAGTCGGCCGTGCCGGCCGGGGCCGACTCGCGCTCGACCACGATCCAGGGGCAGACGCCGGAGACGAGCACCCGCACGTCGGGCTCGCCGGCATCGGCGTCGGGGCCGACCAGACCCTGCTCCTTGAGCAGGTCGATGAAGGTCGGGGCGGCCTCGTGCTCGGGCCGCCGCCCGCAGTGGCGGCAGGCCAGTTCGACCCACTTCTCGAATGAGGTCTGGGGCATGTCCATGTCGTCATGGCACAGCCGGTAGAGGGTTCGGTCAGGCACTCGTCGTTCCTCCTTTCTGTAGGGGGGAACGGTGCCTGGCCCGCGCAGTTGACGAAGATTTTTCGGTAGACGACGGTGCGTGGCAGATCTGACGGCAAGCGATCCGGGATATGGTGTTACGCCATAGGTGTACACGGACGCGGCGGTCCGAGATATTGCGTGGCGTCATAGCCAGGACCGCGCTCCGCCGAGCCCAGTGGCGATTGCCACGAACCGCTCTTTTGAGCGCGGTTATGACGAGACGCCATATCTCGGCGCCCAGGTGTTTCGCCCGCCGACTATGATGGATCGGGCCGGAGGGTAGAACGCCCTCTGGAGGTGACCGTGTTTCAGCGACTCAAGCAGTGGTGGACCGGAGGCAAGACCGTGGGCGGAAAGCTGTTCGACAAGGACGAGCCCAAACGGGCACCGCGCCAGACGCGCGGCCGACGCAAGGGCTTCCCGGTGCGGCTGACGAAGCAACAGTGGAACTTACTTCGACTTATGGCGCCGCAGCTTGGCATCGACGCCGAAGGGCTTCTGCCGAGCTTCGAGCCGGGCGCGCTGGGCACGAAGACCGCTCGCGTGCAGGCTAGCCAGGTGGATGCCATGCGCCGGCTGCTGGAGGCAGCGCTGCCATACTTCACCGTGTCCGGCTACGGGGCGAGTCACCCGCAGCCCAACGTGACCGGCCGAGCGCTGGAGCGTGAGATCGAAAAGCTCAAGGCGATCGACCTGCCGACACTGCTGGGAGACGTGGCTCGACATGAGCAGCCGGCGGAGATGATCGCGCCGACAGCTTGCGACCACAAAGCACGCTACACGAGCAAGGCCGCCGCGCGGTCGCACTTGCGGAAAATGCGGGGCGGCTTCCGGGCGCGGATCTACCGGTGCCCTGACTGCGGTGACTGGCACGTCACCAACCACGAGAAGGCGAAGAAGGGGAAGCTCGATCGGCCGCGACCGAAGCCTCTGTCGTGCAATGACATCGTGGAGTTGGTTGCTTGAAGTGTTACCGTTGGTAACGCTTCGCGCTCGATTCACACGTCGGGCGTTACCAACGGTAACGTGTAGAGTAGAGGTAGAACCAACGGCTGAAGCCAGAAGGATAGTACCTACCCCACCCCCGCCCCCCCCCCTTTCGACGAAATGGGGCCCCCTTTTCAGCCGGAGTCACACCTCGATCATCAGTTTTTCAAACTCGTTTCAAACTCGCTAGGGTTTAACTCGCTAGGGAGCGCGCAGAGTGAAGAAGCAGTGGCCTACCGTAGTAGCACCGCAGAAGGTGATGACGTGCGAGAAGCACGGCGAGGTGAAGGTCGGCCGCGTGCCCGATCACTTCAGTCGCGAAGCGATCACGACGCTCGAAGGACGCGACCGATGGGGTTGCAGCGCGTGTGTCGGCGAAGTAAGCAAGGCGCTCGCAGAAGCAGAGCGCGCGGCGCGTGAGCAGAAAGAGCGGGCTCTCGCGGAGAAGCGCGCTGCGAAGCGGAAGCTGATCGACGACGCGCACGACGCAGAGGAGACACTGCGAGCGGCGGTCGCAGACTTCGACAAGGTGCGTGACTTGCCGAGCCTCGCGGAGCTTGAGCGCCGACTGGAAGACGCGAAGCGTAGACTTGCGGCTGCACACGACAAGCTCGCAGCGGCACAGGAGAAGGTGGCAACGCACGAAGCCAAGGTCGCGGAGGTCGAGGAAGCAATCAGTCGCAACGACGAAGATCGTGATGCGGTACGTGCGAGCCTCGTGACTGCTTTCGAGACGGCCGAAGAGGCGTGGACGAAGGTGTCACGCATCAAGCGCGAGAAGCATCGAGACAAGTCGCTGCGCGCGCTGGCGCGGAAGTACGTTGGCTAAGCGAACGAAGAAGGATCTCGTAGACGCTCTCGCGCGAATCCAACGCGAGCAAGAGCGCGAGCAAGATCGTAGGAAACTGGCTGCGCAGTTGACTCCGCTGGTGCAGAAGGCGGGAGTTATGCCCAAGCCTTCCAGAGAAGCGATTTGCCGTGTCATCAAGGTTGTGAGCAAGCATCCCGATCTCGCTGCGGATGCGCGCCGTTTCGTGAACAGCAACGCGGCTGTCATTCGCTGATGATCCTGATCGAGAAGGTGTATCCAAAGCCGGAGAAGATGAAGCACGGCAGCCGCCGCCTGGTGCAGTGGGAGAAGAACCGAGTAGGCTACGCTCTTGCTCTATGCTGGTGGCTGAAGCAGGATGTCGTCACACGGCTTGGAGGTCTCGTCGGATGAACGAGAACGACGCGATTGTGTGGTCGGGCATTGCGGGCATGTTGCGCAGCCTCGGTCCGAAGATCGCCGACTATGAAGTGCAGCCGGTAAAGCCGCCGCCAGAGCCCAGCGCCGTGGAACGTCTCGCAGCGCTCGACGACGAAGAGATCGCAGCGCGAGTCAAGGAATGCGACGAGAAGATCAAGTCGCACGACGAGGACGCGAGACAAGGTATCGTGCGTGTGGACGTAGCCGTGCAGGTTCCAAAGCCGGCCGACTTCGTTACGATTCGATTCGACTACCATCCGACAAGCGACAAGCAAGAAGAAGCTGACGGAGTTGATCCCGCATCCTAACCTGGATGTGTGAAGTACCGTCGCATCGCCGGGTTTGGCGTCAACTTCAAGGAGAGGACGCCAGAAGAGAAGGCCGTCACGTGGCAGATTGTCGAGTGCATCGACGAACTGTTCCGCGCGAATGACGTTAAGCCTATCACCTGGTGGGTTCGCGACGCGGGGCACGGTATTACGGCCATCACGCCTATCTTCCCATCTGATTGTCATGACGAAGCTGTCGCTGTCTGGCGATTCGCCGTCGATACGCTAGAGCGCCTGGGCGCCGTCTGATAGGCTGGAACCCGCGAGGAGGCCGCTCTGATGTCGCTCTACGATCGAGTAGTGCTGTGCGAAGCCGGCGAAGCAGTAGGCGTCTACAAGGGCAAGAAGTACCAGGTGCTCGGCTACAAGTACGGCGGCAAGGTCGTAGAGCTTGCCTGGTTCAGCGACAGCACCAAGAGCTTCTCGGTTCGTACTGATCATCCACAACTCAAGCTCGACGATCCGAACGCGCCGGCCAAGAAGCCGACCGAGCCTCCTAAGCTCGCCTCGCCCGACCCGATTGACCCGGCTAAGAATCCGTATCTAGCCAAGCTCGCCGCGGAGACTGCCAAGAAGAAGGCAGCGTCCGCAGCGCCACCGCCGCCGAAGCCGCCTCCGCCGCTGAAGGCGAAGGACAAGGAGAAGGTCGCTACCGGCGTCTACAAGGGCAAGAAGTACATGGTGCTCGGATTCAAGAACGCGGGCAAGGTAGTCGAGCTTGCTTGGTTCAGCGACAAGACAAAGAGCTTCTTCGTTGCGACGTCGAAGGTCGAGATCGAGGGGACTGCGGTACCAAAGTCGAGCTACTCCCCGGCGCAGATGCCGAAGGAGTCCTACTACCGGTTCTCGACCACGCTCATCAAGGGCAAGGCGCTGAAGGATCGTGGCGTCGATGTCACCAAGGTCGTCAGCCCTGACGGACGGAACATCGGTGGTGCGAAGCGGACCAACCGTACAGGTGGATGGCGCGACCGCATCATCAAGAAGTTCAACCAGCTTTCGGGTCTGCACGCGCATACGTTCGGCGATCAGCCGAACAAGCTCTTTGCGACTCCCACTACTGCTGACTGGGAGGCGATAAAGGCGCGCATCGAGGCGCTGCCCAACGTCGAGGCTTGGTTCCACAAGCCGAAGGGTTGGTCGCAGACGGCGCTCATCGTCAAGGTCACGCCGTCCTAGTCGCCCCCCGCCGCGTGTGCCGTGATCGAGGGTAAGCCTATGATCATGCGACTCTGGTGTCGCGTCTTCGGCCACTGGTGGACGTACGAGCATTGCAGCGAATCGGCGCGGCTGCGTACGGCCGGCGGCATCTATAGGATGAGCGAGATGCGGCCCTTATGCGGTCGATGCGGCAAGCGTCGAGGTCGCCTGCGCAGGTCCGCCTGATCCTCGCTGTAGAATGGTGGTGGGGACCGTCGGCGAGCGCGAAGGGTCCATCATCATGAGTCGTCGAACCAAAGGTCGTCTGCGCCGCTGTCGCTCATGGACCGAAACGTACTTCGAGTTCAACGTCGAGCCGGACCAACTTGCCGTGCGGATAAACGTGCTGGCCCGAGAAGGCTGGGAAGTCACTTACTCGGCGGAGGTCGAAGACCCTGAGCCGCATCAGCCGCAGACTTACACGGTCGAGGCTACGCGTGAGTGGTGCATCTGTGACGAGGACGACCCCTCATCGTAGAATGTAGGTGTCTACGGGGCCCACTCTTCCCTCCCCGACCCGTAGACATCCCCGCCACGAGCCCCCGGCGCGGCGTCCGTCGGGGGCTCGTTCTTGTACCGTGCGTGCGTGGTAGAACAGTGGCGTGATGAAGGATGCTTGCGCGCATCGCACCGCACGAGGAGGCCGAGGCAAAGAAGAATGAGGACGACGGCATCGACGCCCGTTTCATACACTGGAGACGTGGGCAGGAGAGCAAAGGCCCGCGGCCGGAGTCGTAGTCTCCCGCGCAGTGTGGCTGAAGGTCGCGCAGCGAACGCGAAGGGCGAGCGAAATGAAGCGCGCGCTCTGAAGATCGTTCGCACCCACCAAGACGGGCTTCCCTGGATTTCTCTCGTTCGCGCCAGCACACAGATCGAGGACTCGTGCGGCTGGGACGTCGTTTTGGAGGTCTTGGACGAGGACTACTTCGTCGGCGTGCAGGTGAAGTCGAGTCGTGGTCAAGCTCAAGAGTTCCTCAAGCGTGCGCGCCGCAACGGGCACACTCGTCTTCCGACTGCGGTGATCGTCGTCAACCGTCGTCGCAGTGACGACGACATCTGGTCTGAACTGAAGCCCAAGCTGGAGCACGCTCGTCGCGTTGCGCAGAAGATCTGGATTGACGCTCCCGATGCGTTCGTGAACGAGCCGGGCGATTGGGAGTTGATGTTCAAGCGCGGTGTGATGGAGGAAGTGCTCACCTGGTACGCGTGGCGCGCGCGTCTGGGCGCAGCGTCGCATCGTCAGTCGATCGTTAGCGCTTGTCGCCAGCTTGCTTGTTCGACGTGCGGGCAACGCGAAGGCAAGCTGATGACGCTCCTGATTCGCGACGCCTGCGCCCCTGCTCGCTTCGGCATCGGGCAGCGCGCACAGCAACGCCTGCGTGAGAACGGCGAGGAGCCCACCCTGGGTGAGTTTCTGGCCGAGGTTGCCAAGCACCGTCCTGTGTGTCGGCGTTGCGTCAGACGGCTCCAGAAGGCCGGCTAGCGTGAATGCTCTTGGTGTGGGGACTGCTGCTGTATAGCGCACTTCGAGCATCTTGGTGAGACGTCTGGGAAGTCCAGATCTGACCGAACCGGCTTGGTTATGTCACAGCGTCATAGGCAGGATGAGGGTGGCTGCTGCTATTGAACGCGCGAGACTGCGCGACGAGTTCCAACGCCTGTTCGAGGACGAAGCGGCCAAACGGTCTGAGCGCGTAGGACGCGATTCGGACGGCTTGCCGGAGTGGGTGAGCTTGGAGCGAGCCGTTCTCGTGTTCCGAATCAATCAGGAGCGACAAGCTCGCGGCAAGGAACCGATCACGTTCGACGATTACGACCGTCGCGAACTGACCTGCATGGGTCACACCGACTATTCGAGCAAGCTCGCGCTGGCTTGCATGGAACTGGTGCTCGATTACTGATCCGCGCTATCGCTGTCGCGCGCCTTCTTGTAGAGACTCCACATCGCCAGGAACCAGCCCAAGAAGGCCATCGAGCCGAATAGAATCCACAGGAACGTCATATTGGGATCCAAAATGGCGGGTTGCGGTCACGCGCGGACTCTTTGTCGTCCGGCATCCGACCCTCCATATGATGCTCGCGATGCGGCTCAGCCTGGCGGTAGTGGTCGAGCCACTTCAGGGCCGCATTTCGACCACCGTGAATAGGCCCCTGCTCGCGAACGACTTCATAGCCCTCGTAGCTCACGATGAAGTAGCAAAGCGCCTCGCGACCCATAGCATCCATCTTGTGAGTCGGCTCGATTGTGCGCTAGGAGTTGATTCTCCTCCGCGCTTGGCGCGCTTTTGGTATGGCTCAGTCGATTAACCCAAAAGATACAATCCCAAATACCCAGCGTCTGACCGGATAAGGCGCTACGCCATAGGCTGTCTAAACTTCCGAACGTCCTATTGGTTATGATGATGCCGTGCGTTACCAACGGTAACGCTTATGTCGTAAGGGTATAACCATGACGTGCTGCACATTCGTTCAAACACCGACATTCGCGAGGATGCCACCATGACGACGGATCTGAACCTAGCTCAACGCGCGCGCAAGGCGACTGGCCTGTCGCAACCGCAGCTAGCGAACCTGCTCGGCGTCGATCAGGGCACCGTTGCGAAGTGGGAGTCGGGGCGGTCGCCCACTGCGGCTACGCGTGCGCTGCTTGCCGTGATAGAGGCGCATCCAGATGTCGTGGTCGAGACGCTCAAGCGGCAGCAAGACGATGAGTGAGGGAGACAGAGTCGAGCACATCAAGCACAGGATTCGCGGTGAGGTTCTGCGCTACCGTGGTCGGTTTGCTGAAGTGATCTGGGACGGCGGTGACAGTCCTACTGAAAGCGGACGCGAGTTCCTTCGCAACGTAGCTAGAAGCAACGAGAACGACGGCGTCTACAGCCTCTTTTCCTCGGTTCCCGTGAAGATGATTCGGCCGGTGTCCGCGATCGACGAGATGGGTGACATCGTTCGTAGAGGCGTATGGCCCGAGGAGAAGGACGTCGGCCGAGGTGTCGTCTACGTTCCGTATCCAGGCGCGCAAGCGTCGATTGCGCAGAGCACGTGGGCGCGAAGTGTAGTTCGCAAGCGGCACAGAAGGCGGTGAGCGTCTGAGAGCGCTAGTTCGTCAGCGCGGGCGTCGTGTGCCAAGTTACCCCCACGAGTACCGAATCGGCGAAACGCGCCCCTCAGAGGCAGAGAGGCGGGAGCGTGCACTTGCCCACGTGGCCGCGCATCGTTCACGGTCTGACCGAGACTCAGGAACAAACGGGACGCTTCCAGCTTGCCATGGCGGTGTCCTATGCCTACCAAGGCAAGGGTAGCTCTGCGGTCGAGCGCGACTATCAGCGCGAAAGCCTGGTCAAACTGCTGCTCGACGATCGCGTGCGGTGGGACAGGTGACCGTCGAAGAAGCTGTTCTTGCTTCGCGGTGCGAAGTCGCCTGGCGCTTCAGCGTACACACGCGCGGTGTGGAGTTCGCCGGTCCGGCAGAGAATCCGATGCTCGTGGCGAGTCTTGCAGGCTTCGCGACTCGTGAACCGTACGCTCGCGACGTCTCGCTTGCTTACGCGGTTCGCTACGAAGACTGGGAGCCCTGTCTGCCGAAGACCGCGATTGACCGGCTCGGAGAGCTTGCCGACCCGACAACCTAGCTGTGCAGGTTGGTGTGCATGTTGGCGTGTATCTCCAAGATGTATCTCCACGACTAGCCGGGGGCGCGCTACATCGGAAGTAAGGCGCGCTCCCCAGTGTCATAAGCGCTGCGCCCGATGTCGTCCCCCTCTACGGCGAGCCACCTGGGGAGCGCGCCCCTTCCAAGGGGAGCGAGAGTGTCGGGAACAAACAGACGCAAGCCTCGGCGACGTGATCTACTTCTCGGGGAGGCGATTCCCGAGACTGTCGTGGCGCTTATCCTGGTCTGCGTCATCATGGCACTCGCGGTGTGGCACTCGCGGTGATGCCGCGACGACGATTGGCGCCTGTGCCTCGGGAGAGTGCATCCCAGGTTGTCGTTTCGCTATTCCTGCTCCTCATCTTCCTTCTCATCGTCCTTCTAATCTCGGGGTGCAAGGCGAAGTGATTCTTCACGCTGCAACGGACGGGTGGTACGACATCAGCACACTATTGGACAGCCTGTCGCCGGACGCGAAGCGCGAAATCTTGTCCGAGGGCCTGTCCTGGGCGCTTGGGATGGCTGTTGACGAGAACCTGGACGAAGCGCCGGTCAACAACGCCGTCTTCGAGGAGCTTGCGCGCATCGGTATTGTGCTCGTGTTGCGTAGAGCCGGCTTGCTGCGCGAGCCCATGACGACTCCTCCGCTGCCCGAACCGCAGGACATCGGCCCGGAGGACTTCGCCAATCTCTTCGGCCTTGCGGATCCGCCTGATAAAGTGAAGTAGGGCGGCAACGGGACGCTGCGCGGAGAGTGAAATGCGCGGCGTCCTTCGCTATTGCACCTTCCTTGCTGTTGCTTCTCTGCTCATGCTCGCTACCGCGTGCGTGAGCTTGCCGACCGGCGGCGACGATTCCCGATTCGGCGGCGATCAGAGGCTCTATCTCTACGATTCGCTCGTCTTCGAGATCGCACCGATGGGCGAATCGGTTCCTGATCCACACGCTCTGCGTTACTTCATCGATCGTCTGCACGGGAACGCCATCTGTCGTCGTGACAAGGTCACCATCTTCATCGCACCGCCCGAGAAGCTCGTACCACCGTGGCAGATGACCATGCATACGGTGGTGTGGTTCGACAAGACACACCGTCAACTGAAGGATCTCGATCCGACCGACCGCGATGGCTACGTTTTCGTGTCCTACATCGAAGGTCCGATCTGGGAAAACGGTGTTCCGAAGGCGATCGGCGGCGTTCACTACGCTCACGACGCGTTTGCTGTCGTCGGGCCGGATCTACGCCAAGGCTCGGTTCTGCTGCACGAGATGGGACACGTGATCGGGCTAGTGAGTGACGACAAGGCGGACTCTGATCATCCACTTCACTGTCGAAATCGGAACTGCGTGATGTACTACTCAGCCTGGAGTGGCTATACCGACTTCGACAAGGACTGCAAGAGACGTATCCAGAGGCTCATTCGGGTCGCTCGCGCACCTAAGCGTGAGGTGAAGCGACGATGATCGACAAGATCCGAGCCTGTTGTCGCGCCTTCTTCGACAACATCGACAGTCTGACCCTTCTTGCGATGGGAATGGGCTTCGTTCTCGTCGTGAATCTGCTACTGGTCGCCGTATTCATGCTGTTCTGGTAGAGCCGTGCTGNNCAAGCTCCGCCGGATGCCACGGAGGGGATGCCGGCGTGGATGAAGTACGTTCTGGGGCCTCTCGGTGCTCTGATTTTGCTTGGAATCTACGCCTGGCGCACCGAGACGGTGCGTCTTCCGAAGCTCGTGGCGCTGCTCGAAACGGCTCAGAGCGAGACGAGGCAGGTGCGAAAGGACTGTGACGGCGCCAAGGGAAAGATGCGGAAGCTCTATGAGCAGCGCGAGGAGGCGCTAAGAGAGCAGCTTGACCGATGGAAGGCTCGTCACGCGCGCGAGAACACGCGCAGAATCTTCTGGCAGACGACCGCGACGGACATCGCAAGGCGCAATGGTGAGGAGAAGCCGGAGATGCCGCGCGAGTTGACGCGAACGAGCATGAATGTGCCTCCGGTGCCCCGCGATCCTGAGCCAGACGTGTTCGATGACGACGACGAGCTTCCTCCTGCGCCAGATTTCTAACCTGGTCCGCGCAAGATCGGCTTTCCGTAGTCGGAGAAGCGGTTCACGAGGGCAGCAAAGGCTGCATCAAGCTCCGCGACGGCTTCCTTGACCTTCCTCTCGGCGTATCGAGCGGCGTCACCGCACGGATCGTAGACGAGGCGAGCGCGCGCCTCCTCGATACACGCCTCTCGGTACTCTTCGAGGGCTTCGATGTAGGCGTCATGCAGTCTACGCGTCTCCATCTTGCTTCTTCTCCTCGACGGACAGGCATCCCAGCTTCGAGACGGCGTCGGTTGCTGACGTCCAGGCGATCTCGGTGTGTGCGATGAGTTTCGTCTGGACGATTTCGATGCGATGACCGTACTTTTGCTGCTGTTTGATTGCCTTGCAGCGCAGTCGGCGACGCGCATCGGCCAGCGTCTCGAACCACGTTGCCATGGGCCCCGCCGACACGCGCCATTCGACGCGCTCCCACTCGCGCTTGGCGTAGAAACCGCCGACCGAGCGATGAGGTGATCCTCCCCCGTGAATTGTGGCGCACAGCCATCGCGCCCTGTCGTCGTGCTTGTTGCAGACGCGGATCGCGTAGTAGACCGTGTGGAGCTTCGGTTCGTCTTGCTTGCGCACTAACACACTCCGGCGTTGCTGGCCCACTCGACGCGCGACATTACCGTGATGTCGTAGGGCGACGCCAGGAGTTGCATGGAGCCGTCAGCGAGACAACTGACGATCTTGTGGGCGGCGTTGGGGGTCAGCCACGAAGTGCCCCTAGCGTGTCCGTCAGGGCCCTTGTAGTCCTTCTGGCGGCACTCGTCGAGGGCGGCTCGCACTCGCGCGCACGCGTGGGCCTCGTCGCGGGCGAACACGATGACGTTGATCGGCCGCCAGGCCATCCCCATGCCGCGATCGACCGATCCGCACACGACGAACGGACGAGCTTGCTCGGGCGAGGGCGCATCGGGGTTGGAGCCGATCTGGTTGCTGCCGTCGTGGTTGCTGCCGTCGGTCCAGTAGTTGAATGCGTCGGAATGCATTTTGGCTTCTCCTACGCCAGCCGGTCGATGGGCTCGCCCCGGAGCATCGCGAACCCGACCGCCAGTCGGGCGTGATAGCTCGGCTCTCGCTCCAGAGCGATGTCGAAGGCATCGCCGCCCGCACGCCGGTCGGCTGCGTCTCGCGCCGCCGCTCGCCTGGGAGCGAGCGGCCGATCCTTGGCGATCTTCTCCAGACTGTCCCGGTTGCACGTCAAGCACAGCCGGAGCTTGCGGATGGCGATGGTGGCCGTTGCGCGCTGACAGGTCTGGCACATCACGGTCGCGGTTGCGGTCTTCACGGTCACTGCTCCTTCTTCCTCTCGACTTCGGCCCAGGTGCTGCGGTAGGGCGGGGTGCCGTGGATGGTGCCCGCCTGGCGGCGGTAGTCGGCCATCTCCTCGGGGCGCAGCGTCTCGCCGTGCCCGCTCACGAAGCCGTCCAGGGCGAGCTTCGCGTGCTGGCGGCAGAACAGCGCCACGCCGCCGTCCCGGTCCATGAGCGCCACGCGTCCCGCGCGCTCGCACTGGCCGCGCTCGTGGACGCCTCCGTGCCACTGCGAGTAGTTCGCGCGGCGATACACGGTCGCGCAGCACTGAATCTTGATCTTCTGAACCTTCGGGATGGTCTGCATGGTCACTCCAGAGGCTTGAGGGGCTCGATGCCCAGGGCCTTGGCGAGCTTGTCCGTGACGTCCTTCGGCAGGTCCGCCTGGTCGGCGATGGCCAGGATGAGGAGCTTGGTCTCGGCCTCGTCCTCCAGGACGGGGACGGTCGAGCAGTAGGAGTGCCCGTTCGCCGAGACGTTGTAGCGACGCTCGGGCAGGGCGTCGATCGCCTCGTCCACGAGCTTGCTGTACTGATGGTCGTTCACTTGTTCATCTCCTTGGCCGCCTGCTTCGCGGTGCGCAGGGTGGCGTACTCGCTGACACGCTTGCCGCTCTCGAAAAGCGCCCACGCGTGCGACTGGCCCTCGTACTTTCGCGAGTTGACCCAGGTGATGACGAACTCGCCGGCCCGGTACTCGCGATAGGTCTCGTGTCTGGTCCACTTCACTGTTTGCTTCCTCCACCTAGAGAACGCTCTAGGCGTCCGAGTCTGACGGCGCAATCGCGAAAAGCAGGACGGCGCCGTCGGGATCTTGGTCGAGCATGATGGCCCCGATGGGCGTGTACACCGTGTTGGGCAGACACGCGTAGACGCACGTGTCGGCCCCCAGAGGGCTCGCTTGCTCCATCTGGTCCAGGACTGCCCGGAGGCGTCCGATCGTCATCTCCGGCGCTCTGACGGGCTCTGGGGCCGATTCTGGGGCCTGCTGGGCCTTGGGGGCGGCGCTCGGCCCCTTCTTGTTGGCGAATGCGGCCCGTCGGGCCTTGCGAATCGCCTTGTGGACGTAACGCCGCTTGCACGTCTCGCACGTGACCGAGTCGGCGGTGCCGTCACCTGCGGGGTAGACGCGAGTGCTCGGTCGGCGCTGACGGCACGCGGGGTGATCCTCGGGCGAGCCGTCGTCGCGGGCGACGTGGACGGTCTTGTTCTTGCCGACGCGGACGGTGACGATCCGGGTCTTGGGCTTGGCGGGGGTCACTGCTGGGCCTCCTCTCGACCTTCCCGGATGGCGCGGCGCTTCTCGCGGCGCCTGGCCGCCCGGACGTCCTTGCGCTTGTGCTTGCGGCGCGTGCCGTTGCACGTGCAGCGGACGCCGCCGGGGCACATCTTCGCGTTGATGACCTTGCGCTCGCTCACGAGAGCCACTCCTCGACCGCCTCGTCGCAGATTCGGCGGATCTCGTCCTCGACCTGCGCCTCGTCGGCGTAGTCGGGGACGGCGAATGCGGCGATGGCGTCATCGTCGAGCACCTCGCTGACGACCTGAAGGACGCTCTCGTCCGCGTCGCGGAACCGAAGGCCGTCGGCCACCTCGCTGGTCGCCTGCTCGGCCCAGTCGCGGTTGGTGAAGTCCTCGGCGCCCTCGCCGTAGTCCTCGGCGTAGATCTCGATGTGCGTCTTGAGGGCGCGCTTGATGCGCTCGATCTCGTTGGTGGCGAACATCTTGCCTCTCCTAGAGCTTGACGACGTGCTCGTAGTAGTCGCCGCGATCCCGCATTTCGACCGTGTAGTCCTCGCGGAGCACCCGGCCGACGGTGTGCTTGAGGGTGTTGCCGGTCCGGCCGTCCACCAGGTCCGGCGCCACGTAGCGCGCGATCCCGGCGAGCACCCAGAGCCCGACCTCGCCCTTCTTGGCTTGCGCCAGATACTGCTGGCGCACCACGCCGCGCGACTTGCCCGGCATCAGGGCGGCGAGCTTGCGCTCGCGAAGCGCGTCCAGGATGAGCTTGAGCTTGGCCTGGATCTCGCTGCGCTTGGTCATTTGTCGTCTCCTCACGTAGCAAACGCGCGAGCAGGGGAAGTCTGACAGCCGTTCCCTACTTCTTCTTGGCGGCCTTCTTGGCCTCGCGCTCGCGGGCTCGCTCGGCCTTGCTCGGGTAGCGGTAAGCGCCCGCCACTCCGTAGCTTCTGGCCGAAGCCGTCTGGCGGCGCCACTCGGGAAGCTCTCGGCGCACGTCCCTCTCCTGGTCGCAGGCGCAGATGCGCCAGACGCGCCCGTCGGCGGTCTCGACGGTCACGATGACCGTCCGGTTGCCGTAGAGGCTCCAGCCCTTGAGCGCGTCGGTGTCGATCTCGACCGACTCGCGCGCGGCCCCGATGTCCTCCTGCGGGATGATGTTTCCGCCGAAGAGGTTAGCCTTGGTCAGGGTGGCGGGGCGGGCAACGACGGTCAGCTTCATGTTCTTGTCTCCTCACCTAGCAAACGCGCTCGATCGTCGAGTCTGACAGACATTCAAGCGATTGTCGTAAATCATGTTGTTACAGCCACTTAAACCTGTCCAAAAGTCCGTAAAATTGGCGTGTTCGTTACCAACGGTAACACAATCGGTTACAGCGAGGGCCGAAGTGTTACCAACGGTAACGCGAGCGTCCTAAGCCGGCTAGCTAGCTGACGATGTAGAGGAGCAGAGCGCCCAGAACGCCCGTCAGGGCTCCTGTGAGGGCCAGGAAGCCCAAGACAGCCAGGCAGCCTAGCAGGGCTCGCCTTGCGCGCTGTTGCGCCTGAGCGACCTGTAGGGCTTTCTGCTTCCGGTCACACTGGCGATGGAGCACGTCGCCTATCGAGGTGCGCAGATAGTCGGTGCCGGGGAAGACGAGGGCACTACAGTAGGGGCAG